>ENA-OSEO01005143-OSEO01005143.1-sediment-metagenome-genome-assembly--contig:-NODE-5143-length-12897-cov-2.691186_pt1 | contig 12897 bp, 10 predicted proteins | sample MGYA00237883_ERZ534232 | MGnify/ENA metagenome assembly ERZ534232
GCTGACCCTCGGCCCCGACGGCGCCACCCTGTTCGAGCATGGCCGTGAGACGCGCGTCCCGGCCTTTCAGGTGGAGCAGGCCGATCCCACTGGCGCGGGCGATGTCTTTGCCACTGCGTTCCTGCTTCGTTATCATGAGACGGGTGACGCGCTGGCCGCAGCGATGTATGCCAATTGCGTGGCGTCTTTTATCATCGAGAGTGTTGGCGCCGCCAACGTGCCGACGCGGGAGCGTGTGTCAGAGCGCCTGGCGCATGGCAAGTTGCGGAGCTAGACGCCTCGGGCTGGAGGGTAGGCGATGGGCCGTGTGTATGCGCTTGCGAACCAAAAGGGGGGCGTAGGCAAGACGACGACGGCCGTCAGCCTGGCGGCCGCCCTGGCCCAGCATGGCAAGCGCGTCCTGCTTCTGGATCTCGACCCTCAGGCCAACGCCACCAGCAGCCTCGGCATCGACAAGAACGTGCTGGCACGCTCTGTGTATGATCTGTTGATCGGTGGCGAACAGGCCGAGAGCCTGGTGATGCTTTCAGGCTATATGGGGCTCGATCTGATCCCCTCCACGCCAGGCCTGGCCGGAGCAGAGGTCGAGTTGGTGGATGTGCCGATGCGAGAGATGCGGCTGCGCCGGGGGCTGGTCGGCATCCGTGGGCGATACGACTATATCCTGATCGACACGCCACCCAGCCTGGGGCTGCTCACGCTCAATGCGCTGACCGCCGCCGATGGGGTCATCATCCCGGTGCAATGCGAGTACCTGCCACTGGAGGGGTTGGCTCAGCTCTTGCGCACCATCGAGCTGGTGCGGCAGCGCCTCAATAGCGACCTCGTTGTGCGCGGCCTGCTGCTCACCATGTATGACGCCCGCACGAATCTGTCGCGCCAGGTGGTGCAAGATGTGCGCAGCCACTTTCCGGCCACCGTCTTTCAGGCCATCATCCCCCGCAGCATCAAGCTGAGCGAAGCGCCCAGCTATGGCGAGCCGATCATGCTCTATGCGCCTGACTCTTATGGCAGCCAGGCGTATAATGCCTTTTGTGAAGAGTTGTTGGCGGGCGAGAGCGCCTAGCTACACGCGAGATGGGGGGTGGAGCATGGGCCGTAGACGCGGGCTTGGCAAAGGGCTGGATGCGCTGATCCCAGAGGCGACGCCTCAGCCAACCGGGCTGCGCGAGGCGCCGCTAGATGCCATCTCGCCCAACCCGCTACAGCCGCGCACCCACTTTGACGAGGCCGAGCTGCAAGAGCTGGCCGCCTCGATTCGTGAGGTGGGCCTCATCCAACCGCTCATCGTGCAGGCCGTGGCGGTGGAGGCCGGGCAGGCCGAGCGCTATCAGCTCATCACCGGCGAGCGGCGCTGGCGCGCCTCGCGGCTGGCAGGGTTGGCGCGGGCGCCAGTGGTGGTCAAAGATGTCACCCCGCAAGAGATGCTCGAATTGGCGCTGGTGGAGAACATCCAACGCTCTGACCTGAACCCTCTCGAAGAGGCCACCGCCTATCAGCATCTGGCGGACGATTTTGGCCTCACCCAGGAAAAGATCGCTGACCGCGTGGGCCGCAGCCGCGTCAGTGTGGCCAACACCATGCGCCTGTTGCGACTGCCAGAGGAGATTCGCGCCGGCCTGTTGGGTGGAGACATCAGCGCGGGCCATGCGCGAGCGCTGCTGATGCTACCCGAGGTGGACGAGCAGACGCTGGCCTATCGCACCATCAAACGGCGCGGGCTGTCGGTGCGCCAGGCCGAGGAGCTGGTGAGACGCCTGCAAACCCCGCGCGAGGCAGAGCCACGCCCCAGGCGGCGCTCTGCCGAGACGGAAGCGCTAGAGCGACAGTTTCGCGATGCACTGGGCACCAAAGTCGACCTTTTTCGCAGCCGCAAAGGTGGCCGCATGGTCATCCACTTTTACTCAGAGGAGGACCTGCAGGCTCTGTACGAGCGGCTGGTCGACGAGGCCGGCTAGCGCAGCGCCGGTGCTCGGAGGTTATGCTGAGCGAGCGGGCCACTGCTCGCTCGTCTTCATAGGCTAACACCGCTGGCCAGCGGCATGGCTTGCCAGCCGCCCCCTGCGGCGACTAGAATGCGGCACATGAGACTCTGGGGAGGGAGCATGGCCCCAATTTTGCAGCTGGAGCACATCACCAAGGTCTTTCCCGGCGTGGTGGCCAACGATGACATCGGTCTGACGCTGCAAGAGGGCGAGATTCTGGCGCTGCTCGGCGAGAATGGCGCCGGCAAAAGCACGCTGATGAACATCCTCTACGGCCTGTATGCGCCCACCCACGGGCGCATCTTGATACGTGGCCAAGAGGTCAACATCACTAGCCCGCGAGATGCCATCGCCCGGGGCATCGGCATGGTGCATCAGCACTTTATGCTGGCGCCTGTCCTCACGGTCACCGAAAACGTCATGCTGGGAGATGAGCCCATACGGCAAGGGCTGTTCCTCGATCGACGCCGCGCGGCCGAGCGCGTGCGCGAGATTTCGGATGCCTATGGGCTGGCGGTCGACCCGGACGCTGAAGTGCGAACCCTGTCGGTGGGCGCTCAGCAGCGCGTCGAGATCATCAAGATGCTCTATCGCAGCGCCGACGTGCTGATCCTCGACGAGCCTACAGCCGTGCTGACGCCACGGGAGGTCGAGGATCTTTTCAAGATCATCCGCAACCTGGTGGCCAGCGGGAAATCTATCATCTTTATCACCCACAAGCTCAAAGAGGTGACGGCCCTGGCCGACCGCATCATGGTGTTGCGGCGTGGGCGCGTGGTGGGCGAGACGACGCCCTCTACCGCCACCGAAGGCGACCTGGCGGCCATGATGGTTGGGCGCGAGGTGTCTCTGACTGTGAACAAGACGCCGGCCCGGCCAGAGCGCACGGTGCTGGCCGTCGATGACCTGCGCGTCCTGGATGATCGCCACAGCCTGGCCGTCGACGGCGTCTCGCTGCAGGTTCGCAGTGGCGAGATCGTGGGAGTGGCCGGCGTGCAGGGCAATGGGCAAACCGAGCTGGTGGAGGCGCTGATGGGCTTGCGCCAGGCGGTCTCGGGCCGCGTCGAGATCGATGGCGTCGACATGACCGGCGCCGCACCGCGCACCGTCATCGAGCAAGGGGTCGCTCATGTGCCAGAAGACCGCCAGGAAGATGGCCTGGTGCTCGAATTCACCGTAGCCGACAATCTCATTCTCAACACATATTACCAGCCGCCCTATGCAAAAGGCATCGGCCTGCAACGGCAAACCATCGACGCTTCAGCCGAGCGATTGGTGCGCGCCTTTGATGTGCGCACGCCTGGCATCGGCGTCGCCGTTGCCAATCTGTCGGGCGGCAACCAGCAAAAGGTCATCGTGGCGCGCGAGTTCAATCGTCCCATCAAGCTGTTGATCGCCTCACAGCCCACCCGTGGGCTGGATGTGGGCTCCATCGAGTACATCCATGCGCGCATCGTCGAAAAGCGTGACAATGGCGCCGGCGTGCTGCTCGTCTCCTCAGAACTGGAGGAGGTGATGGAATTGGCCGACCGCATCCTGGTGATGTTCAAGGGGGCCATCATGGCAGATTTGCCGGCCGACGGCGCCACCCGCGAGCGTGTGGGGCTGCTGATGGCCGGCGTGCGCGAGGCGCCGCCTTCAGAGAGGGACAAGGAGGTCTCGGGCTGATGAAACGATCGACACGAGCCCGCCGTGCTCATGCCCAGACGATCTTGCTGCCTCTGCTGGCCATCGTCACTGCGCTGATCTTGGGTGGCATTCTCATCATCGTGTCTGATCTGCAGGTGATCGCCGCCTTTACGCGCATTCCTCGCCAGGTGGCAAGGCCGTTCACCGATCCCGCCACGCAGGTATCGCTGGAGGAGGCGCTCTGGCGCCACCCCAACGAGGTCATTGTGGGAGATGCAGTGGACGTCGGCAACAGATCGCTCCGCGTCGTCGAGGAGGTGACCGATGACCGGAACCAGATCTCCCTGGAGGAGGCGCGCAAGCTCTATCCCGAGCTGGGCCCCGGCGTCACGATTCATTACAACTTTTTCCAAAAGCCTGGCGTCGGGCTGCGCGCGGCCTGGCGCTCTGTCAGTGTGGCCTACTCGGCGCTATTCGAAGGCTCTATCGGCAACCCCGGGCGGATGGTGCGGGCTGTGGCCGACTGGTTCAGAGGCGATCCCTCGGGTTTGAGCGCCGCCTTTTATCCCCTGTCCGAAAGCCTCGTAACCTCGACGCCTTATATTCTGACCGGCCTGGCGGTGGCGTTGGGCTTTCGCGCGGGGCTGTTCAATATCGGCGCCGAGGGGCAGTATTTTGTGGGGGGGCTCGCCTCGGTGTTTGTGGGGTACAGCCTCAAAGGGCTGCCGATCTATGTGCATCTGCCGTTGGCGCTTTTGGCGGGCATGGTGGGCGGAGGCCTGTGGGGCGCCATACCCGGCCTGCTCAAAGCCAAGACCGGCGCCCACGAAGTGATCAACACGATCATGATGAACTATATCGCCTTTGCCCTGAGCGACTGGCTGCTCAACGGCCCGATGATGCGCCCGGGCGGCTATCGCCCCATCTCGCCCGAGATCGAGGCCAGCGCGCGCCTGCCACGGTTCTTTGGGGGCGATATTCGCTTTCACGCGGGGTTCTTTGTGGCTTTGGCGATGGCTGCGCTGGTCTACTGGCTGCTGTTCAAGACCACCATCGGTTTCGAGCTGCGCACGGTGGGCGCCAACCCGCACGCGGCGCGCTATGCGGGCATGAGCCTCACCAAGAACATCGTGCTGGCCATGTTTCTGAGCGGCGGCCTGGCGGGCATGTCGGGCGCGAATGACATCACCGGCCTCATCTATTACATGCCCAATGCCTTTTCCGCGGGCTATGGCTTTGACTCGATTGCCCTGGCGCTGCTGGGGCGCAGCCATCCAGTGGGGGTCGTGCTGGCGGCGCTGCTCTTTGGCACGCTACGCGCCGGGGCCACGCGCATGCAATCGGTGGCGCAGATACCCATCGACATCATCTCGATCTTGCAGGCGATGATCATCATCTTTATCGCCGCGCCCGAGATCATCCGCGCGCTGTATCGTCTCAAACGGCCTCGCGTGCAAGAGCCCATGCCAGAGAGCGACGGTGACCTGGCAGAAGGGGCGCCGGCATGACGGCTCATCCAGCGATAGTGGACCCGGCTGCCAGGCGGCGCAGCCGCGCATTGGGCGTGTTCCTGGTCTTGATCGGCCTCATGATCTATGTCTTTTTCGTTCGCTCTTCCACAGCCGGGCAGTTGGCGACTTTTGGCATGAACCCCGGCAGGCAGACATCGGCCCTGCGCATTGCGGATGTCACCTTGCCGGTGCTCACGAGCCTTTACATCATGTCGCTGCTGTCGGTGGCATTGGGCGTGGCCCAGCTGGCATGGGGGTTTCGTCGCGCCGAAGATGTGGTGCTGGGGCTGGTGGCGCTGTTATTGGTGCTGGCCTTTCTCACCTGGGCGGCACGCGATCAGAGCCTCAATCTGGTTGGCATTCTCGAAGCCGCCGTGCAGAGGGCCACCCCCATTGCGTTGGCGGCGTTGAGTGGCGTGCTCTGTGAACGGTCGGGCGTGGTCAACATCGCCATCGAAGGCATGATGCTGACCGCCGCGCTGGTGTCGGCGGTGGTGGGGAGCGTGTCTGGCAGTCTGGTGATCGCCCTGGTGGTTGCCGTGCTGGCCTCGGGCCTGTTGGGCGCGCTATTGGCGGTGCTCTCGATCCGCTATCGAGTGAACCAGATCATTAGCGGCACAGCCATCAACATCCTGGCCACCGGCGCCACGAGCTTTGTCAGCGCCAGGTTTCTCGCCGTCTACCAGCATCTGAACAGCCCGAGCAAGTTTCCCAATTGGCCGGTGCCGCTGCTATCGCGTATTCCCATCATCGGGCCAGCCTTTTTCGAGAGTAACGTGATCGTCTACCTGCTCTTTGTGCTGCTGATCGTGGTGCACATCATGCTCTACTATACGCCGTGGGGCCTGCGCACCCGAGCCGTGGGAGAGCACCCTCGCGCCGCCGATACGCTGGGCATCAATGTATACCGAGTGCGCTACATCAACGTCATTCTGGGGGGCATGGTGGCGGGCCTGGGGGGCGTCTTTCTCGTGCTGGGGTCTGTGCCGCGCTTTGATGAACTGATGACGGCGGGCAAGGGGTTCATCGGGCTGGCAGCTCTGATCTTTGGCAAGTGGAACCCCTTTGGGGCTTTTGGGGCTTCGCTGATCTTTGGCTTTACCGACACCTTTCAGGCCAAGCTACAAATCCTCAGGGCGCCGATTCCCTCACAGTTTCTGCGCATGGCGCCCTATCTCATCACCATGATCGTGCTGGCTGGTGTAGTGGGCCGCGCCGAGCCGCCAGCAGCGGATGGCGAGCCCTACGAAAAGCAGTAGCATCAGAAAAGGGCGCAACAAGTAAAGACGCCGGGCTGATGCCCGGCGTCGCCTCTTCTAAAAGCTCTAGCCCTGCATCTGCAACTGGATATCGGGCTGATCGATATAGTACAGAACCACGGCGGATAGGATCAGCGAAAGCACAGTGGAGATCACCAGTTCGGTGTTGATGCCACCGCCGGCTTTTTCAGGCTGCACGATGTTGCCGAGGGTCATCAGGATGCGCACAATGACATTGAACCCCTGCACAAAGATGCTGGCAACCCGGCTCCATGCCCGACGTTGTAGCAAAAAGACGCCCAAAAGGACAAAAAGAGCGACAATGGCGCCCCACAGCACCGGATTCAATCCCTTGAGCGTGTTGATTGGCATGACGATGATCGGGATGAACTGCAGGCAGGCCACCAGCATCAATCCAAGGGGCATTTTCCGCACTGTGCGCCTCCATCACGTTTCGATGTTGCCGGTCATTGTAGGGCGAGAGGTGGGAGCTGTCAAAGGGGGGCCTCTAGGCCTCGACGCTATCCTTCTCGCGTTGCACCTCGCGCCAATGATAGCGATATAGCGGCGCCGCAATCAGCAGCAGAGCAATCCCTCCGACGATAGAGATGACCGCCTGCCGCCGCGCCCACTGGGCCTCGGCCTCACGTTGTTCGGCCATCAGGCGCGCCTCAGCTTCGGCATCCAGCGCTGATTCTTCGGGCCCTCTGACCATGCTGGGATAGGGCCGTGGTTGGGGATAGATCATCTCGGTGGTGGACCGGATCACGTTGACAGCGCCAATGATCATCATAATGAGGGTGACCAGGCAGACGACATAGAGATAGATGTTCCGCGGGGTCCAGGTGGATCGCATGATATGCTCCTGTTCAGCACTGTTGCGGCAGGGGCCGCATGGTTCGCTCATGTCAGAACATGGTTCGCTCATGTCAGAAACGGCAGATCGCGCGCTAACGTTCCAGGTTGGCGGCCTGCGCCAGGGCGAGCCTCTCTTGCATAAACTCTTCTACGCCCGTGCCGTCGCGGAGCGCCTGCGCCACCAGCTCGTGGGGGATGTGGATGGCCATCACACCGCCATGCACGCCATTGATGGCTGTTGTGGCTTGTTCTGGATGGCCGCCGCAGGTCATGACGAACGCCAGCCCCAGACCCAGCGCCCGGGCCTCGCCGGCCAGCTCTTTGGCGAGCTGGCTCGGATCGACGCCATCCAGGCTGCGATAGGCCGCCAGTGCGCCAGGCCGATACCGCGCCCAGACGGCCCCCTCGGCTGCCTCGCCAATGACCAGCGCCAGGGTAAAAGACGGTGACAGCGTCAACGAACGGAGAGAGGCCGAGAACCCGCGCATCTGGGCATAGAAATTGGCCGCAAAGGTCCGCCAGCCTGCATCGCTAGCGCTGGGCTGGCGCCGCTCTTGTTCGGCCAACAGCATCAGCTGCCCCAGGTGGCGCTCTGCCTCCAACGCCTGCGCCTGATCGGCTCGGCGCATATCAGGCGCCTCGACCAAAGCCCTGGGGCGCCGCCTGCCCAGCACATAGTCGCGCAGCACGGCCTCATAGAGCTGGTTGTGCAAGCGAACCGGCGTGGTGGGCGCGATGACGCCAATCAGCTCCAGCGTCGCCAGAGCCTGATCGTTGCGCGCAAAGCGCAGCCGTGCCCCCGCGAGAATCTGGCGGAGCCTGGCGTCGGCTGCCGGGTCTGCCGCCACCCGCCACACCACCTCTTCCAGATGCTCATCGGCGGCTAGCAAATTGGCCTGGGCCTGAGCAATGGCCTGCCCGTCGATGATGGCAACCTGCAAGTGGCTCAGCCAGGCGCACAGCCGCATAGTGAGGTAGGGGCGCCCCCCGGTAGCCTTGTGGATCAGGCCCGCGGCATCTGTGCTCACCGGCACGCCTTGCTGCGCGAATCTGGCCAGGATGCCGGCGATCTGCAACACGTCGAGGTCTCCCAGGTAGATGCGCTCGGCTATATGGAGGGGCGAATTGCGTCTGGCGCCGATGCTCTGCAGGCCGAGCCCTCCTGTAAAGACGACGAGATATTGGCCCAGCGGGCCGCCCTGGCGTCGCGCCTGTGCAATGATAATCCGTAGCGTGCCTAACAGGTCATCGGCAACGCTGGCCGGCAACGCATCCACCTGATCGAGCAAGAGAGTAATCCGTGGCGTGGGGCTGACCGTGGCCAGCAGGTGCAGCAGACCGATAAAGTCCGCTGCCGAGGCAATGTCTTTGACCTGCCGCTCCAGCAGCAGCCTGCTTAGGGCGGTCTGTCGGCGTTGCTGCGCTTTGAGTGCGCGGCGGAACATCACGGCGCGCCGTGCGGCCAGGCGAGCCTCCATCTGGCTGGCCACCTCAAAGGCGATCTGCCGGAAACAGACGCCCAGGTCGGCCCGGTGCAACATGGTCAGGTCGATGTAGATGCAAGTCTGCTCAGGCTGTAGCTCTTCGAGCAACTGCAAGAGCAGCGTGGTTTTGCCGCTATATTGTGCCCCAAAGATGGCGATGTATTGCGACACGGCCGGCTGCCGCGCCATTTTGAGGATGCGCTGCATCTCGGCGCGGCGCAACACCAGATCGGCATCCTGGCCGGCCCGCAACGGCCGTCCGGTCTGAAAGGCTGGGGGAGTGGGCACTGCGGCTGCGCCCAGTTCCCCAGGCAGAGCCTCTGGCGATTGGCTTGCGCCTCTGCGCACCCAAAGGCGGCCAGATAGCGAGCGCATATAGAGCACCGGCGCCGCCCAATCGGCAGGCTCGCCACCCGCCGTGCTAACCGCCAGGCGCCCCTCAGACATGCATTCGTCCATCGTCAAGTCCAGCGAGACTGCGCGGTAGAATGAGCGGCTGAATTGCATGGCAGCCTGGTCATCCACCGGCCACTGCATGGCCACCACCGCCGGCATGTCGCCGCGCATCAGTGCGGCGGCCAGGCCCATGGCCTGCCCGCGGGCGGTGTCACAGGCGTTTAGAAAGACGAGCTGGGTTTGGTGGCGGCAGAACAGGCGCGCCGTGGCATGGGCCTCCAGCGGCGCCGAGCTGCCATAGGTGTCTTCCAGCAGCAATGCGCCCGTCTGCCTGGCGGCATCGTACGCGCCATGCCCGATATAGTGCACCACCTCGGGCTGCGCCTCCATGAGGCTATCTTGCAGGCGCTGGGCCGTGGCGTGCTCGCAAAAGGCCAGGGCGATGCGCCCCTGGGCCACAAGGTCTTGCAGAGCCGTGCGCAGCAGCGCCACCTCACGCTGCCAATCTAGCGCTGGCAGATCATGTGGCGCGGCGGTCACCACGAGCACGGTCAGCCGTTCGGCCCAGATCGGTTCTGGGGGCGCGCTGGGGATGCGCGCATAGCGCACAATGGAGACGTGGCGATCATAGATGAGATGGTCTTGCCTGGCCGGATCATAGAGCAGTTCCCAGGGGAGCTGGGCCAGCCGCCAATCGTCGGCGTGGAGGCGCAGGCGCAGGCCACGGTGATGGTCGCGCGCCGCCTGATAGCTGCGGCCCCAGGCGTCGCGAATATCGCCGCTGAACACAGACTCCCACAAGAGTTGGCCGAGGTGTTGGCCATTGGCGGCGGTATAGAGCAGGCGCTCGCCCTGGCCGTCGGGGTCCAGGTCGAGCTGGACGCGACGCGGCGCAACCTCGCCAGCCGGGGAGCGGAGCACCTCGACGAGGGCGCTCCTGGCGGCTGGATCCCAGTCAGAGAGGCGCAGATCCAGGCTCAGGTAAAGCATCGGCTCCTTCCCGGATGGTGGCCCGCATCGGGCGGAATTATAGCCAGCGACCCTGTGCAGCGTCAAACACTGGCGTAAACGCAGGCGTGATACGTCGATCTGTGTTCGCGTGGAACTGCACTCGCGCACTATAATGCCGCCAGCTCGAGCGAGGCGAAAGAGGATGGAGATAGACGAACTCAAACGTCAGGTGGGCAGCCGCGCTGCCGAACTGGTGCAAGATGGCATGGTGGTGGGCCTGGGCAGTGGCTCCACGGCGCGCTATGCCACCCTGCGCATCGGCGAGCGGCTGCGAGAGGGATCGTTGCGCGGCATCATGGGTGTGCCCACGTCAGACGACACCGAGGCTCTGGCCTGCGAACTGGGCATCCCACTCACCGACCTCGATGCGCAGCCCCAGGTGGATCTGACCATCGACGGAGCCGATGAGGTGGACCCTCAGCTCAACGTCATCAAGGGCCTGGGCGGGTTTTTGCTCCGCGAAAAGATCGTGGCCTTTAGCACGCGGCGTGAGATCATCGTGGTGGACCATCGCAAGCTGTCGCCGCGGCTGGGCATCGTTAGCCCAATTCCGGTGGAGGTGATCCGCTTTGGCTGGCAGCGCACCAACGAAGCTGTGGCGCGCACCGGCGCACGGCCCGCGCTGCGCCTGCGCAGCGGCCAGCCCTACCGCACCGATGAGGGCAACTTTATTCTCGACTGCCACTATGCCGAGCCGTTCGACCCTGCGGGGCTGGCGCAACAACTGAACGCCATTCCGGGGGTGGTCGAGAACGGCCTCTTTTTGGGCATGGTCAGCGAGGTGATCGTGGCCTCGCCTGGCGGCATACAGGTGTTCACTGTGGCGCAAGCGCCGTTTGACAGCCTGACAGCCGCCAAGTAGAATCGCCCAGATTTGAGGAGAGGGGTCGTTGCCCATGCGCAGAATCGCACGGTGCTATCTCTATGCGCCTTTGCAGGGCGCGACCTTTCCATTATCCGTCTAGCGGAGACCCTGGGGTCTCCGCTTTTCTGTGCCCGGGCTATATAGAGAGCCGAGCAAGGAGGGCGCCAACACAGATCAGAACAGGCGCATATGGCCGGGCCGGCGTGGGCCAGATCACAAGGATGTGATGAGCAACCGTTCGTTGATGTGAGCAAAGGAGAAACCCGTGGCAGCGCAGACCAAACCCGTCGGTTATCTACCCCAAGACCGTCCACCTTTTGCGGCGATGGTCGCCCTCGGCTTTCAGCATGTCATCACCATGTTCCCGGCAACCGTGCTGGTGGCCCTACTCACCGGCTTTGATGTCGGCGTAACGCTCTTTGCCTCTGGCCTGGCCACAGTTGTGGCGCTGCTGGGCTCGGGCATGCGCATCCCCCTCTACTATGGGTCGAGCTTTTCGTACATCGCCGCTGTCGTCGGCGTGGTGGGCGCCGAATGGGGAGGCGTCCGTGTGGCGCAGGGCGGCATCGTGGTGACCGCCTTTGTCTCTATGCTGGCCGGCCTTTTCATCCGCTGGTCAGGCAAAGAATCGCTGGATAAGGTGCTGCCGCCCATCATCACCGGCTCAGTGGCCATCGTGATCGGCATCTCGTTGGCCAAGACCGCGCTCGACATGGCCGGGGCCAACTGGCTGGTGGCGGGGTTCACCTTGCTGATGACCATCCTCTTTTCCGCCTATCTGCGGGGCAGAGGCTTTGTGTCCATGATCCCGGTGCTGCTGGGCGCCCTGTGTGGCTATGTGCTGGCCAAGGGCATCGAGGCCGGGCAGTTCCTGGCGAGCCTGGGCCCGGCGCGCAGCATGATGACCTTTGGCGATGGCCTGAGCACCGTCATGCGGCAGATTTTCACTCCTGTGGTGGCGGCCGATTGGGTGCGCCTGCCGGCCTTTTCGCTGCCCATCTTCAGGTGGCCGGCCATCCTGGCCATCGCGCCCATTGCCATTGCCACCATCCCAGAATCCACCGCGCATCTGTACCAGATCAGCCTGTATGTGGATCAACTGGCCGATGATCTGGGCCGCAAGCCCCTGGCCATCAAGAACCTGATTGGCCTGAATCTGATCCTGGATGGCATCGGCGACCTGGTCAACGGCCTGCTGGGTGGCTGCGCAGGCACCAACTATGGTGAGAACAACTCGCTGATGGCCATCACGCGCAACTATTCGGGGCCGGTGTTGGTCGCTGCCGGCGCCATCGCCATGTTGCTGGGTTTCATCGGCAAGCTGGCGGCGGTGGTCGAGACACTGCCCACCGCCGTGACCGGCGGCCTGGCGGTGTTCCTGTTCGGCATCATCGGCCTGCAGGGCGTGGCGCTGATCCAGTCAGAAAAGGTGAACCTGTTTGACCCCAAACAGCTTGCCATCGGCGCCGTCATTCTGGTGGTCGGCATCGGCGGGTCGATGTACCCTGGCGGCAACCTGCCCCTGCCTTTGCCGGGCGTCTTTCCTGACGGCCTGCCTGCCATCGCCACCTCGGCGGTGCTGGGCATCCTCTTGAACCTGATCTTTGTGTTCGTTCCTGGCGCCAAAAAGAGCCAGTAGCTCTTCTGAATTACCCCACAGGGCGGACGGGCTGTGGCCCGTTCGCCGTTTTTATCTCTGCGCCAGGCGGAGTAAAGTAAGCTCGTTTTCAACATCACAGGATGAGTCAGCACCCATGCGCTCAGACGACATCTTTCGCACCGGCAAACTGCCCCTCGACTATATGCACCAGCTCCTCTCGCGCTACACCGGCGGCAGCGAGCGGCTGATCACCGGCCCGGGCATCGGTGAGGATGTGGCCGTCATCGACAACGGCGACC
>ENA-OSEO01005144-OSEO01005144.1-sediment-metagenome-genome-assembly--contig:-NODE-5144-length-12895-cov-4.295444_pt1 | contig 12895 bp, 9 predicted proteins | sample MGYA00237883_ERZ534232 | MGnify/ENA metagenome assembly ERZ534232
GCGATACTGGGAATGGAAGAACTCTCGGAGGAGGACCAATTGACTGTGCAGAGAGCCAGGAAGATACAGCGTTTCCTCACACAGCCTTTCTTCGTTGCCGAGAAGTTCAGTAATATACAGGGTAAGTACGTTCCGATAGCCGAGACCGTGAGGGGTTTCAGGGAGATACTTGACGGCAAGCACGATGATCTACCGGAACAGGCTTTCATGATGGTCGGAACTATAGAAGAAGCTGTGGAAAAGGCGAAAATACTGACGGCGGGAGAATGATATGTCGTTAAAGACAAACATAGTGACGCCTTACGGCATTGTTTGGGAGGGAGAGGCCGAATACATTTCCTTCAAGTCTGTAGAGGGGGAAATCGGTTTCCTGCCGGAAAGGGCGCCGGCGATAATGAAGCTTGTCGTCGATGTGGTAGAAATAAGAGCCGCCGACGGAGTTCATACTTTCGCGGTGCATGGTGGATACATACTTCAGGAGAGAGACAGGACGACGATCATTACCGACGCGGCCGAAAGGCCGGAAGAGATAAATGTCGAGCGCGCCAGGCAACGGTTAAAAAGGGTTGAAGAGCTTCTAGAAATAAGCAATTCCAGAAGAGAAAGGGCCAGGAACCAGGCTAAACTACAGAGACATATGCTACGCATAAAGCTAGGCTCGGAGAGGTAGCAATAGCTAGAAATACAGATTGAATTTATTATTACCGGAGATGCGTTGATCGTGTCTCCGGTTTTTTCATATTTATGAACCTTCTGGCATTGATTTGCATGGATAATCTAATGTGTAAAATCAAATAATTAACCGGAAGAAGGGACAGATATGCTGAAACAGGATCACACCGGAGACGAGATTTTGGATCGGGCGATAAAACTCGAAAGTGTACTTGAGAGTCTTCCCGATCCATCGGCCATTATCTCTTCAACGGGAAGTATCCTGCGCGGAAACTATGGCTGGGAGAGACTGGCTTCCTCTCTAACTCTGGAATCGGCCACCTTTATGGAATATGGTAGAGAACTCGGGGGAATGGTGAAAAGGTTTGCCGAAGATAAAAAAACAGAAGAATTCAACGATCTTCTCTCGGGGAGAAAAAATTCTCTCAGCCTTGAGCTTAACTTATTGGAGATTCCTGAGGGGAAAGGCCTTTCACTGTTCGTTTCACGCGTCATACTTCAGGACCAGCCTATATTTCTCGCTATCATAAAAGACGGTACCGAAATAGACAACCTCCGTAGCTTGCTCAAGGAAATCATATACCGTGACAACCTGACGGGACTTGGAAACGAAAGCTCTTTCAATCTCTTTCTATCATGCAAAATCCACCGGGCGATGAACGAGGGCGGTTCTCTGTTCGTTCTATATATCGAGATCGGCAATATAAAAGAGACAACTGCTATGTTCGGGAAACGCATTTCCAATTCCCTTGTAGTTCGGATTTTTAAAAGGTTGAGAGAGAACCTTGGAAGAAGAGAGTTTTTCAGAGTTCAGCAAGATGCCTTTGCAGCAGTCTTCGAGTCGATTGACAGAGGAACTCTCTATCTTGAGCTGAACTCTTTGATAGGCAAACTGGAGAGGAAAATAATCTGCGAAAACCTCGAACTATTCCCTGATATTCTGGCCGGCGTTTGTGAATTCCCCGTTGACGGAAAAAGTGTTGATGATATCTTGAGTAATTGTCTTGGCGCACTGTTCAGGGCAAAAAGAGAGAATCTTAAGTGGAGTTTCTATAGTTAAAATTCTTATTTGAAGCGAAGTGTTATGATGTCGAAACCTCCCCTGTTCATTGGCATATCACCATCTTCTGATGCTGTGTAGCCGGTTACCGCAAAACCATCGGCGCACAGAGAGATCGATGTAGCGACATCTCCAAGAGTCCCTCCATAACAATCGCTCCAGAGCATTACTCCGGTATGACTTACCTGAAAGATCCAAATATCGCTGTAGGTAAGTCCCAACTTATCGAGCTCTCCCTCGTGGAAACTCCCCAGTGTAGTTTCGTCTGATTCGGTAAAGCCCACCGAGATGGCTCCGCCTGAACCAGTAACGGCCATATCGGTGAGATAATCGTTCGAACTGCCTCCGTAAATTTTCTTCCAGATTAATTCTCCAGCACTGTCGAGTTTTATTATGAAACCGTCGTAGTCTCCACTCTTCCTTTTGAAATCACCATTTTGCGAATTCGTTGAACCACACACAAAGATCTCGCCGGCTGGACAGATTTCGACAGCGGCCGGTGAGTCTTCTCCAGTTCCTCCAAAGACCCTCGTCCATAGAACTCTGCCACTGCCGTCAACTCTAAGAACGAGTACCGAAGAATTCTCAATTTCGATTCCGTTGACTTTCAAGACTCCTGAAACGTTTCCACTTGAATCGCCGTCTATGGAGGTGGTTTCGGCCACTATAACTATATCCCCGTTTTCGGCTACGGCCATATCTATCGCTCGCTCGTAGGAACTACCTCCGTATCTCTTCTCCCAGACAGGTTTACCGTTGAGATCTAACTTGATAAGCACCAGATCGCCACGTGATAGTTCCTCTGAACCGGCTGCCGTTCCAAGTACTAAAAAGCCATCATCTTGCTTTGCCAGAGAAACCTCAGAGCTGATCGTTCTCTCGAGTTCGGTCTTCCATTTCACGTTGGTGAACCTGTCGAGACGGACCAACAACAAGCTCGATGGTAATTCGCTTGTGAAACCATTCCCTGTCGAGCTTCTGCCGGCCAGAAGGAAGCCGCCGTCCTCTGTCGCAATGATGGTCGATATTTCGGTCCAGCCAAATTCCAGAAACTTCTGCCAGGCAAAGTAGCCGTTGCTATCCAGTTTGACTATCCAGCCGCTTCTGAAGACATCTTCCTCCAACTTCCCGTTGGACAGTTCTGGAGATTCCGTCCAGCCGGCAATAGCGAACGTGCCGTCTGCCAGTGCTTCGAGTGAATTAGCCAAATCACGACCACTTCCTCCCAGAAGACGCTTCCAGACGATGGAAGGAATCTCTTTCGTAGAAAAATTCCACAGTGGACCCTGAACTTCCCCACCTCTCCCATCTCTTGCGTCGATTCTCCAGGAGTATTCGCGTCCCGTCTCCAGAAAGGAGATTGTAAATTCGTTTTCATCAATATTCTTTGCAAGGAGTTCCAACCTCCCATTTTCTCCGAAATAGACATCGTAAAAGAGATCATCACCATCTGGATCTTCTGCGTTCCAGAGGAGCGTCACTTCTCTAAAAAAATCAACGGTTCCGTCAGCCGGGAAGGGATTTCCCGGTTCTCCAGGCCAGTTGTTAACATCCATCACTATCACGGAGAATGTTGTACACTGCCACTCCCCGCGTTCATCCATCGCTTTTATCGTGACACGGTATGCGGCGGGCGCTTCTTTAGATCCTGGAAGATACGAATACACTTCTTCGTCTATACTGCCAACTCCGCTTACCAGTTCGTAAGTGACATCACTGGAGTCGGCTGAAGTGAAATCGGGAAGGTTTATTATCAGAGTTTCGCCTTCGTAAACTTTCCGGTTGCCTATCTCTAGCGAGGGAGCCTCTGGATCATTTACGATCTCTATGTTTAGTGTGATAATTGCCTCGCTTTTTCCTGCCTCTACCTCTATCTCGACCGCATCCTCGCAATCTTCCAGTCCCCTGGGAGAAACTGTATAGATACTTCCCTCTATCTTTCCGCTGCCCTTGATGATCTTGAAATTGACAGGTCCGTTTGGGGCGGAGATAAAATCCGACAGATTAACTCTCAGCTCTTCTCCTATCTTCACACTCAGCGAAGGCGTATCCAGAACCTTAATATCGGTCTTTTCTTTCAGAGCAAAGGTTATTACCACCACCGATGTGATCGCTACCAGGCCTATGAGAAAAAGCCTCCGCATAGCCTCACATCAGCCTTACTTTTCGCTTCTTCTTTCTGGTGAAAGAAGATCTGAATATAAGTAAAAGAAGGATAGCCACCGTGGCAATTACAACCGACACCAGCAGCCAGTTGGTTCTTTTATCGCCTCTGGCCGGAGCTGCAAGCCTTATGGTTTTTTCAGAGGTGTTGCCTTCAAGATCTCTGGCAACGACTCTGTATTCGCCATAATCTCCCACAATAACGAACATCTCTTTTTCTTTGAGATCCACCGGATATCTCTTCTCGGAGACTTCTACATCTAGCACTTTTATATCGTCACTAACCTTGAAGTTCAGCATCTTTTCCTTATCGGCCTCGGCGTATTGTACATCTTCGGCCACTATAACCGGACTTTCGGTGGTGATTTTCATCTCGGTCAGTACATCTTTCTCGACCCAGCCATATTCTTTAACGAAGAAAGAACTTTCCCCCTCGGCAGTAACGGTTACTTCCTGACCGCGTCTGAGACTTCCATGGTCCCTTTCAACCCAGAAATTTTTTGCACTGGCAGACAACGAAAAAGTCGCACAGGTTTCGTTACCCTCGTTATCTATAGCTGTCACAAGGAATTCGCCAGTTCCACCGACCTTGATTTTAATGCTCTCGTGCGGGGAGTTTACAGACACCTCTTCGCGTTTCTCGTCGGGTCCGATAATGATTACCGTTTCAACCTCATTGTTGTCAGTCACAACGAAATCAAGGTACTTTTCATGGCCTATAATGACCTGCTGAGACGTTTGGCCTATTACCTGGGGCGGTTCTATATCCGGTGCGACATCGGAAAAAAACTCACGCGAAAGCCATTCGCCGTTAACCAGAAGATCCGTAGCGTTGCGATCGCTGACGACCACCTGATCGCCCCGTCTGTACGGTCCGACATTGCCTACCACGTACATCCTGGTCTCCTCAAACAGAACTTCTAGTGTTTTTTCATCGAAGTTTCCTGTTGAATCGAAGGCTTTGAGGGTTAATGCACCGGCCGAGGTTGTTTTGAAGGTCACTTCACCCGACTCTCCAACAGGAACTTCCTCATTGTTCACGGTGACTCTCACAACGGGTTGTGAAACAACGAAGGTCAAGTCGGTATCGTCTATGGTAATGGATTGTGGAGATTGAACGTGTATCCTAGGGAGTTTGTCCAGCTGGAGCAATAGACTGGGAAGCTCTGTTCCCTGCTGATCGGGTCGCTTTCCGGAAGAGGTTTTGACACGCGAAGAGCCTTTACTCGAAGCGACCCAGTTACCATCGCTGTTGTAGGAGAAGTATTCCCCGTCTCCGAAACCTATCAAGGTACCGAGAACCGCGCCTTTATCAACGTCCCATATCTTCACAGTACCGTCGTTCGAGCCGGAATAAATTACGCTGGAATCCCCCGATAGAGCAATCGAAGAAACATCCCAGGTATGGCCCGTTATCATTTTTACCAGAGATCCTAGAGGTAGAGAAAGTATCTTCACTGTTCTATCGCGGGAAGAAGTGAACATCAAGTCCCCCCTAATGATTATCGCCGTTACCTCTGCGTTGTGAGCCTTCACTATTCTCAGTACTGACCAGGTTTTTACATCGTAGAATTTCAATGGTCCATCTTTCGAGCCAACTACCAGAATACTTCTCTCCTCGTCCATCGTGACAGACGAGAGAGCCCCGATTTCACTCTTGATCATTTTCACCTGTTGACCTGTAGAAGTATCCCAAATTCTCAATGTACCATCGTCAGACACCGAATATAGACGGTTTTGTTCCGGCCAGTGGACTATCGAATTTACCGGTCCCGAGTGGCCTCTCAACGATCTTATGAAAGCCAGTTCCGACAGTGACCAAACTTTGACTGTTCCATCGGAACCAGCCGAATAAAGAGTCTTACCGTCTTCCGAGACCAGTAAATAATTCACTGAACTGGTATGACTGCTCAGCGATTTCAAGGATTTTCCTGTCTCCATCTCCCAGACTATTATCATACCGTCATCGTATCCAGCTACACCGAGCCTTCCGTCTGGCGAAACTGCTACCGAAGTCACCCAGGAGCTGTGGAGTGATAGGTTCATTGATAGCTTTCCATCCTGTAAGTTCCAGACCTTCACCGTGTTATCTATATAGCCAGCTACAAGGTTCTTTCTATCGGGTGTTAGTGCGATGCAGTTTATGCTGAAGGCCGTCTCGTCAGGAAGGTATTCCACAGAAAAAACGGCAGTCAAGCTAAGAAAAACGATCAAAAGAACAAGCAATAATTTTCTCAAATCCATCACCTTAGCAGGAATATTCAATCAATTCTATCATTTGATGATGCCCTGCATTACGCAACCTGTCAATCGAGAAACTTCTGAATCTCAACTCTGTAGCCTTCGGGATCTTTGAGAAAAAAGTGATAGATTCCGAATCTCTCGTTAATCGAAGGTCTATCCGGTTCCATCCCTAACCTGACAGCTTTTCCGTGAAAATCATCCACAAATTCCGTTAGAAAAGTCACTATTGGCGATAGCGGACCTGCTTCGACTGGAAGGTGTTCACAAAAACCTACCATGCCTCCTGATGGTACTGAGTAAATTCTACAACTTCCTTGATCCTTGAATAGCTCCAGACCCAGAAAGTCTCGATAAAACTCGTTAATCTTTTCTAGAGAATGACAACCGAGAAAGAATATCGACCCATCAATTTTCATAAAACCATTCCTTTCTATACAGTAAAGGTCCGATCTACGATCGGACCTTTTCCGGTTGATAATTCACACTTAAATACAGGGTTGTTATGAGGAGAAGTCGCACTTAAAAAGGGTGTTGGTGTGCTTTTTTCTGGTTTTTTCGGGTTTCCTGGTCTGCATTTTCGGTCTCTATTTGGCTTTTCAACATTTCAGACAGTTAGAAAGGAATCAAAGTTCATGGTGTTATGTACCGATTATGTTTTCTTTGAACTGCAAAAATGTTTACACACGCAAAAGAATTTCAGGAAACGTTTACCATCCCTTTGAAGTAACGCATGCAAGAGCAAAATTCAAAGGTCACAAACTAAGATAAGTGAAGGGCTGAAAGACCAGGGTCGCTTTTAGGAAGATAATGCGACGACATGATGGGAATATTTCAGGGTGAGCCACATATTTCTATTGAATATTTGTATAAATGTATTATCATATAAAAGGAAAGCTACAGGAGAGTTTTGCTGTCATAAATGGTCGTAGCTGGTTATAGAAAGCTTTAATTAGTCTTTGGAATGGTGGTGAGGAATGTCTATAATCTTATTTGTACAAAAACCTGTAAAGGGGGGCGAAGATTCATGAAAAAGGCTTTTGTAATTCTTTTCGTCGTTTCGCTGTTGTTATCCGTAGAAGTATTTGCAGCCGATATCAAAAGAGGAGGTACTCTCAGAATTACCTCAATAAAGCAAGGGATACTGATCGAGAACTTCAATCCCTTCTCCCCAAATACCAATGAGATAGCGATTGGAGGTTTCTACGAAACCCTTATCTATTTCAATTCCATGACGGGAAGAATCATGAACTGGCTTGCAGAAAGCTATCAGTGGTCCGAAGATCTTCTCGAACTAACTTTCAGTCTGAAAGAAGATGTCTTTTGGAACGACGGAACACCTTTCACTGAGAAAGACGTTCTCTTCACAGTCGGATTGGGAAAAGAGAACAGGGCACTCGATGTCGCAAGCCTCTGGTCAACAGGTGTTACAGGCGTCCGCTCAGATAAGCCGATGACTGTCACATTTACCTTCTCCGACGTCGACACGACTATTATTCAGAGGTTTTCCAGCGTCTTCATAATTCCAGAACATATCTGGTCGAAAATCGAAGATCCCCTGACCTGGATAGGTGAAGGAATCCCCGTGGGCACCGGACCATTCAAACTGAAGGAAGGTTCCTTCAGTGAGCAATCATTTAGTGTGGTTAGAAATCCAAATTACTGGCAGATCGGCGAAGACGGCATACCTCTTCCTTACATAGACGAAGTTCTCACGCTAACTACCACCAACGAACAGGTACCTCTCAGACTCGCCAGAGGCGAATTCGATTGGGCTGGTTATTTCGTAGCTAATATCGATGAAGTCTTCGTCAAGGCCGATCCCGAGCATTTCAAGTACTGGCTGCCCGAAGGAAATCTGGTCTTCTTGAATCTCAACAACCTTAAGTGGCCCTTCGACAACTACAACTTAAGGGCAGCAATGGCTGCAGCAATTGATCCGGTAGAGATTACCAGAATAATGGCGAGCGGGGCCGTACCGGCTTCTCTTGCAGGGGTGAAGGCGAGTTATCTCAGGCTTGCGAAAAAGGGTCTAGATGAATACGGCATCGAATACGATCCCGATTACGCGAGGTATCTCATAGAGAAGGAAGGATACAAACTTGGCAGGAACGGTATCTATGAGAAGGATGGCAAAGCCCTCTCTCTCAATCTATATATTCCGACGGGATGGACCGACTGGATAATGGGAGCAGAAGAAGTATCAAGGCAGCTGAAAGAGATCGGAATAGAGGTTATCGTTACTCTGGCCGCCTGGCCGTCTCCTTACAAAGACATGATGTTCAACGGTAATTACGAAATGCTCTTTGGAATATCAGTCACCGGCACCAGCCCTTACTACCAATTTGACAACTGGGTACATTCCAAGCACTGGGCCCCGATCGGCGAAAATGCCGGAAACTATTACGGGATGCGCTACAAAAACGATAGGATCGACGAACTCCTCGATAGCTATAAAAAGCTGACCGATCCTCAGGCTCAGGATGAGATAATGGAAGAGGTTATAACCATCTTTCTGAGAGATCTTCCTTCCGTACCTATGTTCTTCAACCCGGTCTGGTTCGAGTACAGCACCCGAAACTTAATTGGCTGGCCTAGCGCCGAAAACCCTTACGCAGAGCCGAGACCGACCGGTATGGACAAGATGCCCATAATGCTTTCTATCCATCTAAGATAATTCTTTTTGGAGCAAACTCGCGGGCGTTCTCGCCCGCGAGTTTTATTCTCAAGAACGAGAGGGGGTAAGGAAGGCCACTTTCTGCGATGAGAAAGGGCTTTCTGGATAAATGTGGCTTACTTCGCTAGAAAGATCGGATTGTTGTTCTTTGCTTTGTTTGTGGCAGTCACGCTAAATTTTTTCATTCCCAGAATGATGCCTGGCGATCCTGCGCAGGATCTGATGGATAAAATGCAGGGTATTCCGCTGGAATCTCTTGAAGCCATAAGGGCCGCCTTTGGTGTCGATTCTTCCGACCCTGTGATATTTCAATATGGGAAGTATCTTTTGAATCTTCTGAAGGGTGATCTTGGAATCTCTATTTCGAGATTCCCGACACCGGTCTGGAGAGTCTTACAGATAGCCGTCCCCTGGACAGTTGGACTTATGGGTACCGCTACGATAATAAGTTTTTTTCTGGGCACTTTAATAGGAATCGGGGTGGCGTGGAAGCGGAACAATAGGTTTGCCTCCTTCACGGTTGGGTTCTTCATTTTCGTGCGTTCCTTCCCGTATTTCTGGCTTGGGTTGCTGCTGATATACTTTCTGGCTTTCAGACTGCCGATATTCCCGCTGGGTAGCGCCTACACTCCGCAGCTCCAGAGAGGAACAATAGAATTCTTTTTGTCGGTTTTCAGACACGCCATACTTCCGGCTTTGACTATCGTAATCTCGTCGATGGGAGCATGGATACTGACGATGAGGAATAATATGATCAACGTACTTGCCGAGGACTACATTACCGTTGCCCAGGCCAAGGGACTTCCTCTGCGTAGTATCAAGACTTTGTACGCAGCAAAGAACGCCATACTTCCATCTATTACAGGCTTTGCCATGTCCCTGGGTTTCGTTGTCGGTGGGGGTTTGCTAACAGAAATGGTTTTTTCTTATCCGGGAGTAGGGCTGATGCTTTATCAAGCCGTTCAAAGTAAGGATTATCCGCTCATGCAGGCGATCTTTCTTTTCATTTCGGTGGCCGTTCTACTGGCCAACTTCATCGCAGATATAGCGATCCTGATTCTCGATCCCCGTGTCCGGGACGGTGGAAAGTGATGTTGAAGGATACTTTTTCTCTCTTCATAGAGAATCGAAAGGCATTATTGGGGCTAATCATACTTGTCTTTTTCTCGGGAGTAGCGATCTTCGCACCGCTTATTGCGCCTTACGATCCAAAGACAAACAAGGTCGATATCCTGAATATAGTGGACGAAGAAATGGGTAGAACTACAACCATTGAAAGGGAACAGATCGACGAATTGACAGAAAGAAGGGTCTATACTCAATCTATCACAACGACATACGAAAAAGTCACAACAAAGCTACCGCTGAACGCCAGGCCTTCCAGTCAGCATTTGCTGGGAACCACGAAAGCGGGACAGGATCTCTTTTCTCAGATGGTCTACGGAACTAGAATCACGCTTACGGTCGGACTGGTGACTGGACTTTTTACTACGTTTCTTGCTTTGTCACTGGCACTTGTGGCCGGTTATTTCGGGGGTATAGTGGACGACGTGATCTCCCTGTTCACGAATGTTTTTTTGGTTATTCCGAGCCTTCCTCTTATGATCGTTATTGCCGCTTATATAACCGTGAAGGGTGTGATTCCGATCGTTCTAATCCTGGGCTTAACCAGCTGGCCATGGCCCACGAGGATACTTCGCTCGCAGGTGGTGAGCCTCAAGAACAGAGACTTCGTGAGAGTGGCGAGAAACTTGGGTGAAAGACCTTTATACATTGTCTTCAAGGAGATACTCCCGAATATGATCTCCCTGGTCATGGCCTCTTTCTTTTCATCGACTATGGCTGCCATCATGGGAGAGGCGACACTCGAGTTTCTGGGACTGGGCAACGTATCGGTGGTAAGCTGGGGTACGATCCTTTACTGGGCACAGAACAGCGGGGCGCTTTTATCGGGCGCCTGGTGGTGGTTTCTCCCTCCGGGTATTTGTATAGCCCTGATCGGTACTTCTTTCGCCCTGATGAATTTTGCCATCGACGAGATCTCCAATCCCAAACTGAGAAAGAGATGATTTCAATGAATAAATACGATGTGACACCGGTACTGCAATGCAAAAAACTTGTAGCCGGTTACAGGATGAGGGACGGTTTCGTTCACGCTGTGGACGATGTCTCTTTCGATCTCGAAAGAGGAGGTCTTCTAGGAATAGCCGGTGAATCGGGGTGTGGCAAATCCACATTAGCCTTCGCCCTCATGAGGCTTCTCAAAGATAACGCCGTGATCGAAAGCGGCGAGATAATCTTCAAGGGAAAGGATCTTGCGGGACTCAAGGATAATGAGATGAAGAAGATCCGCTGGGTCGATATATCGATGGTCTTCCAGTCAGCAATGAATGCCTTAAATCCTGTTCTTTCAATTGGGGAGCAACTTACAGACGTGGTACACGCACACAGCGAAGCGACACAGAGTGAGGCGCATGATAAGGCGATCGAAGTGCTCAAGCTGGTCGATATCTCTCAAGACAGATTCAACTCCTACCCTCATCAGCTGTCGGGGGGAATGAAGCAGAGAGTCATGATAGCAATGGCCCTTATTCTCAATCCCGCGCTCGTCATAATGAACGAACCGACGACGGCACTGGATGTAGTTGTACAGCGTACGATAATCGAAAAGATACAGGAGCTCAGAAATGCGCTGGGCTTTTCGGTGATATTTATCACTCATGACCTCTCTCTTCTGGTAGAGATCAGCGACACTTTGGCCATTATGTATGCGGGAAAAATAGTAGAGTACGGTTCCACCGAAGTTCTTTTCAATCATCCTTTACACCCATATACAATTGGGCTCATGAATTCCTTCCCTTCCCTTACCGGTCAGATAAGCAGAATGGGAGGGATTGAGGGAAAGCCGCCGAATCTGCTCAATCCGCCAGAAGGCTGTAGATTCAACCCGCGTTGTCCTCAAGTTATGGATATCTGTAGAAAGTCTTATCCATCGTTGGAAAATAAAGATGAGAACCACAGCGTTGCCTGCTTTCTTCACGAAGGGATTGACGAGCCGTCAACGACCCCCGGCTAAAGCCGTGAGCTTGTAGCTCAGGTTGACTAGCCTAAGTGTTTAGGACACTGTTATCGGCAAATGTATAGGCACCGTAGGATGCGTTCCCAAGTCTTACGCTCTGCGGTTAGTGGTTAAACAGTTCTGATGGGTAGGAACAGTGCTGCTAACGAGAAACTGTCGGATAACATTGGCGATGGGAGAATTACTCCGTAAGGAGGCGGACTATATGTTAGTCTACGTTATCAACAGGCACGGGAAACCGCTAATGCCGTGTAAACCACAGAAGGCACGGAAACTATTGAAAGAGCAGAAGGCTAAAGTAGTTAAAAGAACACCATTTACCATTCAGTTGTTGTACGGTTCCTCCGGATACAAACAAGATGTAACTCTCGGTGTAGATACCGGAAGTAAGACGACAGGAGTATCGGCTACAACTGAGAACAAGGAAGTATTTTCAGCAGAAGTAGCGCTGAGAAACGATATTGTGGATCTGTTGTCTACCAGAAGGATGCTTAGAAGGTCCAGAAGAAGTAGAAAGACTCGTTATAGGCAATCTCGTTTCCTCAATAGAAAAAAACCTGAAGGTTGGGTAGCACCGTCGGTACAGAATAAGATTGATACTCACATTAAAGTGGTTAAGATGGTTCACGCAATCCTGCCAATAACAAAAGTAGTAGTAGAAGTGGCTCAATTCGATATACAGAAAATAAAGAACCCTGACATTATTGGCAAGGATTACCAGCAAGGCGAACAGCTCGGATTTTATAATGTCAGGGAGTATGTTTTGTTCAGGGATAAACATACCTGTCAACACTGTAATGGCAAGTCGAAAGATCCAGTTCTAAATGTACACCACATCGAATCGAGAAAGAGTGGCGGGAACTCTCCGGATAATCTAATTACTCTATGCGAAACCTGTCATAGGAAGTACCATGCCGGTGAGCTAAAACTTAAAGTCAAGCGCAACTCTTCATTCAGGGATGCAGCCTTTATGGGCATAATGCGATGGGCTTTCTACGATAAA
>ENA-OSEO01005145-OSEO01005145.1-sediment-metagenome-genome-assembly--contig:-NODE-5145-length-12891-cov-3.076713_pt1 | contig 12891 bp, 13 predicted proteins | sample MGYA00237883_ERZ534232 | MGnify/ENA metagenome assembly ERZ534232
ACCGGACAGGCTACTTTATATGATGGGAAAAACGGTGAACCGTTTGACACGCCTGTAACGGTTGGATATATGTATATGATGAAACTTCATCACCTCGTTGATGATAAAATACACGCCCGCTCTATAGGTCCTTATTCACTTGTAACTCAACAACCTCTTGGTGGGAAAGCCCAGTTCGGTGGTCAGAGACTTGGAGAAATGGAGGTCTGGGCACTCGAGGCATATGGAGCAGCCTATACGCTTCAGGAATTTCTGACTGTCAAAAGTGACGATGTAACGGGAAGGGCGCGTATGTATGAGGCGATTGTGAAAGGCGATGCAACCCTTGAGCCGGGGGTTCCAGAGTCTTTTCATGTATTAATAAAAGAGCTCCAGAGTCTTGGACTGGATGTTGAACTTCTGGAGAAAAAGAGCAAGGGGGAGTAAGTTTGACTGAAGACATTTATGCTATTTTTCAAAGACCAAAAGATCCGACAGATTTTGAGGCCGTAAGAATACGCCTCGCTTCACCCGAAAAAATAAGAGAATGGTCTTACGGTGAAGTAAAAAAACCTGAAACAATAAACTACAGAACATTTAAGCCAGAAAGAGATGGACTTTTTTGCGCCAAGATTTTCGGTCCCATCAAGGACTGGGAATGTATATGTGGGAAATACAAGAGAATGAAACACCGGGGAGTTGTATGCGATAAGTGTGGTGTTGAGGTAATACAATCCAAAGTGAGACGTGAACGTTTAGGGCATATTGAACTCGCAAGTCCTGTAGCTCATATATGGTTTCTTAAGGGTCTTCCGAGCAGAATCGGGACCCTTCTAGACATGACAATGCGGCAGCTCGAGAAAGTTCTCTACTTCGAAAGTTATGTAGTTATCGATCCCGGAGATACAACTCTCAAGGAAAAGGAGTTATTAACAGAGGACGATCTTAAGAAAAAGATTTCAGAGTATGGTTCTCATTTCAAAGCCGGAATGGGTGCAGAGGCTATCAGGGAACTTTTAAGAAGAGTCGATCTTGAGGTCCTGTATGTAGAATTAAAAACCAGGATAAATGAAGCGGTATCTCTGGGTATTAAAAAGAAGCTTACAAAGAGACTGAAGGTTGTCGATTCATTCAGAAAATCCGGTAATAAGCCTGATTGGATGATTATGGACGTTATCCCTGTTCTGCCCCCTGACCTGAGACCACTCGTACCGTTAGAGGGTGGTCGTTTTGCAACTTCTGACCTCAACGACCTCTATAGAAGAGTAATAAACAGGAACAACAGACTTAAGAGATTAATGGAACTTAAAGCTCCAAGTGTAATTATAAAAAATGAAAAAAGGATGCTACAGGAAGCGGTTGATGCCCTTTTCGATAACGGAAGGAGGAGCAGAGTTCTAAAGACAACTACAAAAAGACCTCTTAAATCTCTCAGCGATATGATAAAGGGCAAACAGGGAAGGTTCAGGCAGAATCTTCTTGGTAAACGTGTGGATTATTCGGGGCGGTCGGTGATTGTTGTCGGTCCTGATCTGAAACTTCACCAGTGCGGTCTTCCCAAAAGAATGGCATTGGAGTTATTCAAGCCCTTCATTTTCCATAAACTCGAAGAAAAAGGACATGCAACGACAATAAAGGCAGCCAAAAAATTAGTCGAAAAAGAGACCGCAGAAGTGTGGGATGCACTTGAAGAGGTAATAAGAGAGCATCCTGTTCTTCTGAACCGTGCCCCTACATTGCACAGACTTGGCATACAGGCATTTGACCCTGTTCTGGTAGAGGGTAAGGCTATTAAATTGCATCCTTTGGTCTGCACTGCTTTTAATGCGGATTTCGATGGTGATCAGATGGCAGTTCATGTCCCTCTCTCTATCGAGGCTCAGATTGAAGCACGGGTGCTCATGATGTCTGTCAATAACATCCTTTCACCGGCCAACGGGAAACCTATAGTGGTACCAACACAGGATATGGTTCTCGGCATATATTATCTTTTGAAGGAGAAAAGGGGCGCAAAGGGTGAGAATAAGATATTCGCCGACCCTGAAGACGTAATAATTGCTTATGATGCTGGAATTGTTGATGAAAATGCAATTGTAAACGTCAGATTCAACGGAGAAAGAATCAAAACTACTGTCGGTAGAATTCTTTTTAATGAGATATTACCCCGCGGAATTCCTTTTTCAATGATTAATAAGGATATGACGAAGAAAGAACTCGGCAGGCTTATAGAATATATATATAAAAGATCGGGTATGCGTGAAGCCGTTGTTTTTCTCGATAATCTGGAATCTCTCGGATTTAAATATGCAACAAAATCGGGTGTCTCGATATCCATGGCTGATATGCATATACCCTCGAAAAAGCCGGAACTTATCAGAAAAGCCGAGCAGGAAGTTATAGAAGTTCAGAAACAATATGCAGATGGGCTTATTACACATGGTGAACGCTATAATAAGGTCATAGATATATGGGCAAATGTCACAGAGAAGGTTGCTGATGAGATGATGAAGGAACTCGGAGCAGAGGATGGAGATGGTAAAACACTTACAGAAGAAGAACTTTCGGAGAGAAGATCCTTTAACAGTGTATTTATGATGGCGGATTCAGGCGCGCGGGGAAGCACGGCGGTTGGGTACTCGACGGAAACACCGGAGGCCGCTTCGGAGATGCGAGTTCCTCGATTGTCGCCCTACGATGACCGCTCTCGTCCACATCGATCTCGGTATCCAGTGGTCAGGGGAATCCCGTCCAGGCGCCTCATGAGCCTCTTCGCCTGGGTGTGGTACACGGTCGGCGCGAGCCTCACGCCGCACTCGACGGCGAAGCGGATCACGCGGTAGGGGCTGCCGGACGCTTGACAAAACTCATGCGAAGTCGTGGAATAACCCAACTAGTCGGTTTGATAGTGGTGACTCATTCGTGTCCGCGCGTGTATGGAACGGAGGATTCCGATGGATTGTCCCCTCATCAGGGGGTGCACCCGCTCCTCGCCTCCGTACAGATGGACAGGCTCCGCGCACTATGAGACATCGGCCTCGACCGGAAGTCATGGTCCGAGGGTTGCGGCTCGACAATCGATGGACCTTGACGGCGGCGAGTTGGCGAAGGCGTGTGAGATGCCGGACCGCACGTCAGGCGTCGCTCGCCTGCCGGACTCGCCTCATCACCTGAGCGAAAGGGGACCTGAGTGGATTGACGCGTTCGACGACCCTCGACTGTGGGAGGAGTTGCTGCAGGCTCACATCAACGGACCATCGGCGTACTCACACTGGGGAGGTCACTGACTAATGAACCACAAGTGTTTCCAGGCGCAGATGAACCGGAGGTGTTTCCTTCGTGGAACCCTGGGAGTAGGGGCATGGCTTGCTCTTGGCGCGTCCGGACTGTTGGCCGGCTGCGGCTCTGAGGAGGAGGCTGAGAAGGCCGAAACTACCGTGAAGGCCACCGTCGACGGCGACATCGAGTACTTCGGTTGGGCGGAGTACTTCGCCCCGGAAGTGGTCACGGGATTCGAGGCAGAGTACGGCGTCAAGGTCAAGCAGACGTACTTTGACAGCGACGAGGCCATGGTGCAGAAGGTCGCGGCAGGGCTGCCGTACGACGTGATCTGCACAAACAGCGCTTACATCCCGAGGATGATCGAAGGTAACTTGCTCGTGCCTTTGGATCATGAGCAACTGGAGAACTGGGGTCAAGTAGTACCGTTCTTCCAGGATCCTGTCTATGATCCTGGCGCGAAGTACTCTGTTCCCTACGGCTACTGTCCGACCGGCATCTCGTACCTCACGGCCAAGATTGACTCGGCCTCGATGACCGAGTCGTGGGACGACCTCTGGACCCACAGGGAAGAAGCCAAGGGCAAAATCTTCATTCTCGAGCAGATTGAAGAGGTGCTGGGAGCCAGCCTGCTGCGCCTCGGGTACTCTCACGTTTCGGACGTGGAGAGCGAGGTCGTGGAGGCGGCCGACGAGCTGATCGCGCTCAAGCCGTACCTGGCTGGGTTCTCGAGCGACTACAAGGCCAACTTGGCGAGCGGCAATGCGTGGATTCACCAGTCCTGGGTCATGGGGGTCTACCAGAACCTCCAAGAGAAGCCCAACAGCATCATCTTTGAGACGTGCGGAGATGACACGCTGATTGGCTCGGACCTGCTTTCAATTGGAATCAACTCCAAGAGCCCCGGTACGTCGATGCTTTTCATCGACTGGTGCCTGAAGCCGGAGAACTCCGTCGCGAATGTGCAGTGGATGTCGCAGGGGAACGGCACGACGGCCGGCATCGAGGCCGCGGAGGCAATCTTCGCCGACTACCCGATGTTCCTGGTCGATTCCAGCAAGCTCGACTCGATGCGTTGGAAGGAGAGCGCTACAGAGGAGCGCCTCGAGTTGTGGAACCGCGAGTGGACGAGAGTCAAGGCTAGCTGAGGGCTGGCGTTGAAGCGTCTCTGGAACTGGTTTCTAGCGCCGGGCGTATTCTGGCTCGTCGTGTTCTTCATAGTGCCAACGGTGATACTCGTTGGAGTCTCGTTCGGGACCTCTGATATCGTTAACCGTCCGGTGCTCGGCTGGCATCCGGAGAACTATCTTGACGCACTCGATCCGCTCTACGTGCGGCTTCTTGGCAGGGCGCTGCTCTACGCCGGCGCGACGGCCGCGATATGCCTGTTGGTCGGTTACCCGGTCGCGTATACGGTCGCGCGCTTCGGAGGGCGCTACAAGAACATCCTGATTGGGCTGGTCATCCTGCCCTGGTTGGTCGACTATCTGGTGCGGGTCTACGCCTGGGTCGTCATCCTCGGGAATGAAGGCCTTCTGAACTCGCTCCTCGGGCTTCTCGGCGCCAGCGGCGACCCACCGCTGCAGATGACCAACACGGGCATCGCGGTCGTGATCGGTCTGGTCTATGGCTATTTCCCGCTGATGGTGCTGCCGGTCTACGCGAACCTCTTGGGGTTGGACCCCGCACTCATCGAAGCGGGCAAGGACTTGTACGGAACGCCAAAGTCGACGTTCCTCCACGTAACCTTGCCCGCTTCGATGCCGGGCATCTTTGGCGGCTGCATGCTGGTCTTCCTGCCCGCCGTGGGTGACTTCGCCACGGCGAAGTTCCTCGGCGGACCGGAGAACTACATGATTGGCAACCTGATTGCCGACCAGTTCCAGCAGTCCGGCGACTGGCCGTTCGGGGCCGCCGTGACGGTTGTGATGATGGCGGTGATGTGGTCTGTCATCCTCGTCTACTTGGTCTATACGCTAATGAGGGGGAGGGAGAGTGCCGCGAAGCGCCAGTCACGCTGATCGGACGGTCCTGTCGCCCTCCCCTGTGTCCACGGATACCGCTTTGGTTGGCCCATCCGCTGGCGTTCCGCAGGAGCGCGGTGTTGACGCGCACCGTACGCCGACCGCGGGTGGCAAGCGCAGGCGCGGGAACCAGGGCGTTGACCGCCCGCGATTCCTGCTCGTGGTCACAGGGGCCACGCTAGTCTACCTCGTGGCGCCAATCATCGTGGTCGTCGTCTTCTCCTTCAACGGGTCTCGTTCGCTGTCGTTCATGGACGGCTTTAGTCTGCAGTGGTATGACCAACTATTTCGTGATGAGAACGTCAGGCAGTCCGTGGTCGCTAGCCTGGAGATTGCGGTCGCCAACATGGTCATCTCAGGGCTCATTGGCACCCTCCTCGCCTTCGGTCTCGTGCGCGGCTCCGGCCGACCGTCCCGGGGATCAAATACGCTGGTCATGGCGAGGCTGGTCGCCCCCGAGGTGGCCACCGCAGTCGCACTGATGCTGCTCTTCACCCAGTTGGGCGTCACGTTGTCGATGGGTACGGTGGTTGTCAGCCACGTGGCGTTCTCGATCGTCTACGTTGCAGTAATCGTTAGGAGCCGGCTGGCCAGCTTGAGCAAGGAAATGGAAGAGGCGGCAATGGACCTCGGTTGCACGCAACTCGAGGCCGTCTGGCGAGTCACGCTGCCACTGGTCTGGCCTGCTGTCGTGTCGGCTAGTCTACTTGTGTTCGTGTTCTCGTTCGACAACTTCGTGACCTCCTTCTTCACATCGGGAGTGGGTGTGGCTCCCCTTCCAGTGCGGATTTACGCGATGCTGAAGTTCGGAGTGTCCCCAGTCGTCAATGCGGTCGGTACAGCGATGCTCCTCCTCACCGCGACTCTCGCCTTGGTCGCGGCCTGGGCCTACCTGCGCAGCAGCCGCAGACTTCGGAAGGGAGCGCCGGGGAATGGGTGATTCCGCCGTCCCTCCAGGGCGTCGGGGTGTCGGATACATGGCCTGTCGTCCGGCTGAGGACGATGAACGTTCGCTGCCATGCCCGGCGACGCCGGGCGGGCCGCTGCGGAGGCCATCGGTACGGATTCCACGTGCGGATGCGGCGGTCCGATTCCGCTCGTGACGATAACGCTATGGGCCGCAGGGATGGTGGACGATGGAGTTCGAGAACAAGATCGCCGTCATCACCGGCGCTGCAGCGGGGATAGGCAAGGCGATTGCGGAGATGTTCGCACTCGAGGGCGCCCACGTCGTATGCGGCGACGTAGACGAGGTGGAGTTACGGCGAACTGTGCTTGCGCTTGGAGCGGCCGGCGGCAGGGCAGAGGCTGTTGTCTGCGACGTGACCAGCGCGGACGACGTCGAGACCCTTCTCGCGACGGCGGAGAAGTTGGGAGGCCCGCACGCCGTCGTGGCGCAGGCCGGCACGGGTTTCGCGGCAAGCGTCGAGGACACCACACCTGAAGAGTGGGACCGCGTGATGGCCGTGGACGCCAAGGGCACATTCCTCACTGTGCGGGCGGCCATTCCGCGCATGCGCAAGGTCGGTGGTGGTGCCATCGTGGCGATGTCAGGCACCTTCGCCGTGTACGGCGAGCCGAACCACTCGGCGCACTGTGCGGCCAAGGGGGCCATCCTAAGCTTCACCCGTGCTGTGGCGCTTGAGTACGCGAACCAGGGCATTCGCTGCAACGCTGTCCTCCCCGGTTACGTGGCTACGCCTATGGTCGATCGGTCCTTTGACCGGGCTGGCGGCGACATCGTCAGGCAGCGGGTCTCGAAGTGGCACGCGCTTGGGCGTCTCGCCCGTCCTGACGAGGTCGCGACGCTCGTCCTGTTCCTCTGCTCGAACCGCTCCTCATTCTGCACTGGTCAGCCGTTCGTCATCGACGGCGGACTTTCGGCCGGCATCAAGGCCTATCAGAAGCGCGGCGAACGGGAATAGTCGCGGGTCGCTCAGGGACACTAGGAGGCGTCTCTATGCTGAAGCTCAAGCGTTTTGACAACGTGGACGTGCTCTGTACTGACATCGACGTGATGGCGACGTTCTACCACGGCATTCTCGGTCTTCCGTTCCTCTTCCCCTACCAAGTCGGCGATTCGTGGTTCGCTGTCCAGAGCGGCGACGTGACGCTCTACTTCTTCCCGGGTCGGGGTGCGCATCCCATGCCGTTCGTCGACAACTACACCGGCAATCCTCCAGGGATTGAGTCATACTCGTTCGCCGTCGACGATCTCGACGAGGCGATTCGCTGCCTTGACGGCAAGGTGTCGTGGATTGGGCCGGTCCGCGAGTGGCATCATGCGAACGGCACCCGGTATCGCTTCCGCTTCTTCCATGATCCGGAAGGCAACAAGGTGAGTGTGACGCAGCCCCACAAGACATGAACGATTGGGGCGGACAGCCGAGCATGACGGATGGCGGCGCGGTAGCCGTGGTCATGGGCAGGTTTGGTGGGAAGCGGTGCTCGAGATGATTCCGCGCGTCTTCACTGTGGCGGGCCCGGTCGACGCCTCTTCGCTCGGGTTTACCGACATGCATGAACACTTGCTCATCGATCTGACCTTCTACGGCGAACGGTTTCGGACCGTGGCTGATCCAGGAGACGGAGGCTCCGAGCATTATGCCGATGCCGTTTCGCTGGAGAACCTGCATCACTTACGACACGACATGGCGTTCTGTAGGGACAACCTCATCCTAGACGACGTCGACCAGATGGCTGGCGAGGTCGCGCTGTTCGCGGGGGCGGGCGGCGGGACCATCGTCGACCAGAGTGCGACGGGGCTCAGCCGCGATCTCCCGGGACTCGTCGCGATCGCCGCCCGCACCGGGGTCAACATCGTGACCCCAACGGGACTCTACGCGGAGGACTCTTGGGCGGACCGCTTCGGCGACCTCTCGATTGACGAGTATCGGAAGTACATGCTGGACGAGTTCGAGAACGGCGTTGAGGGCTCGAGCATCATCCCGGGCCACATCAAACTCGCAATCGAGAGTCTTTCGCCCCAGATGGAACGACTCGTGCGAGCGGCCGCGAGAGCGGTGGCTGACACCGGACTTTCCCTGACCGTCCACACCTCGGTCTTGGGCGGCGGCAGCGAAGCCGTCCGCCTCGCGGGCGTGGATCCGGCGCTCTGGGCGGCGCGACTTCTGGAGGACGAACGCGCCGATCCCTCACGAGTCGTCTTCGCCCACATGCAGGGCAGATTCTGCCGCGGTGACCTCCGGCAGCTAGTTGCCGCGCCGCCGGACGGATGGGTCGAGTCCTTGTTCGACCCGCGGATCCCGCGCGAACTCCTGAACGAAGGTCACAACATCAGCATCGACTGTTTCGGCCGCCTGTGGGACGTGGAGGGTCACGGTGACTGCTGGCCGGGAGATTGGCTCCAGGCAGCTTGCCTGGTGTGGCTCGTTCAGCATGGCTACTCGCGCCAGGTCGTCGTGGGCTGTGACGTTGCTCAGAAGATCGACACGCGACGCTATGGAGGCGGCGGGTACGCTCGGCTCGTCGAGTACGTGCCCGACACGCTCAGGATGGCGGGCGTCGAGGACGAGGATATTGACGCCATCACGGTGACGAATCCAGCGCGCATACTTGCGGTGAAATCGTGAGCGAAGCAATGGTGCGTCGCTACCCGAACGGCGCCGTGCATATGGATTTGCCCCGTCAGGTCTCGGCTGTCCGCTCTCACTCCCTGGCTAGAGGTAGTCGTGCACCGCGACGCGGACCGGGGGGGGACTCGCTCCCTAGCCACCCTTCGGTCATACCATCTGCGGATGAGCGGCACCCGTGGCCGTCAGAGGCGCGTAGCGCAGCCGCGTTCACCTTCGATTTCGACGCTGAGGAGGTCTGGACGGCGCTGGACGGCGACAACGCCGCCAGACCCGGCGTCCTCTCACAGGGGACATACGGTGCGAAGGTGGCGCTTCCGCTCATTCTGGAGGCGCTTGCTCGTCACGAGGTGAGGGCGACCTTCTTCGTCCCGGGCCGGGTGGCCGAGCGGTACCCCGAGCGCGTCCAAGAGATTCTCGAGGCCGGGCATGAGGTCGGCCACCATGGCTACACGCACAGAAGCCCCTCAGACCTCAGCGCGTCAGAGGAAGAGGACGAGCTCGTGAAAGGAAGGGCGATTCTCGAGGGGCTTGGGGCACAGGTGCGGGGGTATCGATCGCCGTCCTGGGAGTTCAGCACACGCACCTTGCGTCTGCTCGGCGACAATGGCTTCGTCTACTCGTCCAACCTCATGGACGACATCCGACCATACCGTCACTCTGGGTCGTTGCTGGTCGAGGTCCCAGTCCAATGGATCCTTGACGATGCGGTGCACTTCTGGTTCGCCGACCGCAACTGGAACAAGAAGATCTCCACCGTGGAAGAGGTGAGGTCGCTGTGGATGGCGGAGTTCGACGGAATCCGCGACCTCGGTGGGGTGTGCGTGTTCACCATGCACCCGCAGATCATCGGCCGACCCGGGCGTCTCGCCTTTCTCGACGAGGTCATTGGGGCAGTGAAGGCGATACCGGACGTATGGGTCGCGACCACTGCCGAGATCGCGAACATGGACTAGGGGGTCGAGGTGCCAAGAGGAGACATGACAGCGACCGGTGCCGAGAGGACGTATCCCCGCGTCCGCGTCGCTGGCGACGCACTGGAACGCGGCACTCAGTACGGCGCACGGACCAGGAGCCGGGTGCTGCTCTCCCTCGAGGCTTACGAACGCGTCTTCGCTTACTACACTGGGCGGGACTGGGAGCGAGTGAAGCGGGAGTGCCAAAGCTACCTACCGGCGATCGAGTCCGCACACCCCGCGCTGCTTGACGAGATGCGTGGAATCGCGAAGGGGGCAGGGGTCGAGTTCGAAGACATACTCGCCCTGAACCTGCGCACGGAGATCATGTACGCGGCCAAGGCGCGGATGGCTCGGGGAATGGCGCCCCCCCCGGCCGAATGCTCGTCGTTCTGCATCATGCCGGAGGCGAGTGCGAACGGGCGCCTGATGGTCGGCCAGAACTGGGATTGGTTGCCGCACTGCTTAGAGACGGTGGTCGTCTTGGAGGCCAAGCAGGAGGGCAAGCCGGACTTCGTCACCGTTGTAGAAGCCGGCCTGCTGGCCAAGTGCGGCATGAACTCGGCGGGCATCGGGTCAGCCACCAACGCGCTCGTCACGGACCACGACAAGGGTGAACCCGGCTTGCCGTATCATGTCATGCTCCGGGCATTCCTCGATGCTGGGACGATTACTGAGGCGCTGGGGATGCTGCAGAAGTGGGTGCGATCGTCGTCAGCCAACTACTTGCTCGCTCACGCGGGGGGTATCGGGGTCGCCGTAGAGGCCGCGCCAGGGGACTTCAGCCGCCTCTACTACATCACGCCCAACGACGGGCTCCTCGTGCACACCAATCACTTCCTGTCGCAACTGCGCGACGTCAAGGACGTGTCCGTTTGGGCAATGCCAGACAGCTTGGTGCGTCTGCAGCGCCTCGCATCGGCGCTGAGAGCTGCCCGCCCGGTGTCCGTGGACGCGCTCACTGGCATGCTCGCAGATCACGCAGATCATCCTTTCGGCGTCTGCTGCCACCCCGATACGACGCAGCATCCCGTTCACCAAGGAGCGACAATCTTGTCGATCATCATGGAACCGGCCGCCCGCTCAATCTGGCTGGCCGACGGGAACCCCTGCTCGACGCCTTACCGTCGACTCGAGTACGAAGACTTCTTCTCACATCGTCGCACGACGATGCATGACCATCAAGGCGTATAGGCCGCCTGCGTGAAAGGAGAACGACCGTGCAGATGAAGGACAAGGTCGCCGTAGTGACGGGCGCGGCGATGGGGAATGGTCAGGCGATTGCTGAGCGCCTCGCAGCTGAGGGCGCCCATGTCGTGTGTGGCGACCTGAACGACGCAGAAGTCGAGAGCACAGTCGCGGCCATCAGCGCGGCCGGTGGTCGCGCAGAGGCGGTGCATTGCGACGTCACGAAGCCCGCTGAGGTGGAGGCTCTCCTCGTGGTTGCCGAGGAGCTTGGTGGCCCACACGCTGTCGTCGCGCAGGCGGGGTGCACTGCACACGGTACGACGGAACAGACGACGCCGGAGGAGTGGGACCACGTCATGGCGGTCGACGTCAAAGGTACTTTCTTGACGGTGCGGGCAAGCATTCCGCGCATGCGCAGGCTCGGCGGTGGGTCGATTGTCACCATGTCGGGCACACTCGCGTACTGGGCAGAGCCGGGGATTATCGGACACTGCACGGCCAAGGCTGCCATTCGCGGCTTCACGAGGGGCGTCGCCGCCGAGTACGGCGACATTGGCGTTCGCTGCAACTGCATCGTGCCCGGCTACGTGGACACTCCAATGGTTCAGAAGCTCTACGCTAAGAACCCGCCAGAGGTGAGGGCGAAGGTCGAGCGCTGGCACGCGCTCAACCGCATTGCGACACCCCAGGAGATTGCCAACTTGGCGCTCTTCCTCTGCTCAGACGAATCCTCGTTCTGCAGCGGACAGGCCTACTTCGTGGATGGCGGGCTCACGTGCGGCATCAACTCCAACGAGGAGCCACTCGGCCGCCGCGTGGACCAACCGTCCCAAAGGGAGTTCGAGGACCGACCGCAATGAGCTTGATCCGGCGTCTTGATGATATTCACCTGCTTTGCAGCGACATTGACGCGATGGCCGCCTTCTATCACGGCACGCTCGGTCTGCCCTTTCTCTTCCCGTTTGCGGCGGGTGACAACTGGTTCGCAGTCAAGATCGGCGATGCCACCCTGTTCTTCTTCATCGGTCGCGGCGACCATCCGGCGCCCTTTGTGGACGCGACCCGCACCAACCCCCCCGGTATCGAGTCGCTGTACTTCGCAGTCGACGATCTCGATCGAGCCCTTCGAGAATTCGAAGACAAGGTCGACTGGATCGGCGACGTGCGCGAATGGAGACACTCGGATGGAACGTGGTATCGCTTTCGGGCCTTCCGTGATCCCGAGGGCAACAAGATTTGTTTGACCGAACCTCACGTGGCTCGGTCGCAATTCGACTCCCCGACAGAATCGGGTACGTGAGGAGGAAAACATGCGCATGGGCTGGGAGCAGGAGTTCGACGCTGTGGCGACCAACGGCGGGCGTGAGGAGAGTTCCCATTTCAAGGTGGTGATTGACGTCGAGGGCCCGGAGCGCGACTTCATGACCGACGTCGATCCGATATGGCGTGAGATTGGTGCCTTGGCTGGCAGCACGCTGCGCGAGCATGGGATGCGTTCTACCGCCGAAGGAGTTGCGTTGCACGTGGCGTCGGTGGTGAGGCGTCACCTTCAGGATTCGCCTGATACGCTGAGTCATGTGCGCGTTATCCAGGACGGAGTTTTCTGGGTCGACCTCTGAGGTTGGGGAGCCGAACGCAGACTGCGGGTGCGACCTGGCGATTGCCGCCGCAAGATGGCTGGTTCCAAACCGTGTGCCGGCGCGGCGCCCGTCCCGTGAGTTGATGCGGGTTGTCGTACGCGGGGTCGCGTTAGAGCCGCATATGCGTGAAGGCGCCGCATGGCTGAGTCCACGTTCATCCTGCGTTCCGCAGCTGATCACCCCTCTGGCCCACGTCTGAACGCAAAAGCCCTGCTCAGAGGGTTTTGGCCTGGTC
>ENA-OSEO01005146-OSEO01005146.1-sediment-metagenome-genome-assembly--contig:-NODE-5146-length-12889-cov-4.666016_pt1 | contig 12889 bp, 7 predicted proteins | sample MGYA00237883_ERZ534232 | MGnify/ENA metagenome assembly ERZ534232
TGGTCAAAGTTCTTTCCTGGTATGACAATGAAACCGGATATTCAAACAGGATGGTCGATCTGGCGGCAATGATTGCGGCGCAACTATGAGACCTTTAAAACATTACCGCTTGTTCCTGAAACTGCCTTGAAATCGATTTGGTTCAAAGCTCTCAATTAAAAATTTATAATTTTCGATATTTTATCTGAGACCTTTGAAAAATATTCAATTTTATTCAAGGCCAAGGAAGGTGAAAATTTTAACCACAGACATACATTTAAGTATTTCGAGGATTAAAATTTTAGACTGACACCGGGATTGGATAAAAGGGGACGTTTTTCAAAGGTCTCAGAAGGAGATAAATACATGGACACCCGCAGACCACTGATTGCCGGAAACTGGAAAATGTTTAAAACCTGTTCCGAAGCCGTCGAAACAGCAAAACATTTATTAAAGCTCGTATCGAAAACCACCGATGTCGATGTAATGATTGCACCGCCGTTTACCGCACTGGCACAGGTTTCAGATGTGGTGAAGGGGTCGTGCATTTCAGTGGGTGCACAGAATCTCTTTTGGGAGGCTGAAGGCGCATACACGGGAGAGATATCACCATCCATGCTTGTTTCGGCCGGGTGCCGGTATGTGATTATCGGACATTCCGAACGACGCCAATATTTCAATGAAACCGACGAGTCTGTTAACAGGAAAATTAAATCATCTCTCAAAAACGGTTTAATACCGGTGATGTGTGTGGGAGAATCTGAAAAGGAACGCGAATTAAGTGAAACTTTTTCAGTGCTTGACAAACAGGTCAAAAATGGGTTAGAGGACTTTTCCCCTGATGATTTGAAAACCCTGGTCATCGCATATGAACCGGTCTGGGCCATCGGAACCGGTAAAACCGCAACCGCTGAACAGGCTCAGGAGGTTCATGAATTTTTACGTGCGATGCTTGAAAAAAAATTCGGGAATAGGCTTGCCAAATCTATGAGAATCCTATATGGAGGTAGCGTTAAACCGAACAATATTGCGGAGCTTATGTCAATGCCGGATATTGACGGGGCATTGGTGGGCGGCGCGAGCCTTGATCCGGAAACATTCAGTAAAATCATCCAATTTCAGAATCGGACTTAATTAAAAATTATGTCAACATTTATAATCGTAGTACATGTTGTTGTCTGTATCGCCCTTATTATGATCATCCTGCTTCAGTCCGGTAAAGGGGCGAATATGGGTGCTGCTTTTGGAGGGGGATCCAGTCAAACGCTCTTCGGCAGTACCGGGTCTTCGACGTTTTTGGGAAAATTAACAACGGCGGCAGCCGTCATTTTTATGCTGACTTCCCTGTCGCTTGCTTATTTCTCCGGCCACAGAACGGATAATTCCATTATGATGGAAAAAAAGGCACCCATTGAGCAAAAGGCTGAACCGACTGAACCGGCTGTACCGGAAAAAACCTCTCAACCGAACCCGGAAACGCCACAGCCGGCAAAACCAGCCCAGGGAGAATAACATCGCAAAATCGTATCAATGATGCCGCAAAACCTCTTTAAAGCCGATTATTTTATGAGTCACCCTGTTGCATGTGCCGAAGTGGTGGAATTTGGTAGACACGCTATCTTGAGGGGGTAGTGGGGAGACCCGTGCCGGTTCAAGTCCGGCCTTCGGCACCACTATATAGTTTTAGCCGTAATCTCAATAGGTTGCGGCTTTGCTGTTTCTGCAGGGTGCGTATAGGGTGCAGATGGGTTCGCCGGGTCCAGAAGGTTGACATGACGGTTCTCTTCGCTCCTGATCCATGAACCGTAGACATCGCAAGTGATGTTTATGGAGCTGTGGCCGACCTGTTGACTGACATAGTACGGTGACACGCCTTCGCTGAGTAAATGGGTACAGTAGGTATGTCGGAATCCGTGAAACTTGATATATCTCAGTTTGGCCTTTTTCAGAATATGCTTATAAACGCGCCGGATATAATTTTGCTCAAACGCTGCGCCAAACCGATTAAATACAAGCTCCGGCACTTCGCCGGATCCTCTCTTTAACGCTTCCCTTTTTTGAATTGTCAGATACGCTTTTAATGTCTCGGCCAGTTGATTTGACATGTCCGTTTTCCGGCTTTTGCCGTTCTTTGGCAGGGTGTATCGTCCGCGTCGGTACGACCTTTTGACCCAGATGTAACTCGAATTAAAATCAATATCATCCCATTTAAGCGCCAGTATCTCACCCAAACGCATTCCCGTTCTCGCGGCCATAAGGAAGAATGGATAATATTTTGAAAAATGTGTTTGGCAAGTACCCAGGAAAAGGTCCAGCTCCTTTTTGGTAAATACCTCCTCTTTTCCTATTGTCCTCTTTTTCCCGCCGTTTTTAGGGAACAACCTTTTGGTAATGCCGGAAGTGGGGTTAATATTTATCAATTCCTCATCGATCGCATAATTGAACACCCCGGAAAGAACATCCTTTATGAGCAAAACCCGCTTTACGGAGAGGCCGCTGTATTTTGATAATAGAAAATCCCTCACCTCTCCCCTGCTTATGGCGTCAATTTTTTGCGCTTTAAAGACCGGCAAGACATGATTTTTTAAAATGCCCTCGTATTCATCAACCGTTGATTCCCGAAGGTTCACTTTAACATATCCCTGGATCCATTTTTTAGAATACTCTCCAAAAGCAGGGATTGTTTTTTTCTCTTCAAAACCGAAGTCCCCGAGCTTTAACTTTGCCCGGATTATGCTGGCCACTTGCGCTGCCGCTTTTTTGTCCCCTACCCTTTGGGATGTTCGTTTCCCATTGTGGGAAATAAATACCCACCATGGGTTCCCCTTGCCTTTTACCTTCTGTCTGACTATTACGCCCATAATTAGCCCCTCGCTTTCTCCCTGGGTTGTCCACGGGCAGGGACCAGGGACGCCCTCTTCAGCCGTACGCGCCTAGCCCGTGGGTTTGGGTTGTCTATCTTTTTTTCTTCTTATATTTTTAACCTCTCTTGCCCTAAAAGTCCCTTTCATTTTATTTGATCGCTGTGTTTACCCCATGAAATCGATCAGGAAGGCCGATTTTCGCTACGTCAAATTATCTTGGACATAGGGTGTTTATTTCCAAGATGTAATTGCCGACCTTAGCCTTCGTTCTAACTCAACACGATGATTTAAAGAAACGGCCCTGTGAGTGATATACCAAGTCAACACGTTATAAAAGATCCAGAGATTCATAATCGGAAATCCATTATCGGTATAATCTTTTGCTTCACTGAGTATTTGTTTTTCAACCATCTCGATGGCTTTCTTACCGAACTTCATAATTTTCATGAGGTTTTCATAGATCTTTTCTGTAACCTGCCGGTCTGTCCACTTTTTCCATTGATCTGACTGAAGTTTGAATCTTTTTAGTGCGGTGGATACCTGTTCATTGAGGTCCATCTCGTCAAAATGATAAATATGACGTTTCCGAAGGTGAAGATATTTTTTACCAACCACAAGCCCATTGGCACATACAAATCTAAAGGCCCCAACAATGACGATGAACGGCCACGTGGTATCATAGCTATTGAATAGATGCAGTTCAGGGTTTACAGCATCCTCCTTTTTTATTTCAACAGATTTTTCATAAAAGCGAAAAATCATACGCATTCTCGCTCCGTCATTGTAAAATTCCGTCATGGTGTCATATTTGCCAAGTTTACGATTCTCATCAATGGCGGTCTCGATCCGCTGAACCGCATCCTCATGCCGAATCAACTTATAGTCCTTGGATACGATTGAATACACTTTGTCGATTTCAGGATTTACGATCGCTTTATATTTATTTGCCCTCTGAAGATGTGTTTCCCCCCAGGAAACGGGCACCTCGTTGACCTTAGGAAAAGATGCCGCTGCTAAGGTGACATTTTGATGCATTTTAAATAATTCCCTTTGCATCGTATCCTCCCATCAGTTGCCATGAAAATCAAAAGTGTTTTAAGGGTTACCTCGGCCCACAGTAAAAAACCGTCCATGACCTCACCGTTATGCATTCATTTAGCAGATATGTTTGATGGTTGGTTTTTAACTTTTTTGTGGTTTTGGTCTTGACGCATGTTGTCTAATAGACTACTATAGACTATTAAGGAGTCCTTGTCAAGTCTTAACATTGACAAAAAACACTGAAAATATTATACGGAGACATGCTAATGAACGTTACTGTCAAAATGCCACCGAATATGAAAAAAGCTCTTGAAGAGCTTGCCAAACGTGAATTTTCAAGCGTTTCTGGAATTCTTAAAAAGGCCGCCGAAAAGTATCTGCTTGAACACAATATTGACTGGCGTGAAATTACTGACGAAGAATTGAAAAGTGAGAAATAATCAAATTTTTTTGACTGTTTCTTAAGCCGGTGATTTATCCAACCTCTAAGAAACTCGGATTCAAGGTTTTTTTGATCAAAGCCTATTGGATTTAAAACAGTTGATACATTTGTCCGATATTTGAATGAACGTGAAGAATCAACAATCTCCGATCCTCCCATAGTTTTTAATCATAAGCGTTCTCCGTCTATTTATATACCTAAATTTAATACTTGATTTTCTTGAAATTTCTGCTAAATATTTATAAATTTTTAAGTTTCCACTAAAAAATAAACCTTAATACCTCGCGTGGACCTGCACTTAGTTCTGTTAAGCTCTAGATAACGTAACAGTTTCGTATCATATTCTGTCTGTGGTCATAAACATTAACGCGCAACCTGGTCGGTGCCCTTTGAAGAAGAAAAATGACATTATTAAAACTGCTGCCCGACTTTTTGCAGAACAAGGATTTGAGGCCACAACAACGCTCCAGATTACAAGAGAGGCCGGTGTTACCGAACCTTTGATATATTATCATTTCAAGGGCAAAGACGATTTGTACACTCACATCTTAAGTTCTACATTTAAAGAATACTTTTCTCGCCTTGAAACCCTTCACAATAATACTCGAACCGAATTTGAAAAAATCGAAAATCTAATCGGCTTACATTTTCAATTTGTCGAAGAATTGCCCGATGAAATTTATCTGACCGTTAGCACCTGCCCTTCCCGGTTAAAAGATCCTGAAAATATCTGTGCAAAAAGTATAAAAAAACAAAGAATATGGCTGACTTCCTTCCTTACGGATTGTTTGGAAAAGGGAATTAAAAGTGGTGGATTTAACAAAGTTCCGGTTGAAACAACTGTTAGCCTCATTACGGCCCTCATTAATGGATTACTCCGCCAACGAGGTCTAAAACTTGAACGCATGACTCAGTTGAAGGAGGAAGCTATCGAATTTTGCCGCCGTAGTTTGGTAAAAACTGAAAACATATAAATAGATAACGATGTTTTTAGTTTTTGACAATTTCTTCTAAAGGAGGCCAATCTTGAATGTTTTTGAACTCAGAGATCAGCTGATCAAGGATTATTCTGATTACATCAGGAGTTTTATTAAGATTCAAGATCCGGAAATAGAGTCCCTCGTTGATGCAGAGTTGGTAGGAGGGCTTTTATGGCCCGATCCGTTGATTCAACTCAATCCTTCCTTCGAAATGGGTGAGTCCATCGATCAGCTTGTTGATGAAGGTATACTCCATTCCGAATGTTCGCAAATATTCCGTATCAAGAAAACCGAAGGCCCGGGAAAACCAATCCAACTATACAAACACCAGGCCGAAGCAATCAAAATTGCTCATGGGGGTCACAACTATATTTTAACAACCGGAACCGGCTCCGGGAAAAGCCTTGCTTATATTGTCCCCATTGTTAATCGTGTTTTAAATAGCGGTAGCGGTAACGGAATCCAGGCGATTATAGTATATCCCATGAATGCTTTGGCCAACAGCCAGTTTAACGAATTGCAAAAATTTATATGCACCGGTTATCCGGAAGGAAAGGCGCTAATCAGATTCGAAAGATACACCGGTCAAGAGGATGAAGAAAAAAAAGAGCAAATTGTCAAAAATCCACCCGATATCCTGCTGACCAATTACGTCATGCTGGAGCTGATTCTCACGCGGCCCTATGAAAGAGATCTTATTAGTGCTGCCAGGAGATTAAAGTTTTTGGTACTCGATGAATTGCACACGTATAGAGGCCGCCAGGGCGCTGACGTGTCCCTTCTTGTTCGAAGGTTGAGAGACCGTCTGGAAGCGTATGATTTACAACATGTGGGAACATCAGCAACCCTTGCTGGAGCCGGACCCTTTTCCCATCAGCAGGTTCAAGTCGCTCAGGTTGCATCTAAAATTTTCGGTTCCATCGTACATCCCGATCATATCATTGGGGAAACCCTTAAAAGGACGTCCGATGAGCCGGACCTTGCCGATCCTGGATTTAAGGCTAAACTTTCAGAAAGAGTAGCAGATTCCAACCGAAAACCACCTGTTCCTTTTACAGACTTTATTGCTGATCCATTGTCACGATGGATAGAATCCATTTTTGGGATTACGAAAGAGACTGAAAATGGCCGCCATATTAGGTGCCTTCCACTGCCGATAACCGGAGAATCCGGAGCAGCTTCTAACCTCAGTAAATATACAGGCCTTTCGGTCGGAAGATGTGCTGAAGCCATTAAAGAGGGTCTGCTCGGAGGATATTATTGCGAACCCAAGCCTGTTGATGGAACACCGGTCTTTGCCTTTCGGTTGCATCAGTTCATCAGCAGGGGGGATACGGTATACACCACGATTGACCCTCAAAACAAGAGGCATATCACCGTCCAGGGCCAGAAGTTTGTTCCAGGCGACCGACATCGATTGCTCTATCCCATGGTATTCTGCAGGGAATGTGGTCAGGAATACTACTCTGTTCGAAAAACTAGAGATCCCGAAACCGGTGAAGAGGCATTTTTGGCAAGAGATCTTCTGGACCGGGATTTTGGGGATGCAGACGAACTGGGATTTCTATATGTTAGTTCGACAAATCCCTGGCCGGATGATATGGAAAGCATCTTGGAGAAAATTCCCGATGACTGGATAGAAGACGACGGTCAAACACGCAGGATTCGGAAAAATCGCAAAAAAGATTTGCCAAAAACTTACAAGGTCGGACCGAATGGCCGTTTGAGTCCCGAAGGGATTTCATGCCAGTTTATCGGTTCTCCGATAATTTTTTGTCTCAATTGCGGTGTTTCTTATAGCTTCAGGGGTTCGGATTTTGCCAGACTGGCTTCTTTAGGCGCCGGCGGGCGAAGTTCGGCAACCACCATTCTTTCTCTTTCCACGATTCGAAATTTTGCCAGACAACCTCATTTAGAAAAAGAAGCCAAAAAATTGCTAAGCTTCACTGACAATCGGCAGGATGCATCCCTTCAAGCCGGCCACTTCAACGATTTTATCGAAATAGGAATTATCAGGGCAGCACTTTATAAAGCAGTTGAGAACGCCGGTGTGGATGGACTTCAATATGATAATGTGATTCAAAAGGTTTACGAGGCCTTAAATCTGCCAAAGACGCTTTATGCCAGTGACCCTGAAGTTCGCTACAACCTTGAAAAGGAAACCAATAAGGCCCTTAGAAATGTCATCGGATATCGCTTATACAGAGATCTAAAACGAGGCTGGCGAGTAAACCTTCCCAACCTGGAGCAGTGCGACCTTCTCAATATTGAGTATTCGTCTCTTGAAGCGCTTTGCCGGAATAATGACGACTGGGCGGAATGTCATCCTGCGCTTTCTCATGCCTCGGTGGACACACGTTTTGCAGTTTCCAAGGTTCTATTGGATTTTATGCGGAGATCCTTGGCCATAAAAGTCAGCTATCTGGACAGCGAAAGGCAAGAACAGATCCAGCAGCAAAGCTTTCAGCGTCTCATTGACCCCTGGGCGATCGATGAAGATGAAACCATGGAGCATTCCAGTATCCTCTTTCCCCGTTCTAAAAGAAAGAAGGGAGATTTTGGCGGGAATGTCTTTCTGTCTTCCAGAGGCAAGTTCGGCAGGTATTTAGCCCGGGTCAGTACATTTTCCGATTACACCGAAAAACTCAAATTAGAAGATCGCGAAACAATCATTTCGGATTTGCTGCGAACCCTTCAAAAAGCAGGGTTGGTGGAAGTTGTCAAAGAAGCCAAAAAAAGCGAGGATGTCAACGGTTATCAATTGCCTGCATCGGCCATTATCTGGAAAGCAGGAGCCGGGAAAGCCGGATTCTACGACCCTCTCAGCACACCGAATGCGCCTTCCACCGGTGGCAGCACGAACGAGTTTTTTAAAAAATATTATGCTGCAATTGCGCTGGGTATAACTGGCCTCCGAGGTCTTGAACACACCGCGCAGGTATCCTATGATGATCGACAAAACAGAGAAAAATGGTTTCGTGCAGGCGACCTCCAGGTGCTCTTCTGTTCACCTACTATGGAACTGGGCGTCGATATAGCGGATTTAAATACGGTGAATCTCAGGAATGTCCCGCCCACTCCCGCCAACTACGCGCAGAGAAGTGGCCGCGCCGGTCGTGGGGGACAACCGGCCCTTGTATTTGCTTACTGTACTGCGGGAAATTCCCACGACCAGTACTTTTTCAAACGGCCCGAACTGATGGTGGCCGGTGCAGTGACGCCTCCCCGGCTCGATCTGACCAATGAAGATCTGGTTCGTGCACATATTCACGCCATCTGGCTGGCAGAAACCCGTCAGGATCTGGGGAAATCTTTAAAAACCATACTCGATCTTTCCGGCGACGAACCGAGCCTTAAACTTATTGACAGCGTACTTGACAGTTTGCGAAATCCACACGCCAAAAAAAACGCTCACCGGCGTGCCACAAACATCCTGAGCACAGTTATAGAAGATCTTAAGGATTCCGACTGGTACAGCGACACCTGGGTGGATGAATGCATGGCTCATGCTGAGCTGAAATTTGATGCTGCCTGCGATCGCTGGCGTGGTCTCTATCGTGCAGCCCACAGGCAGGCCAAAATACAGAGCAAGATCATTCGGGATGCATCCAGAAGCCATCAGGACCAAAAACGGGCCGAACGCCTTCGTAGGGAGGCCGAGGCCCAGTTGAAGCTTCTGCGCGACGAAGCCTCCAATGTGCTTCAGTCTGATTTTTACAGCTATCGCTATTTTGCCAGTGAGGGGTTTTTGCCCGGATACAATTTCCCCCGCCTTCCGCTTTCGGCATTTATCCCGGGACGTCGGGGGAAACGCAGCCGGGAAGAATTTTTGGCCCGTCCCAGATTTTTGGCGATATATGAGTTCGGCCCTCAGGCCGTGGTGTATCATGAGGGCTCACGCTACATGGTCAATAAAGTAATTTTGCCGCCGACGGAAAAAGAAGAGCTTCCTCTGTTTCGGGCAAAGCTGTGTCCGTCTTGCGGATATTTACATCCCATGGCAGACAGTGAAGGTCCGGATAGGTGCGAGCATTGTGAGGGCTATCTTGGCGCGCCGTTTACCCAGCTTTTCAGACTCCAAAACGTTGCCACTCGCAGGCGGGATAAAATCAATTCGGATGAAGAGGAACGGTTTCGGCTGGGATACGAGCTTAAAAGCGGATTTCGCTTTTCAACCCGTGACGGTCGGCCGACCTATCGGACTGCCGCTGTTTTGAAGGATGGTGACACCCTGGCGGACCTATCCTATGGAAACGCTGCAACGCTATGGCGGATCAACCTGGGATGGACCCGTCGGAAAAAGGGGGAAATCGGCTTTTTGCTGGACATGGAGCGCGGTTACTGGTCCAAGAGAGAAAGCATTGACGATAATACGGAGGACCCCGATATCGGTCAACTTATCACACGCGTGATCCCTTATGTTGAAGACCGGCGTAACTGTCTGATTTTCCGGCCCCGGAAGAACTTGGAATCCACCGAGATGGCCTCCCTCCAAGCCGCGCTCAAAAATGCCATCCAGGTCCGCTATCAGCTGGAGGACAATGAACTGGCAGCCGAGCCTCTGCCGGAACCTGATGATCGGCAACTGATTCTTTTATATGAATCCGCAGAAGGCGGTGCCGGTGTCCTGCGGCGTTTTATTGACGATCCTCTGGCTGTTTCCGAGGTGGCTGCCGAAGCCTTGCGGATTTGCCATTTTGACCCTGTGACCGGAAGGGATGAAGGCTCGGCGCCCAAAGCCAGAGAACGCTGTGAGGCTGCCTGCTACAACTGTCTTATGAGCTACGGCAACCAGCGAGAGCACCCGCTGCTGGACCGTCACATCATCAAAGACGTTTTGATGGAACTAAAAGACGCCACCATTTCAGCTTCTCCGGCTGAAAAGCCCAGAGCCGCTCATTTTTCCGATTTGAAAAAGCAATGTGATACCGTACTTGAGCGCTCATGGCTCGACTTTCTGGAAGATTCGAATCTGAATCTACCCTCCCATGCCCAGCACTTTATGCCTGACTGCCGAACGCGGCCTGATTTTTTCTACTCGCACCATCAAGCCGCAATTTACATCGATGGCCCGATTCATGATTTTGCGGATCGACACGAGCGGGATCGAGGCCAGACCGAATGTATGGAAGATCTGGGCTATCTGGTGATCCGGTTTCATCACCGGGAAGACTGGGAGGCCAAAATTGACCGTTTCCCAAATATTTTCGGGAGGATTAAACCATGACCTTTGCCGTTGGATCGCTCGTTAGAGCCAGAGGCCGGGAATGGGTCGTGCTCCCGGAATCCGAAACGGACTTGTTGGTCCTAAGACCTCTTGGGGGCGGTGAGGATGACATCACCGGAATTTACCTTCCACTGGAGTCGGTAGAGCAGGCTCGTTTCGCCCTTCCGGACCCGCAGATACCGGGTGACTATTATTCCTGCAACCTGCTTAGAAATGCGGTCCGTCTGGGATTTCGTTCCAGCGCCGGACCGTTTCGATCCTTTGCCCGACTGGCCGTTGATCCCCGGCCCTACCAGTTGGTTCCCCTGCTCATTGCTTTAAAACAGGACCCGGTTAGGATTCTGATCGCCGATGATGTGGGGATCGGAAAAACCATTGAAGCCGGGTTGATTGCCCGTGAATTGATAGATCGCGGTGAGGTCCAACGCCTGGCGGTGTTGTGTCCACCGCCCCTGGCCGAACAGTGGCAGATAGAGCTTAAAGAAAAATTTCATGTCCACGCCGAACTGGTGCTCACCAGTACGGTCAGCCGCCTGGAACGAGGTTTGGGGGTGGGCCAGTCACTTTTTGAATACTATCCGTTTGTGATCGTTTCCACTGACTTTATTAAATCCGATCGCCGGCGTCACGAATTTTTCAGAACTTGTCCGGAGCTTGTGATTATAGACGAGGCGCATACCTGCGCATTTGCCGGAGAAGGCAAAGGTCTCCGACACCAGCGCCACCGGCTGGTATCCGGACTTGCCCAAGATCAGAACCGTCATTTGATCCTGGTCACAGCCACGCCCCACAGCGGCAAAGAAGAGGCTTTCCGATCGCTTTTATCGTTTCTAAAGCCTGAGTTTTCAAATTTACCCAAAGATCTTGCCGGAAAGGAAAACGAGCATCATCGCCGTCATCTGGCCGAACATTTTGTTCAGCGCAAACGGGCGGATATCCGCCAATATTTAGGTTCTGAAACCGTATTCCCGAACAGAAGCGATCAAGAGGAAAGCTATCGACTATCCGGGGAATACAAAAAAGCATTTGAACGGGCCATCCGTTTTGTTCGCGAAAGCGTGGAAGCATCCGAAGACGGCAGTTTTCATCAGCGGGTGCGGTGGTGGTCAGCCCTGGCCCTGCTCCGGGCCATGGCCTCCAGTCCCGCCGCAGCATCGGCAACCCTTAGAAATCGGGCAGCCGTAGCCGATGCCGAAACCATTGAACAGGTGGATGAGTTGGGTCGCAAAAGCGTGCTGGATCTGTTTGTCGACGATGCTGCCGAAACCCTGGACGTTTCGCCGGGATGTGACGTGGAAGATCCCGGCGACAGCTTGGCGCGCCAACGCCTTTTGCGCCTTGCCCGGGAGGTTGAGAAACTAACCGGGAATAAAGACCTTAAACTCGAACAGGCCGTCAACATCATTAAAGCGCTTGTCAACGAGAATTATCAGCCGATTGTTTTCTGCCGGTTTGTACAAACGGCACATTACGTGAACGAAGCCCTGCGTCAAAGCCTCCCCAAAAATGTGGCGGTGATGGCGGTGACCGGCATGCTGCCCCCCAAAGAGCGTGAAGATCGCGTCAGGGAACTTTCTCAAACACCTCATAGAGTTTTGGTGTGTACGGACTGCCTCAGCGAAGGAGTCAACCTCCAGGAGCACTTCAATGCTGTGTTTCATTATGATCTTGCATGGAATCCCACACGCCACGAACAAAGAGAAGGCCGGGTTGACCGGTTCGGTCAAGGCCGTCCAATCGTTCGCGTAGTGACCTATTACGGCATCGACAACCAGATCGACGGCATCGTGCTGGATGTGCTGCTTCGAAAGCACAAAAAAATCCGAAGCATGCTGGGCATTTCCGTGCCGGTGCCGGTTAATACCGAGATGGTCGTTGAGGCCATCTTTGAAGGGCTTCTTTTAAGGGAAGGCAGCGGGCATAAGCAGCTGCGGTTTGATTTCATGGAAGTCACCAAGGCGGATCTTCATACAAAATGGGACGATGCCACCGCCCGGGAGAAACGCTCCCTTTCGCTTTTTGCCCAGGAGGCCATCAAGGTCGATGACGTTTCAAGAGAGCTTTCAGCCGTGAGGGCTGCCATGGGCGCAAGCGTGGATGTCGAGCGCTTTGTCACCGATTCGCTGATTGCACAAAAGGCGGTGATTGAACACCGCAAAAATCATATATTTATCGATCTTGCCGAAACCTCACGGCCGCTTAAGGATGCCGTGGCCATGAGCGATGGAAACCATCGGCTCAAGGTCAAATTCGACATGCCCGTCGAGGAAGGGGTTTTATATCTGAAGCGGACGCATCCTGTAGTTGAAGCGCTGGCAAACCACGTGGTGAATACATCGCTGGATCCATATGCAGA
>ENA-OSEO01005150-OSEO01005150.1-sediment-metagenome-genome-assembly--contig:-NODE-5150-length-12880-cov-10.386472_pt1 | contig 12880 bp, 10 predicted proteins | sample MGYA00237883_ERZ534232 | MGnify/ENA metagenome assembly ERZ534232
GCCATGCTCTCTGATGCCGGCGTCAGGGATTTTCAGCGCATTTATTTTGAATCTCCCAATGATTCCGGAATATTAATCGGAAAAAAGAATTAGAATGCGCCTTAACTGATATCGGGAACTCAAGTGCTCATAAACGAAAACGAATTTTTCAAAATAAGGATGGAATGTAAAAACATGGATAATCACCACATCACCCGCAGAGAATCAATAAAGAAACTGCTTAAAATCTCCGGGGGACTGGCATTAACCAATCTGGCAGCATGGCCGCTCCCGAAAGATCTGATAGCTTCTCCAGCGTCGACAAATGAAAAATTTGTCGTTGAAGGGATCGGCCAGAGTCACGGTTACGCGATAAAAGCCTTAATCCGGAAGGTTTTCGAAGCCGCCGGTGGAATAGAAAAATTCGTCTCAAGACAAGATGTGGTGGCCGTTAAGCCGAATATCTCCTGGGCCAGGGCCCCCCATTTGGCGGCAACGACCCATCCGGAAGTGCTGGAAGCGGTGATTGAGCTCTGCCAGGAAGCCGGCGCCAAGAAAGTGGTTGTCGCCGATCATACCATCCACGATGCAAGGCGCTGTTTTGCCATTACCGGTGCCGGCATGGTGGCCAAAAAAACCGGAGCGGATCTGGTCTATCCCAGGTCATCCCTGATGCGTGAAATGAAATTACAGGGGCACCGCCTGAATGTATGGCCGGTCTTTGTGCCACTCATCGAGGCCGACAAACTGATCAACCTGCCGATTGCCAAAGTCCATGTTTTAAGCGGGTTAACCCTGGGCATGAAAAACTGGATCGGCGCTGTGGGCGGCAGGAGAAATGCCCTGCATCAGGATATCCACATGACCGTTGTGGATTTGGCTCAGTTTTTCAAACCCACGCTGACCCTTATCGATGCCATTCGAATCATGGTCCATAACGGTCCATCCGGAGGAAGCGCTTCAGACGTTTCGGTGTCAAACCGTCTGATCTTGAGTAATGATCCCGTTGCGGCGGACGCCAAAGCCGCAACGCTTTTCGATTTTCGACCCGAGGACATCGGTTTCATTCACCTCGGAAACAAGTGGGGACTCGGAACGTATGAGTTTCAAAAAATCCGTCATAACAAGGTAATCATTTGAAAGCGAAACATCTTGTCTGGATACGACGCCTCACCCAGGCCATTTTTTTAATTGTTTTTGTTCTTCTCCTCATTGAAAGCCGGCTTCCCCAGGACGTCTACATGGATTATTCCGCCGCGCTGACCGCTGAACAAGATATTGAATTGAACTATCCGGTAACATTCTTTTTTCAGATCGATCCGCTCATATGGCTTACATCCTTTGTGTCAGGACATCAATGGGTTAAAGGCTTTGGATGGGCCTTGGGGATCGTTGTTTTAACTCTTTTTTTTGGAAGGTTTTTTTGTGGCTTTATCTGTCCGTTCGGCACCATTCACCATCTGATGAGTTATGTCAAACCCGCTCTCAAAGGGCAGGGCATGATCAAAGCCAACCAAAAACGTCCGGATCAAAAATATAAATACTTGATCTTGATTCTATTCCTTGCAGCTTCCCTTTTGGGTCTTAATTTTACCGGGTTGTTGGACCCCATGGCTTTTCTTTTTCGATCTCTGTCTCTGGCCGTTTTTCCTGGGCTCGGAACCGGCATTAAAGAAATTTTTGATTTAATGGCCCAAAGCGATATTAAAATCTTTAATTATATCAGCTACACTGGAGAAGTTATCGTATCACCCGTCTTTGGATATGGATATAAGGCCTTCCAATCAGCCTGGCTGATCGGAATACTCTTTCTTATAATTTTGTTACTCAACCGTATCCGGCCGCGTTTTTGGTGTCGGACCCTGTGCCCTTTGGGCGCACTGCTGGGTATTTTTGCCAGATTCAGTGTGTTAAGGCTCGAAAAGGATCCTGATAGGTGCACGGAATGTCAACTGTGCATAACGGCCTGCCAGGGAGCGGCCTCTCCTGTTCCGGACCAGGAATGGGAACCGGCAGAGTGCATGTTCTGTTTTAACTGTTTCAATGCCTGCCCGGAAAATGCTATCTCATTTAAATTGAGATGGCCGCCAAAGGTCAATAAACCTCCGGATATCGGTCGAAGGGTTGTCTTGGGAAGTCTTGTGGGTGGCGTTTCTCTATCGCTTTTTGGAAAGTTGGACGGGCGGATTCACAAGGTATCGGATGCACGCCTGATCCGGCCACCGGGTTCCCTGCCTGAGAATGATTTTTTAAAGCTCTGTCAGCGGTGCGGGCTTTGTATGAAGGTTTGCCCCACAAACGTCATTAATCCTACACTTTCGGAAGCCGGAATGGCGGGATTCTGGACACCCAACCTTATAATGATCCAGGGATACTGTGAATACACATGTACACTTTGCGGTAGTGTGTGCCCAACGGGTGCCATACAGCATCTTTCGCCCAAAGAAAAAATTGAAAACCCCGTAAGAATCGGATCCGCCCATATCGACCGCGGGAGATGTCTCCCCTGGTCGGGAAACGGACCTTGTATTGTCTGTGAAGAACACTGCCCCACCTCTCCCAAAGCCATACACCTCAAAAAAGAAGTTGGCCTGTCACCGGATGGGGAAACGGTCCGTGTAGAACTCCCTTATGTAGATCTCAAAAGATGTGTGGGATGCGGGATCTGCGAATACAAATGTCCTGTAATGGGAAAACCTGCGATCCAGGTGATTGCAGCCGGGGAATCCCGGTCTATCAACAACTTGATTTTGCTCAGTTAAAATACGATAAACATCTCGATTCAGTGTGACGACGAACCATTGATGCAAAATTTAACCCAGGTTGAGCGGTTCAGGGTTCAACCCCGCCTTCCTATGCGAGGCACGAGCGGGCAGGGTTCCGGGTTGAAAAACTCCAAACTATCTTATGTCAAGGGGATCTTGCCTTAATCGTGGTTATAAAGCCGGTCCACGCAATGGGTTATGCCGGGCATTCCGGATCTAGAACAGATTGCAAACAATGTCCACCAGTTGTAACCCTTGAACCTTGAACTCTGAACCTGGAACCGATCAGGTTTAAAATATATGAGCAATCCTGTTCGGAACCTTGTTCGTGCGAAGCTGGTTTATGTGAAACAGTCCTTTCTTACTCGGCAGGCGGAGCCACTGTTTTCGATGTGGCGTATAAATCCTCTTTTTTGCTGATTTTCCATTTTTTACCCTGTTTGACCAAAAAGAGCTGGCCGTCAAGGTTTATGCTCCCCGAAACTTTTACAGTGGCACTGTTATCTTCCTTTTTCGTGACAGTATATTTTAAGTTTGACGTATCAATTCTGACATCATTATCGAATGCACACTGTTTTTTTACATAATCCCTGGCCACATCTTCAACACCGGCTTTACCGCATGCAAAAAACATGAGAGCAAACATCAGAATACAGAGAGAGACGACTTTTTTCATTTTACACCTCATTATTTTTTAATGGTTGAAAAATAATACGGTTTGATTCATAAATTATATCACGAGTGTGGACAGATATCACCTCCCTATAAAACGGTCAAGCCTTTTGAATAAGACACACGGATGTAAACCAGGAGAAACACCTGACGGTTTAATGAATTAATCAAATCTTAGACTGGAGGAAATATAATGGAAAAGCCCATTGACAACTATTGGAAAGCCCGGTTGGTGGAACTTAAAGAAGCCCTTTCCGCAAATAATTTTGAAGCTTTTGTAGCTGAAAACACTGATGAAGCCAAATCGATTGTGCTTGAAAAAATAATTCCCAAAATAGCACCCAAAAGTGTCTCTTGGGGCGGATCTTTAACATTTGTTGCCACCGGACTTTATGATGTTCTTAAGAAAAACAATGATCTTAACATCCTGGACACTTACGATAAAAACCTGTCCCCTGAACAAAGCATGGAACGACGTCGCCAGTCACTGTTGGTCGATCTTTTTATTACCGGAAGCAATGCGGTGACCGAGTCCGGTCAACTCGTCAATCTGGATATGTTCGGCAACCGAGTTGGCGCAATTACTTTTGGCCCCAAAAATGTCATTATTCTGGTGGGTCGAAATAAAATCGTTCCGGATCTCGACGAAGCCATGTTCCGTGTTAAAAACTATGCGGCCCCGGTCAACGCCATGCGACTCGACAAAAAAACACCCTGTGCAAAAACATCCTTTTGTGAGTATTGTAAAAGCCCGGATCGTATCTGCAATACCTGGACAATTACGGAGAAGTCATTCCCGAAAGAAAGGGTGAAGGTCATTCTGATTAATGAGGATTTGGGATTTTAGATTGAAAATTTTATGAAAAATCGAAATAAAAAGACGGGTTAGGCCTTGTTCATTTCCACGGCCATTTGGTTTTTATACTTCTGATAATACTTAAAAACTTTTTCTATATAATAATGAGTGGATTTATAAGGCGGGATTCCTTGATAATCTCTGACTTTTTGGCTTCCGGCGTTGTATGCCGCCAGTGCCAGTTTGACGTCTCCGTCAAATCGGTTCACAAGCTGTTTAAAATAACGAACACCACCACTAATGTTTTGTTCGGGGTTAAAAATATCTTCCACACCAAGATCTTCAGCCGTTGAGGGCATCAGCTGCATAAGGCCCTTTGCGCCTTTTTTAGAAATGGCTCTGGGATTATATCCGGACTCAGCCATGATGATTGCCTTCACAAGGGCGGGATCAATGTCGTAACGGTTTGCTTCCTGAAGTATGATAGGATGGAATAAGCGTTCTTTTTTATGTCTGAATTTGAATGGAACGTCATACATTAGAGATGCATCAGTTTCAATTTTCGAAAATCGGAACTTCTCGTTATTTGAACCGCCCACCGGGTTCACCTGCACCGTCTTTTGTCCGATCCGGGTCGAAACTAAAGCCACCCCCAAAATCATTGTGAAAATAAAGAAAAAACGGAATATTTTCACGGACAATATCTGTATGACACTCTTTTTATCCATTCGATTTTTCAATTCCACTACTTGCCGGATCTGTATACGCATCGTCCGAGTAAAATATTATTTTCAAACGAACTCGACTATGAATTTATAAGTAAAAAATATAAGATTAAAAGCTGGGTGTGTCAAGTAAAATATATTATTATATTGTGTTTCAAATTAATCTAACTACAATATATTGTAGTCACCTGACGAGATATCACCCTAAAAAAATAAAGTGTATAAATTTAAACACGTTAAATGAAACAGCCCAAGGATGGTCCTTCTTGAGCTAAGGTCTGCCAATTAGAGACCTTAAGCGGTTCAAATTTATTTCATCGTAATCCCGGCCGTTTTTGGTTTTGGGTGTCTCAATAATCTTCGGGACATCCTGAAACCTCACATCGTTCATCAACAATTTGAAGGCCTTGATCCCGATATATCCCTCTCCGATGTGCTCATGTCGATCCACCCGGGACCCCAGCTCTTTTTTTGAGTCGTTCAAGTGCATAGCATATAGGTTTTCTATGCCGATGACCGCATCGAATTCATCGGTTACCTGGCGGTAGGACGTTTCGTTACGAATATCGTACCCGGCAGCAAAAATATGGGATGTGTCCAGGCAAATTCCGATCCGATCTTTGTTTTCAATATGATTCAAAATCGATGTCAGTTGTTCAAAGGTATGGCCCAGCCCGGAACCCTGACCGGCCGTAGTTTCAAGGAGCAGTCGGATTTGCAAGTCAGGCGTTTTAGCGAATATCTCATTTATGCTCAAAGCAATTCTTTTAATTCCTTCCGCTTCCCCTTTCCCCATATGCGCGCCCGGATGAAGGACGACAAATGGAATTCCGAGCCCAAAAGACCGGATCAACTCCTTCTTAAGTGCGCTGCACGACTTGGCATGTTTTATTCTATCACTGGTTGCCAGATTGATCAGATAAGACGTATGCGAGACAATTTCAGTTATACCCGTCTCTTCTCTGGCTTTATCGAACCGGATAATCTCTTCCTGAGACCGTATTCGTTCCTTCCAGGTACTGGCGTTTTTTGTAAATATCTGAAGGGCACTGCATCCGTAAGCTTTGGCCTCATAGAGCGCATGGTGCAATCCTTTTGCAATTGAAAAATGGGCTCCGAGAAGGGGTGGAGCTTTAGGAGATTTCAGTGCACTCTCAGCATTTCCCATTTGGAACCGGACCCGACCCTTAAAGAGAATTTTGTGTGTTCAAAAAATATTCCTTGCATTACCACCAGATATACGGTTTATTACAAAATTGTATTTTCTAAAGTAAACCGGAGCAAGATGAAACGTATCGAAGACATAACATTGCTATATGGAATCAGCGAAGCACTGAATGAACATCTGGATCTTAAAAAATCTTTATATAAGGTTTTAGAAATCCTTTCCAATTCCATGAACATGGTGCGCGGCACCGTAACCATTTTACACCCCCTGCGCAACGAAATCCACATAGAGGTGGCCCATGGTCTATCCCAAAGCGCTGTGGAACAGGTAAAATACAAAGTTGGCGAAGGGATTACCGGACGAGTGATCGAGACCGGCAAAGCCATCACCATCCCCAAAATCAGTGATGAACCGCTATTTCTGAACAGAACCGCCTCTCGCAAAACCATTAAGGATGAGGAACTGTCTTTTATTTGTGTTCCAATAAAAAAGGGAAGTCAGGTTATCGGCTCCCTCAGTGTCGATAAGCCGTATGACCCGTCTTATCCTTTAAACGACGGCGAAAAACTTTTGTCTGTGATTGCGACCATGGTGGCAAGACATGTCATCAATCTGGAAACGATCCGCCTGGAAAAAAAGCGCCTCAGTGAAGAAAATATCCGGCTGAAAAATGAACTCGAGAATAAATACCACATAACAAACATCATCGGCAACAGCAACAAAATGCGAGAAGTCTTCCAGATGGTGTCACAGGTGTCAAAGAGCAATGCCACGGTTTTGATTCGGGGCGAAAGTGGCACCGGCAAAGAACTGGTAGCCAATTCCATCCACTATAACAGCCTTAGAGGGAAGAACAGGTTTGTTAAGGTCAATTGTGCGGCTCTCCCCTCAAACCTGATTGAGAGTGAACTCTTCGGACATGAAAAGGGTGCATTTACAGGAGCCATCAGTCAAAAAATCGGCAAATTTGAAATGGCCGACAAAGGTTCTGTCTTCCTTGACGAAATTGGATCCGTAAGCCTCAACGTTCAAGTCAAGCTTCTGCGTGTTCTTCAGGAAAAAGAATTTGAACATGTGGGAGGGCACAAAACCATAAAAACGGACGTCCGCATCATCGCGGCCACCAACAAAAACCTTGAACAGGCCGTCGAAGATGAAAGCTTCAGGGGTGATCTGTATTACCGGCTCAACGTTTTTCCCATCTATATGCCGCCGCTAAGAGAACGCAAGACCGACATTCTGCTATTGGCCGACCATTTTCTGGAAAAATACGCCGCAGAAAACCATAAAGATATCCGCCGATTTTCAACGCCGGCCATCGATATGCTCATGCAGTATCACTGGCCGGGAAATGTCAGAGAACTTGAAAACTGTATCGAACGTGCCGTGTTACTGTGCGAAGAAGGTGTTATTCACAGCTATCATCTTCCGCCCACCCTGCAAACAGGGACAGAAACCGATACGTTGCCGTCCCTTTCTCTTGACGATGCCGTAGAAAATCTTGAACGGGAGATGATCATCGACGCCCTTAAGAACACCCGGGGCAACACAACCTTAGCAGCCGATATTCTGAAAACAACGGTAAGAAAATTTGCTTACAAGGCCAAAAAATACAGGGTTGATTATCGCAATTACCGGTAAGAAGATTTCACGTCCAATTGTGCCCGTTCAAATGACTCAAGGCAAGGTTACTGTCATGTGAAAAAGTGGCGACGATTCCCGATAATTTATAGGAGTTTTTGACCCTGGCGGCATATGAACACCTTGACCGGCCTGCTCCCCGCAAGCCCCGACTTTTAGGGTGGGGAAGGCTTCACTGAGCACACGGAGGAATAGTTATGGACAGACAGCAGCAAACCGAGATTCTTGAAGAATCATGGGGAAAAGAACCGCGATGGGAAGGAATAGAACGCCCCTATACCGCCGACCAGGTGGTAAACCTTCGCAGTTCCGTTCAGATCGAATACACCCTCGCCCGTTTGGGCGCTGAAAGGTTCTGGCATCTGATGCGCTCGGAACCTTATGTTCAGGCACTGGGCGCATTGACCGGCAATCAGGCCGTTCAGCAGGTATTGGCAGGGCTGAAAGCCATTTATCTCAGCGGCTGGCAGGTAGCGGCTGACGCAAATACTGCCGGACAGACCTATCCGGATCAAAGTCTGTATCCCGCCGACAGCGTCCCCGCGGTGGTCAGGAAAATAAACAATGCGTTGATTCGAGCCGACCAACTTCAGCATTTGCACAACAGAGGCAATATTTACTGGCTTGCCCCCATTGTCGCAGATATCGAGGCCGGTTTCGGCGGACCGCTCAATGCCTTTGAATTGGCCAAAGCCTGCGTCGAGGCCGGAGCGGCGGCGGTTCATCTGGAAGATCAAATATCCTCATTGAAAAAGTGCGGTCACATGGGAGGAAAAGTTCTGGCCCCCTCCTCCGAATTTTTGCGCAAATTTGCGGCCGCCCGGCTTGCCGCCGACGTTTTGGGAGTGCCCACGCTGATGGTGGCAAGAACTGATGCCAAAAGCGCCCGTTTGACCCGAAGCGACATAGACCCCATCGACCGGCCGTTTTTGACCGGAAAGAGAACCGTGGAGGGTTATTTCGAGATAAAAGGCGGTCTGGAACTTGCCATTGCCAGAGCCCTGTCCTATGCGCCTTTTGCGGATGTAATATGGTGTGAAACCTCGACGCCGGATCTGGGTGAAGCCCGGGAATTCGCCCGGGCAATTCAAGCGAAATTCCCGAATAAATTGCTGGCCTACAACTGTTCACCCTCGTTTAACTGGAAGCTTCACATGGATGACGGCACTCTCCGGAGATTTCAGGAGGAACTGGGAACCATGGGGTATAAATTTCAATTTGTCACCCTGGCCGGTTTTCATACCTTAAATGCCGCCATGTTTGAACTGGCCCACGGGTATAAAGCGGAAGGGATGACCGCCTATTCACGGTTCCAGGAGCATGAATTTCGGATGGAAAGCCAACTGGGATATAGTGCGGTGAAGCACCAATCATTTGTAGGGGCAGGTTACTACGACGAAGTTCAAATGGTGATTACCGCCGGCGAGACCGCAACCGCAGCCCTGAAAGGTTCCACTGAAGAAGAACAGTTTCAACGGTAAACTTAAATAAGGTGCCTGCCTTACAATTTAAAGCGTTGTAGTGGATAACAACCCCTTCGTACGATGCAATTATGGACGATAAATCGAACCATATGCAAACGGCCGATTTTTATGCCAAGGCCATTCTCGGAGCTTTTGGTGAATACCAAGCCAAATTCGAAACCATTACCGGACGGGCCAAAAAGCGCTTCGAGAATCAAGACTGGCATGGGATGAAAGCCGATGCGGATGAAAGGCTCGATCTTTATAAAAATGTTGTGGATCAGATTGTCGATGAAGTCAGGCGTTCCTTGAACAGCCGAATCGACGATAATGAAATCTGGGGCAGCATCAAGGCCGAATATTTTGCGCTAAGCAATGCGTTGGAAGCCTGGGAACTGGCGGAAACCTTTTTCAACTCAGTTACCCGGCGAATATTCGCTACGGTCGGTGTGGATTCGCAAATAGAATTTGTGGATACGTGTACCCGCCCCCAACTCCTCCGAATCAGCCGAATCCCCTATGGCACCTATACCGGAAACCGTTCGACCCCTCTATTGATAGAAACCATTCTCAACGATTATAAGCATCGGGTTGCGTATGAAGATATTCAGCGCGATGCACGGCTGGCGGCTGAAAAAATCGACAGCCATATTCAAAGCAGCGGATATTCCCCGCGTATCGATCGGGCAGAGATGTTGACTTCCGTTTTTTATCGCGGGAAAGGCGCCTATCTTATCGGTCGGATTTTCAACGGTCCGGATTTTTTTCCTCTGGTTTTGGCGTTACTCAATACACCAAAGGGGATCGTCGTGGATGCCGTGCTCTCCAATGAAAACGACGTCAGTATTTTATTCAGCTTTACGCGTTCTTATTTCCATATCAACACCAAAAGGCCTTCCGAGCTGATACGTTTTTTGAAAACCATAATGCCCCGAAAGCGAATTGCCGAACTTTATATTTCCATCGGTTACAACAAACACGGCAAGTCTGAGTTGTATTGTGATTTGCTGCATCATCTCAGCCGTTCCTCAAAAAAGTTCGACATTGCCGAAGGGGAAAGCGGCTTGGTTATGGAGGTATTCACCCTGTCCGACTACGACGTGGTATTCAAGGTGATCAAAGATCACTTTAAATACCCCAAGCGTACGACCCGTGATGAGGTGATGGCCAAATATGACCTTGTGTTCAAGCATGATCGAGCCGGCCGACTGGTGGATGCGCAGGAATTCGAGCATCTGAAATTCAGCCGAAATCGTTTTTCAGACGAATTGTTAGACCGCCTGCAGCGCAATGCCGCTCAAAATGTAATGGTCAGTCACGATCAAGTTGTCGTCAAACATGCGTATATTGAGCGTCGGGTGATCCCGCTGAACATCTATCTTAAAAAAGCCGACGAGGCCGGAACAAAGGAGGTGGTCGTGGATTATGGAAATGCCATAAAAGACCTGGCAGCTTCGAACATTTTTCCCGGAGATCTGCTGCTCAAGAATTTTGGCGTCACTCGCCATGGTCGGGTTGTCTTTTATGATTATGACGAACTTTGTCTATTGTCCAGCTGCAATTTCAGAGTCATGCCGCAACCCAGAACCCATGAAGAGGAAATTTCTTCCGAAGTCTGGTTTGGTGTTGGAAGCAATGACATTTTTCCCGAAGAATTCCGGAGTTTTTTGGGATTAAGTGGATCTTTGAGAGAATCTTTTATTGAACACCATGGTGACTTGTTCGAACCGCACTTCTGGCGCCGAATCCAGTCCCGTATCAATGCCGGAGAACATATTGATATTTTTCCTTACGGACCCCATCATCGGCTCGACAACCGATCCAATGACCATTCATCGACATCAACATAGAGGATCCTTTCAGTAATTTCATCGTAACCACACCTGTCGGTGATGGTGTCATGGCGATCGGTGTTTAAAAAAAGCAGCGTCCGCTGATCACGTCGTTGTAACCGGCGGACACGACCTGTATTTTTGGACTGCTAAAAAGAGATACTTGCGGTCACTCCTCCGAAAACAAAGTCTGATTTGTCGCTTAAACTGGCGCTTTTGATCAGATCATCGGCTTCGTTTGTCAAAGGGAATGAATAGGCGATCACGGGATTTATGGTAAAATATTCTCCGACGGGGATCGTCAATCCGGCCGAAATCAAGCCGTTGTGAAAGTTTTGATATTTATTGGTGGTTGGGGTTAAGGTATCGTCGACTTCAACAAAATCATCGTCGTCGGAATAGTAGTACCCCACGGAACCTGCCAGATCCAGCGTAATTTCCTTCGGCAATTCAAATGAATGTGAAATGCCTAAGGAAACATACCATGACGGCAGGTGAGCGATTTCACGATACACCGTCAGCGCAGGTGACAGCAATGTATCCAGGCCGACGCTAAGATAAATCTCCTGGGAATCGTCGATTGCATCCAATGCGTAATAAATATATCCGACACCCAGATTGACAAGCCCGAAACTTTTATCATACGAAAGCGTCATGTCCGTTTCATTAAACTGGGATTCATTGCGAGTATCGCCGTAAACATCCGTATCCAGATTGCCCCAGAGGTTAACGCTAACATCTTTGTAACTAATCGTTACCGAAGGCTGAATAACGATGCTGTCTTTACTGAGTTCATATCCACGCCATACGTATTTGCTGAAAACGCCGACATCGGCAGAAGCACTCGGTTTTGCTTCCTCTGCCGCCCAAAGGCTGATGGGGCTAAAAATAAATGCTAAAATTCCAATTGTGGTTACTGTGGCCAGTTTGATCGACCAATTCTTCATAATCTTTTCCTCCCCAATTCAACGAATGATTTTGTTTTTGCATAATTTGAATATGTTTGGATTTTTTTTTTGTAATCTTAATGTCCTTCGTACAAAACCGTGAACCGCTTAACATGGGTTTAAACTATGTCTGTTCCACCGGCTTGCGAAGCATTGTTTCATAAGCGGTTTCCATTTTGGGGAAACCTTTGCCCCCAAAGGCTCCCATGCCGCCGGCATGTGAAACTTCAAAATCCGGATAGGCACTACCGCCGTGTTCGACAACGTCAAGACCCTCAAGTTCCTCTTCTGCCGATACTCTGAGACCTACGGTTATATCGATCGCCTTGAACAATAAAAACGCTGTTGGGAACACCCATAGAAAGCAGGCGCCGATGCCCAAAAGTTGAACCCCGATAATTTTTATGGTTGTACCGCCGATGTTGAATATTCCGGCAGCCAGAGTTCCCCAGGCACCGCAGACACCGTGTACCGATATGGCACCGACCGGATCGTCCACTCGAATTTTTTCGAAAAAGAGAACCGACAATACGACAATTACACCGGCCGCAGCACCAATGATGATGGCACTCGCGGGTGTCACTGTCGCACAAGGGCTCGTAATGGCTACCAAACCCGCCAGGCCGCCGTTGAGGCTCATGCCCACTTCGGGTTTGCCGAATTTAATCCACGATGTGAACATGGCCAGGACCGCACCGGCTGCCGCAGCCAGATTGGTATTGACAAAAATCATGGCAATATCCTTGTTGGCGGCAGTGGTGGAACCGGGATTAAAACCAAACCACCCCAGCCATAAAATGAAGACCCCCAAAGCTGCCAGAGGCATATTGTGCCCTAAAATCGGCTTGACTTTACCGTCTTTGGTGTATTTGCCAAGACGCGGTCCCAACAC
>ENA-OSEO01005151-OSEO01005151.1-sediment-metagenome-genome-assembly--contig:-NODE-5151-length-12879-cov-8.572020_pt1 | contig 12879 bp, 12 predicted proteins | sample MGYA00237883_ERZ534232 | MGnify/ENA metagenome assembly ERZ534232
GCCAGTCCGATGCCTGGGCTATGACCGATATCCCTCCCATGGCAGCGTGAAAATTCAGGGTTTTCGTTCTGGCACTATATATCATCTTAGAAGGTACTATCTCGCTTGAACTGGAAGATCTTACAGGCGAAAAGGTCCGTTTAGAGACGCTGTTTGATGGCGCTGCTTTAGGTTTTTCATCGCTGGTGGAAATTGAACCGAGGAGATACCTCAGCGATGCAAGGGTGTTGACGCCAACTTGAGAGTCCAAAGTTCTCTCGTCATGTCCCGCCGTTGGCGGGAATCCGGCATCCAGGATACGTAATCTATTGAAATGAAACTGGATTCCGGCTTTCGCCGGAATGACGTCGGGAAATCTTCGCATCTAATGATATCAATACGTTACAAGAACTTCGGACTGGAGAGGTACTAAAAGGTGATTTAACAAAAATGGGCAGGATATGAAAATATATGAATATCAGGCAAAAGATATATTTGGCAAATCGGGCATACCGGTTCCGAACGGTCAGGTGGTCGCATCCTCTGATGAGGCAACCAAGGTATGTCAAATCATAAAGGGTCCTCCATGGGTGGTCAAGGCCCAGGTCCATGCCGGGGGACGGGGAAAGGGAGGGGGCGTCAGGCTGGCTCACTACCCCTATGAAGTGGTTACCGCCACAGAGTCTATCTTGGGAAAACCGCTCGTGACCCCGCAGACCGGTCCTGACGGAATCAAAGTGCATCAGGTGCTTATCGAAGAAGGGGTAGACATCGAGAGAGAGCTCTACCTTGGCATGGTGATGGATCGCGTCAGCGCCAGGCCGGAAATGATCTTCAGTCCATCGGGGGGAATGTCCATCGAGAAGGTTGCCATCGAAGCGCCTGAACTTATCTGGTCCGAATCTGTTGACCCCGGCATTGGATGGTTGCCTTTTCATGGGAGGAATCTGGTGTACCGATTGGATCCGCTTCCCTCTCCCGAGATGATTCGAGAACTTATGGTCACTATGGCTAACGTGTATAACGTGTTTGTAACCCTTGACTGTTCCCTTGTGGAGATCAATCCACTGGTTATTACAACTGCAGGCAGAGTATTAGCCTTGGATGCCAAGATCAACATTGACGATAATGCCCTGTTTCGTCAAATGGAAATTTTGAAGCTGGATGATTCAAGCGAAAGGGATCCGTTGGAGCTAATGGCCGCGACATACAATCTCAACTATATTCGTTTAGATGGCAATATAGGAGCTATGGTAAATGGCGCTGGTCTGGCAATGGCAACCATGGATCTGATCAAGAGCGCGGGAGGAGAGCCTGCTAATTTCCTGGATGTGGGGGGCGGCGCTACGGAGGAGATGATTACAAAAGGCTTTGAAATCATACTCAAGGACAGGCGTGTTGAGGCCATCCTTGTCAATATTTTCGGCGGAATCCTACGATGCGATGTCCTTGCACGGGGGGTAGTCGCAGCAGCAAAGAAAAGCCGGATGCGCGCCCCTTTGATCATCAGGTTGGAAGGTACGAATGTGGAGGAAGGGAGGAAGATACTTGAAGATTCGGATGTGAGTTTTCTGGTTGCGAGGGATTTGGGCGAGGCGGCTGAGATGGTTGCACGCCAGGTTTCAGGAAAAAACTGATTATGAGTATACTCGTGGATGAAATGAGCAGGGTGGTTGTGCATGGAATCACTGGGCGTGAGGGACGCTTTCATACCTTGCAGATGCTTAATTACGGAACCTTAGTGGTCGGCGGCGTAACCCCTGGAAAGGGCGGGCAACAAGTGGAAAAGGCGCCTGTCTTTAATACGGCTTACGAAGCTGTGAACAAAGAAGGGGCGAATGTATCCTGCATCTTCGTTCCTCCGCCGTTTGCTGCTGATGCCATTATGGAGGCTGTTTCCGCTGGGATCGGGCTGATTGTATGCATTACCGAGGGGATTCCTACTATCGATATGGCAAAGGTAACTTGCTTTCTAAAAGACAAAAGGTGCGTTCTCATCGGTCCCAATTGCCCGGGGATTATTTCCCCTGGAAAGAGCAAGGTCGGGATTATGCCAGGGCCCATACACAAAAAAGGGCACATCGGGGTCATTTCCAGGAGCGGCACACTCACCTATGAGGTTGTGGATCAATTAACCAAAGCGGGGCTTGGGCAGTCGACCTGTATCGGTATCGGCGGAGATCCGATTATCGGCTCTACCTTTATTGACCACCTCAAAAGATTTAAGAATGACCCGGATACCGAAGCTGTTGTCTTGATTGGCGAGATCGGCGGCACTGCCGAGGAAGAAGCGGCTCAGTATATCGAGGAGGAATTCGATAAGCCTGTGGTTGCATTTATTGCAGGCCAAACTGCGCCGCCCGGAAGGCGAATGGGCCATGCGGGAGCTATCATCGCCAGAGGAAAAGGGAAGGCCGAAGACAAAATCCGGACACTCGAAGCCGCTGGTGTTACTGTAACGCTCAGCCTGCCCAAGATAGGCGAAACGGTTTTGGGGATAGTGGGACAGGCGTAACGATACGAAGTGCGACGATGACGATTGAGACAATCAATTTATCTGTAAATTTCGGGCCGACAATCAGATTTTCCGATCAAGACATCAAGCATTTTCCCCGGATTTCGAGGCGAATATTCCGTGGGCTCTATTTTTTTGGTCGGACCCCAAAAACCCCCAAGCGCTTTTCGATGGCGATCAGGAGGCTGACATGACGGAGGAAAAGGGTCACGAAGATTTGCAGACTGCCCTGAAACGGTGGTCGGAAACGGTAGAGAAAAGCCTTATCAGGGGGCCGGAGCGGAAACAGGCGTTTGCCAACACCTCGGGCATCCCGGTCAAGCGGCTGTACACGCCCCTTGACTGGGACGCTGCGGCATACCTTTCAGAGGAGGGCCTCCCCGGCGAATACCCGTTTACCCGGGGGGTTCAGCCGACCATGTACCGGGGCCGTTACTGGACCATGCGGCAGTATGCGGGGTTTGCCTCGGCCGAGGAATCCAACCGGCGATACCGGTTTTTGCTGGATCAGGGCCAGACAGGCCTCTCCGTGGCCTTCGACCTTCCCACCCAGATCGGCTATGATTCGGACAATGAAATGGCCATCGGCGAGGTGGGGAAGGTGGGCGTGGCCATCGACTCGCTCAAGGATATGGAGATCCTCTTCGATCAGATTCCCCTCGACAAGGTCAGCACCTCCATGACCATCAATGCCCCCGCGGCCGTGCTGTTGGCCATGTACATTGCGGTGGCCGAAAAGCAGGGCGTTTCAGCCGATAAACTGAGGGGCACCATCCAGAACGACATCCTGAAGGAATACTCCTCCCGGGGCACCTACATCTTTCCCCCCAAACCGTCCATGCGGATTATCACGGACATTTTTTCCTACTGCGTGGCGCGTGTCCCCCAATGGAACACCATCAGCATCAGCGGGTATCATATTCGAGAAGCGGGCTCCACCGCGGTCCAGGAGGTGGCCTTCACCCTGGCGAACGGGATCGCCTATGTTCAGGCGGCCCTGGATGCCGGTATGGATGTGGATACCTTCGGGCCCAGGCTTTCCTTCTTCTTCAACGCCCACCTCGATTTTTTGGAAGAGATCGCCAAGTACCGGGCCGCGCGGCGGTTGTGGGCCGAGATCATGCGGGACCGGTTCAAGGCAAAAAACCCCAAATCCATGATGATTCGGTTTCACACCCAGACCGCCGGATGCACCCTCACCGCCCAGCAGCCCAAGAACAATATCGTTCGAGTGGCGTTTCAGGCACTCTCTGCGGTCCTCGGAGGGACCCAGTCGCTCCATACCAATTCCATGGATGAGGCACTTTGCCTCCCTTCGCAGGAGGCGGTCCAGATCGCGCTTCGAACCCAGCAGTTGATCGCCCATGAGACGGGCGTAGCCGATACGGTGGATCCCCTGGGCGGGTCCTACTATCTCGAGGACCTCACCCGACAGATCTATGAGCGGGCGGGCGATTACATCCGTAAGATCGATGAGTTGGGGGGGGCCGCAGAGGCGATTGAAAAGGGCTTTGTGCAGCGGGAAATCCAGGACAGCGCCTACCGATACCAGAGAGAGATCGAAAAAGAGGAACGGATCGTGGTAGGGCTCAATCGATTTCAGGTAAAGGAAGAGAGGCCAAAAAATCTCTTGCGGGTCGATCCGGCCGTTCGAACATCACAGATCGAGAGACTCCAGCGGCTTCGATCGGAAAGGGATCCCCAAAGGGTGGATACATGCCTGGCCGATCTGAAGGATGCTGCCGAAAGCGACCAAAACCTGATGCCCCTTATCCTGGAGGCGGTCAAGGCCTATGCGACCCTTGGGGAGATCTGCGACGTGTTGCGAGGGGTGTTCGGCGAATATCAGCCGGTCAATACCCTGGGGTAAACTGGATGCTGGATGCTGGATGCTGGGTAACCGGATGGGTGGATGGCTGGATGATTGGGACGGTGGTTTTTCTGACCACTGACTACTGACCCCTGGTCTTTGTTGCTGTGTGTGCCTTCCCAATTTTAGGCATTTTAGGCAGTTGCAAGTTTAGGCAGTTTTTTGCTGGATGCCGGAGGATTGCGGGAATATGCAATCGTTTGATGGCATGCGATTATAATCTGTGGAAATCTGCGGAATCTGCGGATCGGGAAGCGGGAGAGATCTAATATGACAAAAGACAAGAAGATACGGGTATTGGCGGCAAAGCCGGGACTGGACGGGCATGACAGGGGGATCAAGGTGGTGGCCTCGGCCCTGATGGACGCCGGTATGGAGGTGGTTTATACCGGCCTGAGGCAGACGCCCTCGCAGATTGTCTCGTCGGCCGTTCAGGAGGATGTGGACGTCATTGCCATGAGCATCCTTTCCGGGGCCCATGATTATCTCTTTCCAAAGGTTATGGAACTGTTGAAGGAGAAAGGCGTAACCGACATGCTGGTGGTCGGCGGAGGGATCATTCCGGATGAGGATATTCCTTCTCTCAAGGCGGCGGGCATTGCCGAGATCTTCGGTCCGGGGACGACCACCACCGAGATCATCGATTATATAAAGGGCAATGTGAAGACCCAGAGTTGACAGCAAGAAGAGGCCTTAATGGCACGGCGTCATCAAGGCCTCTCCATCCTCATTCATTTTTCCATTCAGGTTTCCGCTTTTCCAGGAAGGCCTTCAGTCCCTCCTGGGCGTCCGCTGTCTTCATGAGTTCGCCCAAATAGATCCCTTCAATCACCTGAAGCGACGGCTCCAGATCGTCCATGAGACCGGCCATAATCGCTTTGTGGGTCTTTCTCAGGACCTCGGCGCTCAACTTGAGATAGGGTTTGAGAAATTCCCGGGTAGCGGCTTCCAGTTCGTCCTTGGTAACGACTTTGTTGATCAGGCCCATGGTCAGGGCTTCCTGGGCGGAAATGATTCTCCCCGACAGAATCAGGTCCATCGCCGCTTTTCTTCCGATAATTCGAGGCATGATCTGTGCGGCAATGGGGGGGAATACCCCCACCTGGATCTCCGGCTGCCCATATTTGGCCTCATCCGAAGAGATCACCAGGTCGCAAAAGATGGCCAGTTCACATCCTCCGCCCAGACACGACCCATAGACCGAGGCCAGGGTCGGCACGCCCAGGCGGTCCATCAGGCGGAACATGCCGTGAAAGACCCCGATCATCCTGGGAGCCAGGTCGCCCATGTGTTCTCCCACATCCACCCCGGCGGAGAAGCACTTCCCTTTGGCATTGAAGAGGACGGCCTTGAGGTCTTTCTTTCCCCGCCAGGCCTCCAGGACACCGTTGATCTCCTCCATCATTGCGATATTCAGAACATTGACCGGCGGCCTGTTGAGGGTAATGGTGCCCAGCCCATCCTGAAAATCGGTCTCTATGTGTTGATAAGCCATGATTGTCTCGCTCCTTTCATGTGGCGTTATCATTCGTCATGGATCAATGATCGATCATCAACCCGAACAAACGCCCTTTTCGTCCCCTAAAAAAAATGGCAGGAGGGTCTGATCGTGCCGCCCTGCCTGCCATATGAATTCCCACCTTCAATCAGGCGACTATTGCTGGGGTTTTCCAAGCACTTCCGCGAACATATCCATATCCCATCCTTTGGTTTCGGCGATGTTCTGGCGGAATTTGATGAAATCAACGGTATCCTTGCCCGTGATCTTCTTGGTGTTGAACGCCCCGAATCCCAGGAAGGCCTCGCCGCCCATGTTGGCTGCCAGCCAGTGTCTGTGGGCATTCTTCATGGTATCCCAGAAGAATTTCTTCTTCTGGCGAACGCTGTCGATGGATTCGATGAGGCACCCGGGGAAGAGGTTGGCAAAAGTCCATGTCATTTTATCCACTTCCTTGTCCAGAAGCTCGAAATCCGCATTGGGCTGATGTTCCTTGATAAAGGCCCGGGCCTCTTTGGCCTCGGGACCTGTCTTGTATTCGCCATAGACGATCTCGCCGTCATGGACGTATTGATCCGTGATGATCGAGGGATTCCGGACCCATTTGCCATCCACCTTCAAAACCGGGACCACCTTGCTGACCAGGTTCTTGGCCTTCATCTTGTAGGCGGACCACATCTCGCACGAGACGCAGTTCCACATGGCGTCTTCAATGCTGAGGTACCAGGGGAGGAAGTCCGAGGCCCCGCCCACAGGGGCCGATCCATGTTTCGGCCCGGCCTGTCCAAAGATGGCCAGGTCCGAGGCAATGGCCAGGTCGCATGCCATGCCGATCTCCTGACCGCCGGCCACCCGCATGCCGTTGACCCGGCAAATAACGGGCTTCTTGCAGGCCAGGATGGCATCCACCATGTGGTTGAAAAGCTCCATGTACTGGCCGTATTCATCCGGTCTCCGGCTGTAGTATTCGCTGTATTCCTTGGTGTTTCCGCCCGTGCAGAACGCATAGGGGCCGGTGCCCGTAAAGACCACTGCCACCACGCCCCTGTCAAGGGAGGCGTTCTCAAAACCGGCGATCACGCCTTTCACCATCTCCGTGGTGTAGGAATTATACTGCTTGGGGTTGTTGAGACGAATCCACGCCACATAAAGGCCGTCCACCACGTTCCCCTGGGGGTCTTTCAAGGGTCTATTCTCATAGACCACGCACGGCGCGTCGGTGCCCCAGTGTCCGTCGGTGTGCAACAGGTGATCCTTCTTCTCATCTTCTCTCGGCATCCATTCTAAAGCCATAATGTTCTCCTCCTTCTTTCTTTTTCATTGTTTCTCTGCTCTGGTTTAACGCCTCTGGTTCAAACCCTGGAAGCGCGGGACCGGCCTAAAAGTCAGGCGTCAGTACGATCCGTTTCATGGGCGGCGTCTTATGGGCCTCGGCAAACGTCTCGGCAATGGTGCTCATGGGCCGAACCTCCACGAAGTTTGCCATGTTGATCTTGCCGCTTAAGACCATATCCAGGACAATCGGATAATACTCGGGGAGGCATCCCCAGGTGCCGATTACCTCGGCGTCAAAGGCCATCAGCCGACCGATGGCGTATTCATTCTTGGCAAGTCCGAATCCAACCACAACCAGCTTGCCGGTGAAGCCGAGAAGCGTCAGCGCGATATCCTGACCGCCCTTGGCCCCGGTGACCTCAAAGATCTTCCAACCGAAATTGGGAAGCCCGTTTTCCTTGCATATGGACCTGAATTCCTTGGAAATATCCTTGGCATCCTTGTCCCTGGAATTGATGACGAAGTCGGCCCCGTACTGGAGGGATCTGTCCAGCTTCTCCTGATTGCGGGCGATTCCGATGACCGTCTTGGCGCCCAGGGCCTTGGTGATCTGGCCCACATACTGGCCTACCCCGCCGGTGATCCCCACCACCACCACATTGTCGCCGGGCTGCAGGTCGGCCCGCTTGGCGGCCTGGTAAGGTGTTGTGGCAGCGTCGGCCACCACGGCCAGATGGGCAAGGGGGACATCTCCACGGTTTTTGACCTCGCACAAATCGATGCTGGGGACAGGAATGTGGCTGGAAAACCCCCCGTAGAGGCCGAGGCTGTTTCCGGGCATCTTCTGGTCCAGGCACCGGTTTCCGCGGCCGGTCTTGCAGAGGATGCACTTCCGGCAGGGCATTACCGCAGGGATGATCACCTCTTTGCCGATCCAGGCATCATCTCCGGCCACGACCGTCCCTGAAATTTCGTGGCCCAATGTCAGGGGGGGCTTTGATACAGTGGGTACGCCGTCATAGAAATAGCCCAGGTCCGTGTGGCATACGCCGCACCCTGCCACCTCCACCAGGACCTCTCCGGCCTGCAATTCGGGAACAGGGATCTCGGTCTTCTGCAGCTTGCCGGGTGTGGTCTCCTTGGTTTCCCGGTTAAAAACGGTCGGCTGAACCATCTGCCAGGTCTGAATCTTATCGGGTACTGTCATGATATCCTCCTTGTTTCTGATTTGAGTTGGTTGAGCTCCGCATCACTGAAGCGGGATTGATGGGTCGATCATGCATGCTAAATCATTCCGTAGCCCCCGTCCACACAGAGAAGCTGACCCGTGATGTAGTTGCTTTCGTCCGAGGCAAGAAATACAAAGGCCGGAGAGATATCGTCGGGTTCGGCAAAACGCTTTAAAAGGATCCGGTTCATATAAATATCCCTGAGTTTTTCATCGCTTCGAATCTTCTCCGTCATATCCGTGGCCACAATGCCCAGAGAGATGACATTGCAGCAGACGTTGTACCGGGCCAGCTCCCGTGCGATCGACTTGGTCATACTCAAGATGCCCCCTTTGGCCGCGCTGTAGTTGACCTGTCCCACGGTACCCACCAGCCCGGCGACCGACATGACGTTGATGATCTTGCCGCTGTTCTGCTCTTTCATGTGTAACCCGGCGGCCTGTGAGCAGAGGAAGGCCCCTTTCAGGTGGATATCCACCACCTGATCCCACTGGTCTTCCGTCATCTTGAGGAGTAAGGCCGGCCGGGTAAACCCTGCGTTGTTGACCAGGATGTCGATCTTTCCAAAGGTTTCGACAGCCGCCCCCACCAGGTCTTCCGCCTCCTTTTTCTGGGCCACATCCGCCTTGACGGCAATGGCCTTGCTTCCCATGGCCTGGATGGCGTCAACCGCCTCATTCGCCGCATTTTCGTTGGAAGTGTAGTTGATGACGACATTTGCCCCCTGTTGTGCAAAGCCGAGGGCCACGGCCTTTCCCACACCCCGGCTGCTCCCGGTCACTAACGCAACTTTGTTTTTTAATCTCATAAGTTAACCCTCATCATCAGGTCCGCTGCTGAAGCGGAATGAAACGTTTGGGTGCCTTAAGGCCCCCTGACAATATAATCACATTGTAATCACAATATAGTTACAAGGCCAATTTAAAGAAATGCCATTTTCATGTCAAGAAAAATCGAAAGGAGAGATTTCCAAGCCATTTTTACCCTTTGACACGCGAAACCTTCAACGATATACTCTTGCCTGAGTCAGGAGGGGCGGCAGAGAGGAAGCGACGCACCCTTCTGCCCACTCCTTACTGCTTACTTTTTACGAGAGTCTTACATGGGCCGGATCACCTATTACAGCACCAACAACCCGAAAGAGCACGCCAGCTTCGAGACCGCACTGATGAACGGCCTTGCGTCCAATTACGGCCTGTACATGATTTCGAAGGGGGATATTCCCTCACAGCCCCGGGATGCAATTCGGGCCATGAAAGAGCAGTCATACGCACAGATCGCCTTTCAGGTCCTCTATCCGTTTTTGAAAGAGGACATCGGGGGAGAAGATCTGAGGGAGATGCTTGCGGATGCCTATGATGATGCGATTATCCCCACACAGATCGCCCATGTCACGGGCAAGACCCATATCATGTGGCTGACCCGGGGCCCGACCTATTCATTCAAGGATTATGCGGCCCGGTTTTTCGGGAGGGCCCTCAATTATTTTCTCACCCGCTCAGGTTCCCGAAGGGTGGTGGCCGTGGCCACCAGCGGGGATACGGGGGGGGCCGTGGCCGATGCCCTCCATGGCCTGGAACAGATTGACAATATAGTCTTTTTTCCAAAAGGGTCTGTCACCGAAAGGCAGCGGAGACAGATGACCACCCTGGCCGGCAATGTCTATGCCTTTGAGGTCAACGGGGATTTTGACGTGTGTCAGGCCCTTGCCAAGCGTCTCTTGGGGGACAAGGCCTTTGCGCAGGACCTGTTCGGCGACCCCGCACGATTCACCTCTGCCAATTCCATCAGCGTGGGACGGCTCCTCCCCCAGGCCGTCTACCCTTTTTTCGCCTATTCCCGCATTGCCGTATATGACGAGCCCATGATCGCCAGCGTGCCTTCGGGGAATTTCGGGGACATGATGGGTACGGTCATGGCCAAGGAGATGGGGCTTCCCGTCGGGAAAATCGTTTGCGGCGTCAACGAGAACGATGAGTTTCCCCAGTTCCTGCACACCGAGGATTACCGGGTCAAGCCCTCCAGGAAATCGCCATCGTCTGCCATGATCGTCTCCAATCCGAGCAATTTTGCACGGCTGGTGGACCTGTACGGAGGGCATGTCTACGATAAACGGGATAAGGAGGGAAATGTGATTCTGGAGGGCGTGATGGATGTAAGGCCGGACATGGCCGCCATGCGGAGGGATTTCTATTCCATCAGCGTCAGCAACCCGGATCACTATGCGGCCATCCGCGAGGTCTATGAACGATTCGGGATCATCATCGAGCCCCACGGGGCCGTCGGCTGGCGTGCCCTGGACACCTTCCTGGAACAGCGTCATGACCGGTTGGCGGTCATCTATGAGACAGCGGACCCGGGGAAATTCCCCGACGATGTAAGATTGGCGATCGGCGTGACGCCCGATGTGCCTCAAAGGATCGCCAGGCAGGCAACCCTCGAGGAACGGATATATCGCGTCAAGACGCCCCCATTGCAGAGGAAGGATGGTTCCATGGCCTTGAGCGGTGAACAGTACAGGGAGGCAAATGAGGTCCTGAGAGAGATTTTTGGTTGAGGGATCGGGGCATTGAGAGATTATGGAAAGCCTAAGAAAGATGAAGGAGAGGGTCGGTCTGATCTATGAAACCCTGAATCCCATCTACACTCACGAAAAAACGGCCCTCACCTATAAGACCCCGTTTCAACTCCTGGTATCCACGATCCTGTCGGCCCAGTGTACGGACAGACAGGTGAATATGGTGACAAAGGACCTGTTTAAAAAATACACATCCCCCCGGGACTATGTCTCCGCCCCCATTGCCGAACTGGAAGCGGATATCCGTCCGACCGGGTTCTATAAGAACAAGGCAAAGGCCCTGAAGGGATGTGCACAGGGACTGCTGGAACTTTACGGGGGAGAGGTCCCTCCCAGCATGGAGGCGCTGATCCGGCTGCCGGGGGTGGGAAGGAAAACGGCCAACTGCGTTCTGGGGGCGGCCTTTGACATCCCCGGCGTGGTGGTGGACACCCATGTGAAACGGCTTTCCCTCCGGTTGGGGCTCACCCGCAACGCGAATCCGGACAAGATAGAAATGGACCTTCAGAAACTCCTTCCCAAAGAACAGTGGCGTCGATTTTCAGACCTTCTCATCTACCACGGAAGGGCGGTGTGCAAGGCCAGAAAGCCGGACCATGACCATTGCGTTATCGCGGCCTATTGCCCGTCCAATTCAATCTGATGCATCCTGATATAAAAAGAGGTAAAGACAGATGATGAAAATAGCCGTGGGTATCCTTCTCGTTGGGGCATTTGTGCTCGGAGGGTGTGCGGAAACCCCCTACCGGGAATCCAAGATCCGGTATCAGCATCCCAAGTGGGACGATGCCACCATCCGGAAGGTGGCCAAACGGGAGGTGGAACCGGGGATGACGGGAGATATGGTGCGGGAGGCCCTGGGGATCCCGGATGCCATTTCGCGCCAGGGGGATGAGGAAAGGTGGGGCTATGCGGTCATGGTAGGCGACATCCAGCCGCAGGAAGAACTGGTATTTTTTGTCTATTTGAGGTATGGGGTCGTGACGCGAACCGCCGGGGAGAGGGATCGACTCAAGACACTCTCCTGGCATGACTGAGAAAGGGCAATAAAACGTGGATATCTTGAATGTCGCCGACAGGGAAGAAAGGCGGATTGAGAGTTTTCCCTATAAAGGCACATCGCTGAAGGTGCGTGATGTGGGAATCCGTTGGCTGAGCCAGGCCGGTCCCGACGATTCCCCGGAATATGGTCTCAGATTCTTTACCGCCGGCCCAGGGGGTGAGATCCCCATCCATAATCATTTCTATGTGCAGACCATGTATATCCTGAGCGGGCGGATGGTCGTCTATTCGTATGACAGGGAGACGGATGAGCAGATCAGCGAGTGGACCGTGGCCCCCAACGATATTATTTTTGTCCCCAGTATGGAGCCTCACAGGATGAGAAATGCCAGCAAGACCGAAGACGCCACCTTCCTGTGCTGTATCGCCAATGTCTACGAAGAGGAATGAGTTCTCACGGTACGCTCATATGGCTATGATGTGCAGATGCGGGAAACGGTCCGAACTTGTCAGGAGATGATCAGGGGTTTTTATCGTTTGCAGGTCCTGCGGACGGGAAAGACCTCTGAGGGCAGATGATATAACCGACGAAATAGAGGCGGTGCTGGCCGGAATGCGATGCGATCGGATTTGATTCAGCCCTTGATACGGCACTTCAGACGGTTTCCTTGATAGTGCCGTCGTTCCACAAGTGCCGTAACCTGGAAAAATGGCTGGGAAGAAGAAGAAAACACAAGCCAGCTGAGATCCGACGCCTCGCAGGTGGGCTCAGCCGGGGAGTCCCCGAGAGAACCGCTCAACACCTTAACTGCGTGGCTTTGCAGGGGGTTTTCTGGAATCCACACCTGAGCCCCGGGCAGGACTTTTACCCTTTTTCTCCCGCAGCCGAATGCCCTTTTCTTCAAGGTCAATCAACCTTTTTTTGTACAGATT
>ENA-OSEO01005153-OSEO01005153.1-sediment-metagenome-genome-assembly--contig:-NODE-5153-length-12879-cov-3.992032_pt1 | contig 12879 bp, 13 predicted proteins | sample MGYA00237883_ERZ534232 | MGnify/ENA metagenome assembly ERZ534232
CGCCGTGTATCAAGCATCACAGCGGACAGGGACCCCGCTGGATGCAACCCGGCCTCAGCGAAAGCTGAGGCCGGGATGGGTCGAACCCGGTCCTCCAGCCTCCTTATCCCCATGGCCTGAGCCAGACGACGGGCGGGATCAACGGTCAGCACGAGAGACTTTTTGCCCTCCATGGCCCCCATCAGGGCCAACGCAGCGGAAAGCGTCGTCTTGCCCACTCCTCCGCTGCCGCACAGTACGAAGATGCTCTTCTGGCGGAGAAGATTCCTCATTCGCTCTCCAACATGTAATCAGCGATGGCTTTCACGCGGTCAATGTCCCTGGGGCCGTCCATCATAAAGGGTACGGTGAGCAGAGGGGCGGAGGATTTCCTGCGGAGTCGAGCCAGCTCCAGTTGGGCCATCTCCGCCTCACGGTTCGCGAGAGAGGCGTAGTGTATCCAGGACTCCAGAGTTTGATTTCCATTGGAGCTGAAGTGAGAAGAGTCCATAGTATTCAATATTTTCAGCTCTTTAGGGGTCAAGACTTGAGAGGGGACGGCATTGGCCACCACCGGACCCAGGCGGATGTTCAGGTTTTCATGTGCGGCGCTCATGATCTCTTCCGTCTCGGCCACGGCCAGCTCTTCCGCCTGCGTAACAACGCATAATGCAGTCAGGGCAGGGTCTTCCAGTAACCGGGCGATTGCACGGGAATGTTTTTCGATGGGGCCCGTGCGTGCTATACGCGCCGCCTGGGAGGGCGTTTGCAGCATGACAACGGCCTGTGCCGATGGCGGGCCATCGAATATAATCACGTCATATTTATGCCGCCTGGCGCGCGGCCCTTTTTCAAGGATCAGCTCGTGCACCTTTCCCAGGCACATCAGGTCATCAAGCCCGGGTATGAAACAGCGGAAACTTCGGATGATGGAATTTTCGAAGAGTTTATCATAAACGCTTTCCAGGTGTACCTTGCTCAGCATATATTCCCTGAAGGCGTGCTGTGGGTCAAGATTCAGGCCATGGATCCCCGAGCTCAAGACGCCGCCTTGATAACCTACTTCCGGAGCGCCGAAGAACCTCGACATCTGCTCCACCGGGGCCCACTCCACCACAATGACGCTCAGGCCCATTCGGGCTCCTATAACGGCAAAGCTCGCCGCTATAGTGGATTTTCCCACTCCTCCCTTGCCCGTCAGGATAATCAGTCTATGGGAAAACAACTCCTTCAGCGGTTTCACTTCTATCTCACTCTATGAGGATATCACGGTTTACAGGCCCTGTTTCGCGGTGTTAATCGAAACACTTCAGGCCGATCTTCAACTTCATTGTTTCGCTCGACCGGTGAGAGACGTCCGGGCATTCCCGGCACTGTGAAATACATGATGCGATCTCTTGCAACGGATCATCTATTTTTTTAATACCATATAGGAAAGCGAGAATTCAAGGTTGCAGTGGTTCCATGAGATGGATTCTGTATTTGCCGGGAACGGCAATAAGGTTCCGGAAGGGGAAGCCAGGGCAAAAAAAGACCCGTGGGATTTTACGAGAAAAGCCCGGCCGGGGCGACCTGCGACTCAACGACGTGCTGATCAACGCGGATTCCATCCGCATCATGGGCAGTTGCGACTCCTTTGAGACGTTCTCCGAGTGGCAGCGTCTACTGGAGAACACCCCCGGCCTGCACCTGACGGAGACCCCGCAACCCAAGAAGGAAGGCGGCTCGGACCGGGTCCAGTTCGTGGTTTCCCTGTCCACGATCCCGAGGAAGACATCATGATCCAGATCTCCTCACGAGAACGATTGCTTGCCCTCGGCCTGACGGTGGTGCTCGCCGGCTGGGCCACCTGGGCCCTGGCCGTCCAGCCGACCCGCCGGCGCATCCAGACGCTGGAGCGGATCATCCCGGAGAAACAGGCCCAGTTGCAGGAACTCGGGGCCGCGAGCATCGAGTACACCGCGCTGCAGGATCAGTTCCAGGCCTTGCGCGCCCGGATGGCGGCGCAGGACCCGAATTTTCATCTCTCGGCCTTCCTGGAAACGATGATCCAACGCCACAAGCTGGCGGGCCACGTCACCGCGATGCAGGAGGACGTCCGCCAGCCGCAGCCGGACTACTCCGAGACCGTCGTCACGATCGAATTGCAGGACATTACCCTCAAGCAACTCGTCGAGTTCCTGACCGCCGTCGAGACTTCCGAGGCCGTGATCCTGGTCGGCAGCCTGCACATCCGCAAAGACGTTGCCAACGAAGCCCTGCTCGATTCCACGGTCGGGGTCTTCAGCCCCCGTCTGGCCGGCCCCACGCGCCTGGCCCAGACCCCGTGAGGGCCCGATATGAGGATCTGAGGTCGTCTGAGCGTTCAGCCACGGTTTCTTCCCTTCCCCCGGCATGCAAGCTCACCGTGAAAATTCCATTGCGAACATCGAATTTTCATGGTAATCTCCCCGTATGGAAATCCTTCGATCCAAGGAGCTGCAGGTTCTCGATACCCGGCACAAGCACTTCAAAGTGGTCGCGATCTTGGGCCCGCGCCAGTGCGGGAAGACCACGCTGGCCCGCCAGTTTGCCCGGACGCAGCCACAGGGAAAGGTAACGTGGTTCGATCTGGAGAATCCGACTGACCTAGCCAAGCTCGACCAGCCCATGACGGCCCTTGAGTCCGCGCGAGGGACCGTGGTCCTTGACGAGATTCAGAGGAGGCCGGACATCTTCCCCGTGCTGCGTGTTCTGGTAGATAGATCGGACTCGGCCCGTTACATGGTCCTCGGCAGCGCCTCGCCGGACCTTCTGCGCCAGAGTTCGGAGACGCTGGCCGGTCGGATCACGTTCGTGGAACTCGGCGGGTTCTCAATCGACAGTCTTCCCGCTAACCAGATCCGCCGGCTCTGGATTCGTGGTGGCCTTCCCCCGTCCTACCTTGCCCGGTCGAATCAAGTCTCCTTGCAGTGGCGGCAGGACTTCATTACCACCTTCCTTGAGAGAGACATCCCCAACCTGGGCATTCGAATCCCCTCCCCTCGACTGCGACGTTTCTGGATGATGCTCTCTCACTACCACGGCCAGGTCTTCAACTCCAGCGAAGTGGCACGAAGCCTGATGGTCTCCGATACGGCGGCACGTCATCATCTCGATGTTCTGAGCCAGACGTTTGTGGTACGGCAGGTCCAGCCCTGGTTCTATAACACTCGCAAGCGTCTGGTCAAACGTCCCAAGGTGTACATCAGGGATTCGGGGATTCTGCATGCTCTCATGGACGTCACGACCTTCGAGAACCTGCATTCCCATCCGCGCCTGGGAGCATCCTGGGAGGGCTTTGCCTTGGAGCAAATCGTCCAGCATCTGGGACTTCGCGAGCACGAGGTGTTCTTCTGGGCAGTCCACACGGGAGGTGAGTTGGACATGGTCTTTCAGCGTCGTGGGAGACTGTGCGGCGTGGAATTGAAGTTCCAGGATGCCCCCCGAATGACGCACTCCATGCAATCAGCCCTCAAGGAGCTGGAGCTCACTCACCTATGGGTTGTCTATCCGGGCAAGGAGCCCTACAGCCTGGCCAAGAACGTGAGCGTGATCCCCCTCACGGAACTGGCTCAGATCGATGGGTAGGAGCAAGGGGGCATTCTGGGGACTCTCATTCCGAGCTACGCAGGTTGCCTCCAACAAGCCGGCTCACCAGACTTCGGACTTCACACGTTGGACGAATCGCATATAATTCGGTGAGAATCTGGGTTTTCTTGCGCTTATTCGGCCCGGGTGGATACACAGAAGGGTGAGAACCCGGACGGGAACAAGCGCATTGCGGAAAGCAGGGTTTTCGATGGGAATCGAGTCTCTGGAACAGTCCGATGCCGGATTGGTCGAAGCGGCCCAGCACGGCCGTCTGGAAAGCTTCGGCGCTCTCTACGAACGGTATCACAATCCGATCGTGGCCCTGGCCTACGCACAGCTCGGTGACAAGCACCTGGCGGAGGATGCCGCCCAGGAAGTGTTTGCCATCGCCTGTCGGGATTTGCGGTCGCTGCGGGACCGGGACAAGTTCGCGGCCTGGCTCGGCGGGATCTGCCGGAACGTATGCCGGCAGGCGCTGCGGGTCAAGACCCGGACGGTCCCCTTGCCCCGCGAGCCGGCGGACGACGCCGCGGACGGGCGCTCCGAGCGGCAGGAACAATCGGACGCGATCCGCCGGGCCGTCTGGAGACTGCCCGACGGCGAGCGGGAGCTGATCGTGATGCGATATTTCGACGGGTTCTCCCAGGCGAAGATCTCGCAGGTGCTCGACCTGACGCCGGCCGCGGTCAACGGCCGCCTCACGCGGGCCAAGCGGAGAATCGCCGCGTGGTTGAAACAAGATGGTTTCGGGAGTGAATCATGGGACGCGTAAACGACGACCAATGGCTGGACAAAGCACTGGACAAGGCCATCCATTCGAACGACACGCGGCCGGACTTCCAGAAATGGGTCGCGACTCACCCCCAGGCCGTCCAATCGCTTACCTCGCGGGCGCCACAGGCAACACCGCGCCCACTCGGCACAAGGAGAATCCTCATGAATGGAACCTTCATCAAACTCGCGGCGGCGGCCCTGATTGTCGTGGCCGCCATCGTCGGAATCACCCAACTCACCCGGAAGCCTACCCCTACAAACGACGCACCGCCCATAATCGGCCCGGTCGCCCAGGAAACGATTGCGGGCCCGACAACGCACGCCTTCGCCGACGGCTCCAGCGTCAAGCTGCTCGAGGGGGCCAGTATCCGTACGTCTGCTACCCCAGGCAAGAGGGGCTTCGAGCACCTCGCCGGCCGGATCGAGGTGACCGTCGCCAAGGGCAAAGGCGAATTCATCGTCACCAGCCCCTACGGCCAGGTGAAAGCCCTCGGCACGCAGTTCACCATGGACCTGGTCGATGGCGTAGCCGAGAACACCAGCCAGCCGGTGAGGCTGCTGAACGTCGAGGTCACCGAAGGCGCGGTGGAAGTCCGCAATGCCAAAGGCGTCCAGACGCTCAAGCCGGCGCAGAACGCGGTCGTCGCGATGGACGCGGCCCCCTACGACTTCGACCAGGACCCCGACCTGCCGGAGGCGCTGCGGCAGCGAATCGCGGCGATGATCAAGGCCTTCGAGACCGGCGACCGAGCCGCCTGGGCCGCCAATTTCAACATGGACTACATCTACAGGCTCGGTAAAGGCGAGGTCCCCTACGACCCGAATCTCTTCGGCGGCTCCGCGGAGGACGCCGAGCGGATCAAGCAGATGATCGCCCAGGTGAAGAGCCTGGACGAGATGAAACAGCTCTTCCTCACTACGATCAACATCAGCGAGCCAGTCCAGGTCTATGTACGCTCGGTTGAGCTGAGCCAGGACGGCCAGCACGCCCGCGCCGAGTGCGTCCAGCGCAGGAGCGCCAGCCACCTGGTCACCACGACGCCGCAGTGGCACCACTTCGACAACGCCTGGTGGCAGATCGACGACTGACCGCCCGCCTCACGCAGATGACCCTATCCAAGCCGGGCCCACCCACGAGCCCGGCTTGGTCATTTCCCACACGGGTTCACTCGCTGCCGGGCGTCATGGCCATCGAGCATCCGCGAGGCTGCGCCTGCCTCCTCAATGTGTCATGCATGTGCGCGTCGCAGACGCCAGCCGGAATAGCCCAGGCCCAGCACGCCCAGCAACGCCGCGCCGGGTAGTGGCACAACGCTTGCATCGGGGAGTGTCGCAATCCATGCCTCGTAGTAACCGCCTGGGTTCGCGCCGTAGCCGACGATGGTGAGTCCATCGGCGGATATGGCGGTGGCACTGTCCAAGCGCCAACCCGTCAAATCGAGTCCCCCATCCGTAAGGACGTCGTACAACGACTGCATGCCATTGGTCTGATCCCAGATGGCGGCCTCAAGACCGCGGGCAGTCGACCACCCAATCCCGACGATTACTGAGCCGTCGGCCGATACGCCGTACGCTTCACTGTGGAACCCGGCCCCCTCCAAATCGCCCAGGCCGACCATCCCATCCTCCGCGGTCCAGCGAAAGGCCTCCTGGCCGGAGTCAGACCATCCGTACCCTACGACGACCGAACCGTCGGCCGATACGCCGTAGGCAACGGAATCGAACAAGCCTCCGGCGAAGTCATCCAGGCCAACCATTCCAGAAGCCTCGGTGTAGACAAACGCCTCCATGCCATAGCCCCTATCCGAATAGGCTGTCCCCACCACGGTCGATCCATCTGTGGATATGGCATGCGCCATCGTCCGCGAGCTGCCTCCGCCGGGACTTAAGTCACCCAAGCCGACCATTCCCTCACCAGCCGTCCAGACGAAGGGTTCATGGCCAGTGAAATACCCAGGTCCGCCGACCTGTCCCACGACGACCTGGCCATTGCCCGACACGCCGCGTGCTTCAGACTGCCAAGCGCCCGGCAGGACCCCCAACCCAACGGTCCCCGTTGCCTGCGTCCAGCGAAACGCCTCTGGCGCTCCGGTAGTTCCTATCCCTACCTGTCCAACGACGACCGACCCATCCGCCGACGCGCCATAGGCTACTATGCTACCGCCTCCCAAGGCAGCCATTCCGCCCGCCTCTGTCCAGCGAAAGGCCTCCCATTCGGATCGTCCTACGACGACCGAGCCATCCGCCGAGACGCCGTAGGCGTAGGAGTTGGCATTGCCTCCCTGCAAGGTCCCCAGGCCCTGGAAGCTCAGGCCGGCAAACGCGGGAGGTCCCGCCCATGCCACCACAAGGACCACCATCCACCCACCCTTCCACCAAACCGCCGCTCTGCTCATCATCCGATCCTCCAAACTCAAGTTCCCATGAATGTCACGCACACGAATGCGTCGAGTGTCTTTGCCCGCGCACAGCGCGCAGGGACTCTGCGCTCCTCGTCCATGGGGGATTTTCAGGCCTCACTCCGTGGGGTATCAATCCGGTCCCGGCACGTGCTCTCTCCGCCACTGCGGATTGGACTTCGGATCGTCGGAGGTCTTGACTCTCCAGACTTGACAGATATCCCAGAACCGGCCGGGATTGGTTCCGGGTATCGTCTTCACCTGGCCCTCTTTCACGATGCGGAGATACGTATTCGCGAATGGATAGGGCCTGATCTGCGCGCCGGCGCCGCCCATATTCTTCACGGTCCAGCGCGCCGCTTCGTTGGGATCGCATCCGGCGACTGCGACGCCGGTCTGCTCGTCCCACGTCAGATACTTGCGCGTGGCCACCGAATAGAAGTAGACAATCCGGTCATGATTGGGCTCGTTTCCAAAGTCCTCGTCGAACCGCACCTCCCACAGGCCGGCGGCACCCGGTCCATGGGCATCGGAGGAGACGGCGTGGCCGTGCGCCACGAGAAACATTCCCGTCTGGGTATGGCGAAGGCAGATGCGGACAATGTTCGCGTGCTTGTCCTGGTGCGTCGTGGGAAAGTCCCTGCGCGCGTAGTCGTCCCAGGTCGCCGGGGCGGTGAATCCCTCGGTCAGTCCCACGCTGATCAGACAGACGACCGCCACCAGCGCCGGCAGGGACCACCGATAGCTTCCCCTATCGAACGCGGCGATCCTGGTGATCCGTTCCCGGACCTGGGCCCTGTCTCCACACAAGCCGGGCAGAACCGACCGCCACGGCGACGCGCGCCGATGTTCGATCTGACGAACAATCGTGTACCCGTAGGCAGCGGTCTCCTCCGGACTCAGCAGAGACAGGACCAGGCCATCGCAGGCCAACTCGCGATCCATCCGCATCCACCGAAAGGCCAGCGAGATGAGCGGGTTGAACCAATGCGCCACGTGGAAGCAACTGGCAACATGGCCAACCAGAATGTCGCGTCGTGTGAGATGACCAAGCTCATGGAGGACAACATGGCGGAGTTCGCCACGGTCCATCCGGGCCAGCGCGTCACAAGGCAGCAGCAGACGCGGCCGGAAGAGGCCGGACAAGGCAGGGCTGCCGATCCGGTCGGTGGCAATCACTGGCACGTCGGCGCGCACGCCGAGCAACTGTTTGCACTCTTCGAGCACCTCCAGGACCCAGCGGTCGGTAACAGGCCGGCCCTGGCGAATGACACGTCGCAGGCGAAGGCTGCTCGCCAGGATGCAGCCGGTCAGCGAGCCAACGCCCACGAGCCAGGCCAGGAACAAGAGAACGGTCGCGCGGGCCGGGAGCCGAGGCCACTGCCCACGTTGCGCCGGGGAAACCTCCACCCCGGGGACAAAGGTATCCGAATCGGCCAAAGCGGGCGAGGGCCTGGGAGAATCCTCCTGCGTCGGTGCGGAAGTCGGCGCCACCGGGGCGGGGGTCGCAGAGGCCTCGTATCCGCGCAGCGGAGAGGGAGGCAGCACGTTGTATACGCTCACAGGGCACCGAAGCGTCCCAGGCATGGCCAGACGAAGCAACACCAGCAGCCACAGGCAATAGCGCTCGCGCACGCCCAGCCGGCGGCCCATGACCTTCTGAATCAAGAGGACCAAACCGACCAATATGCCGGCTTGCCATGTCGCCCGCAGAAACCAGCCCAAGAACGAATCCAGGTGTGCCGCCAGAGCCTCGATCACTCGGACTTCTCCTTCTTGTCCAGCATTCGCTTGAGTTCCTCGATGTCACCCGGCGAGAGATGGGCGTCTTCAATGAAGGCGGCCAGCATGGGCGTGACCGTGCCGCCGTAGACGCGCTGGACGAAGGACCGTCTCTCTTCTTTGACGCACTGCGCCCGACTGACGGCGGGCCGGTAGCGGTACTTGCGGCCCTCCTTCTCGTACTTCAGGGCCTTCTTCTGGAGCAGACGGTTCAGGAGCGTGCGGATCGTCCGTGCATTCCAGGCCACCTTGCCCTTCAGGGCCCCGATCACGTCATCGGCCGTCGCCCCGGGCCTCGACCACAACACCTGCATTACCATCCATTCCGCGTCGGATATCCTGGGCAATCTCATAACGAATCCCTCTCATATCAATACCTTCCGTAGGTCCATGTCCTAGAAGTATCACATTTGTAATCAAAAGTCAAGCAGCAAAAAGGGGGAAGGTGCAACTTTTCCAGACCTCGTGCGTTATGATGGGTGAAGACCGCTCCGGAACAATGGAATGGCAGATAACGCCGTAGCGTGCAGATTGGGGCCTCCAATCGAGATTCTCGCAAAAGTCGAGCGGAGACAAACGATGTCCACACGAATGCGAGACTGGAAATATGCAGCGGTGATCGCCCTGGTCGGCACCGGCATCGTGGCCGCCGCCGTGGGCGTGAAGCACAAATACCCGAAGAAGGAAGATGGACACTACGTCGTGGTCCATGAGAATGGCCGAACGGCATGGTCATTCTCCGAGAAGACAGCAGGCAGTCCACAGCAGGCGGTTGAAACCGCAGAGGAAATGGACCTTCTGATCGAGCAGGGCAAAAGGGAACTCGTGAGCGTGGACGAAACGGAGGTCAACGGCCGCTTGGACAATCGAAAGCTGGGACACCAGTACGCCCTGTCGGACGGTCGCATAGTCAGGCAATTCGAAAACGACCCTGACACAGGTCCAGGGACGCTGCCCCAGGAGCAGCAAGAAGAGGCGGACCGACTCTGGCGAGAAGTCCTGGCCAACTCGAAGTTCATCGGGACGCCCGGCACGCAGCCTCTCATGCTTACCGCCGACGGGGAAATAGGACACGCCGCACACCCACGCACCGACCGCGAAAAAAAACTCAGTTCGACAGGCAAGATTCTTGTGCCCTGGACCGGCTTCGCTCGTGATAATAGCGAGCAACGATATCGTTCTCATGAGAATCACGGCATTCGCGAATGATCGAAGACGAGCTGCTCAAGCTGAGATTCAAGGCCGGCAGTATCGACGCATTGCAGCGGATCTATGAGAAGCACTGCAACTACCTGCTGACCCTGGCCATGGCTTTGCTGAACGATGCCGCCACGGCCGAAGACGTGGTGCACGACGTGTTCGTCGCGTTCGCCCAGTCGGGCTCTACGTTCCGGGTTCATGGCAGTTTGCGGGCCTATCTGGCCACCAGCGTGGTCAATCGCGTGCGCGATCGGATGCGCGTGCGCAAGCGCCAAAGCCGGATGGTCGACGAGATGCTGTCCTTGGAATCGGATTTCGACCCGCCGGACGGGAGACTCCTGTCCGACGAGCGGTCAAGGCTGGTGGCGCGAGCACTGGCCCGACTGCCGGAGGAGCAGCGAGAAGTGATCGCCCTGCACTTGAATGGGCGACTGAAGCTCCAGGAGATCGCCAGACTTCAGAAGGTTCCACTCACGACGGTGCGCGGCCGATACCGGCATGGAATCGAGCGTTTGCGATTCGTTTTGAACGGGAGACTCTGACATGAGACCGGCAGAGGAAATTGAGGAGATCGTCAGGACGATGTCCTTCCGGGCCGGTCCGGAGGCCATCCGATCGTTCCAGGCCGACCTGGCAAGGGCGGCAGCCGCATCGCAGGCCACCCGACGGGCGCAAGGCCGGTTCCGGGAGAAGAAGATGCTCGCGAGGAGGCCCTTCGTCCGGATGGCGGCGGCAGCGGCCGTGATTCTGGTGCTCGGCATCGGTGCCGTCGGGATCCTGCGTCCCTTCGGACAGACCGCCTATGCCTTCGGACAGACCGTGGACGCCATGCGGGGCAAACGATCGTTTCACATCCAAACCTATCTGCAATCCCGTCCCACCGATGAGTTCTGGGCGGAATTCGATGAAGCCGGCCGGCTGATTCGCTTCCGTCAGGAAGAAGAGAGGAATCATTACTCTGGGCCTGTGGTAACGGTGTGGGAAGACGGCGTGCGACAGCAGTACTGCCCCATGCCCATCGGAATCAACCTGGTGACCCACGTCGCCAACGTGGACGGCAGGTTGGAGGGATTGGAGGATTTTGATCCGGAGACCCTGGTCGAGGAGGCGTATGACGAAGCGACGGATGGCCGAGCGACCATCGAAACCAAGGGACCTCTGCCCGACCAGAACGTGATCACCGTCACGGTCACGCTCGGGCAATCTTTGAAACGGGTCCTGTGGGTCAACCGCGAAACGAAGCTCCTGATGCGAATGGAGGAGTATCGCCTGGACGACGAGAGGGGAGGCCCGCACCGTCGCGCCATCGAGGTGCTGGGATACAACGAGCCTCTCGATCCGGCGCTGTACCGCATGAGCCTCCCGGAAGGCACCATCACCGTGGACCAGGTCACTCAGGAGGTGGGCATGGCACAAGGGGGCATGACCGAGCAGGAAATCGCCCCGCAGATTGTGCGTCAGGCCCTGGAGGCATGGGCCGCAGGGGACTACGCCAACGCCGGCAAGCTTTTCGGCGGCGCCCCTTCCCAATTCTTCACCGAGCGCTATAGACACCTGCGGCCCATCCGGATCCTCGCGATCGGGCAGGCCGTCCCGGTCCCCTACACGAAACCCTGGTTCCAGGTCCCCTGTGAATACGAGGTCGAGCAGGACGGCCGGATCACAACCTACACACTCATGCTGAATGTCCTGGCCGTCGATGGCCAACCGAAACGCTGGTATGTGAGCATTCAGCACAAGGCCTGACAACGTTCCGACCGACCAAGACACACGTCCTGGGCCCTCAGCCGCGAGACTCTGAGGGCCTTTTCTTTTGCGCCGAGTGTGTAAAATGGCGCCCGCGGACGTGTTATGGGGTGAGAGCGCTCTTGAGCCCGGGTTGGTGAGTTGAGCATGATCGAAGACGAAGTGCTGAAATGGCGATTCAAACGGGGCAGCCGCGAGGCCCTGGCCCGCATCTACGAGAAGTACGTGCACCTGATGCTCAGCATTGCCATGGGGTTGCTCAACGACCCCCACGAGGCCGACGATATCGTGCAGGACGTGTTCGTCTCCTTTGCCAAGGGGGCGAGTGAGTTCGAGCTCAAAGGCAGCCTCAAGGCCTACCTGGCCACCAGCGTGGTCAACCGCGTGCGGGACCGCGTCCGTCGCGAGCGGATTCAAGTGCGACGGCTGAATGAGCCAAGTCCCCTGTCGGCCGAACAAGGTGAGCCCGACGAGCCTCTCGTGTACAGCGAACGGTGTGAGCGGCTCACTTGGGCCCTGGCACAGTTGCCCTGCGAACAGCGTGAGGTCGTCGTCCTGAAGGTGAAGAACGGCCTGAAGCTCAAGGATATCGCCCGGCTCCAGCGCGTCTCGATCAGCACGGTGCACGGCCGGTACCGCTATGGAATGGACAAGCTCAGGACTCTTCTAAACGGTGAGATCGGACCATGAGAGGCAACGATAGATTCGAAGACATTGTCAAGAAGGATTTGAACGTCCGTGCGAGCGACGGGACGTATGACCGTATGCGGGACATCGTCCTGGACGCACACGAACCCTCAGGAAAGAACGAATCCACGGGACCGCTGATCTTCAAAGGGAGACTACTCATGAGAAATCCAATCGCGAGACTGGCCATGGCGGCAGCCATCCTCGTCGGGTTCGGCCTGGGAATGCTCGCCTTCGTCAGCACCGGCAGCCACTCCGGCGTCGTCTGGGCGCAGGTGGCCGACCGGGTGGACGCCAGTCCGGGGTTCATCTACCAGATGCGCCAGACGCAGATCCGCGCGGACATGGACCGACCCATAGAGCTTCGGATGATCAACTACGAGTGCCCGGGGCACGGCAGCCGCAGTGAAGGGTACAATGGCGACCGGCTCATCTCAAATGGGTACACCAGCTATGACGCAGGCGTGCAGGTGAATCTCTTCCATACGTTGAAGAGATACACCCAACGGACCGTGCCCCCTCTGCCTTCCCCGCCGGCCGGCGCCGAGGCCCGGATGGACGGCGGCGCAACCCCCCGGGCCATGGTCCGGCAATTCACCGCTGGCGACTACAAAAAGCTGGGGCGCCGCACGATCGATGGTGTCGAGGCCGAAGGCATCGAGGTCGGCCTGATCCGTCCCCAGACGCTCTTCCCCTATCC
>ENA-OSEO01005156-OSEO01005156.1-sediment-metagenome-genome-assembly--contig:-NODE-5156-length-12873-cov-3.668881_pt1 | contig 12873 bp, 13 predicted proteins | sample MGYA00237883_ERZ534232 | MGnify/ENA metagenome assembly ERZ534232
TTCGCGAGCAATGGCGGGTAACAGGACCTGAAAGACTGGGAGACGAGGACCTGTTTCATTTTTTTCTTCAGATCATCCATGCAACGGACCTGGGAAACAGGTCTATTCCGCCGGATGCTGACTGGACCCGTTTGGGCCGGTTGAAGGATCGCAATTTGATTACCCTGAGCTTTGCGAGCTGATCATGCCTCAAGAAAGCCGGAACCTACCCACCGTCTTTGTCCGTGACGAAGACAAGGATCATCCAAAGGTGTCTAAGCTGTCCCGCATGATACCTTTAGAAAGCGGAGACAAAGGCACTTTGCAGGCGGTTTGGGTGGCCTGGGGCGCGGGATTGACCCGGGATTGGCTTATGGCCAGACTTGAAGCCAAAGGGCATGTGCTGATATTGCCGCCATGGCCCTTTCCCGATTTCGCCGGACTGCCTATCGTGCGCCGCGTGCCCGCCCCCGGAAATCAACTCATGCTGGACGAGACCCTGTACCATGTGGTCGCTTCCCATGGCATTGAGGAAGACAATGTCTGGAAGGCGGAAGGACGCTTTCATGCATCACCCATCGTTTGGCTGGCCTCCCGTGAACCCTTTGTCGGGGCCGGTAAAGCATGGCTGTGCACCGCAGAGTTGCTGCTGGCCAACCCGGCCACGCGACCAAGGGATGTCATCGAAATGGTAAGAAAAATAGTCATCCGTATGGCAAGCGCTGTTTCCGGAGATTCGAAGGCCGAGATCAAAAAGGACCGTAAGAGTGAGATTGCCACGGGCACGTCTTTCGATATCGAAGACGTTCCCTATCTGCTGGCGCTCCTGTTTCTCGATTCATCTGTAACTCCGCGCGAATTGACTGGCGTTGTGAAAGACAGCTTTATGATTGCGGCAGATGAAGTCAAGGCTGAGGCAGTATTGTCGCTGAGCGCAGTGCAGGAGTGGCTTCTGAACCCACCGGATGAACGGAAAAGGCTGTTTGAGGCGATTGACGCGCTTGGGTATCGCAGTTTTCGCCTTGAGTTGATGGAGGGGAGGAAATGAATCAAGTCCAGTCGCTGGCACAAAGTCTTACGGCGCGCATGCAGTTGGGTATCCTGGGCACCTCCAACACTGTGGCACATGGGATTCGGATCAGTAGGGACATTGCCAGGACGCTTAAGGATGGGGGTGGTGTTCGGTCCATCCGGATTTCCGACCCAAAACCCCTGCGAATGACCGGGATCTGCGCCATGGGTAAACGCATTGAAGCCTATTCCGGCTATCTTTATCTGGCGGCGGCCGTTCGCAAAGACGTAACGCTTCATGCGGGACAGGTCAGCTATGGCGCTGAGGACTCGGTGGCAGAAATCGATGTGATGCCTTACGGCGATGTACGGCAGCGAATCGGTCTAAAGCGATATGCCATGACCTACCGACTCCTCCAACGGCTATTTCAGGAAAACGACCCGCCACGGCTGATTGTGCTGGATCATACGCTGCTCTTGCCCAGCATGTTTGCCAGCAGTGATGATCCGGATGTAAAGCGCGAATTCCAGGCCCTTTCAGAAGATCTCAACGCCCTTTGGGAGAAGCTGCAGCCGCAGCTATCGCCGTGGACCCCATCCGGGACAACCATCGTGGGGCTTCCCATGGAAAAGAGGCTGGCCGAACCGCTCAGTGCCTTTTCAAAAGGGAATACAGACCTGGCGGTGGACGCTGTCTCTCCAAGCACTCTGCAAACGGTTGCAGCCCAGAGAAAGGTGCTGGAAGATGTGGGAGCCGCACGTGTGATGGGCTCTGTATTATGGCCTGAGTGCCGAAGTGTCGCCTTTGCTTACTCTAAACTCAGACTTGATCATCGCATAGAGCCTCAGTTCTTGACCCGTCATCTGGATGTGGCCTCCTTTCATTATCGGGCAAGGCTCCGGACCCCACCCGTGCAAATTGAAACCCCGGGCGGCCATGTTTGGTCGTCGGAGGCCTTGGACCAGTTGGCTGAGCGTCTGATGAGCAGCACGCTTTTTGATAAGCATGACGCCGTGCCGTTACCCATCTGGCTGGGCCGTGAGCAACTGGCCAGACTAAATGCCGCCAGGATTTTGCGACAATATCAGCGGGCAACATTCCAGGTCTTGCGAAGCGGGGAACTGGACCAGGGATGGTTAAGAGGCTTGGAACCGGAAGGGGAGGACGAAGATGGATAATCCCAAGGACAGCAGGGTGTTAGGGAAACTGGTCGGGAACACGGGCGAACCCATGCATTTGCAGGTTGCCTTGAGAAGCAGCTTTTCAGCCAAGCGGGGGGAGTTTGTCCGTATCATGCACGAGGAGGCAACCGGTGAGGGGAAGCTGCCGGTGCTGGGACGGATTACCTCTATCAGTCGCAACAATATGCTGTTCAGTGAAGACATGGGAGAGGGCCTGAGTGAGGTGACGCTCCTTCCCGGGACCCGCATCAGCGGAGAGACTGTTTTTGGCGTCATCGAACTGATCGGCTTCAAAGAAGCGGCAACAGGTGAAATCCGTCTGCCCAGAAGACCGTTGGACCCAGGGGCGGAAGTATTGTCGGTGGATTTTGATTTTTTGAATCAGTTCTACCGGTTTGATCCATCCACAAGCATTCATATCGGCAATTTAGTCGGATATGAAAGAGGCCAGAACATTGTACCCGCATTTTTGGATGTGAACACACTGGCGACAGAGCATTTGGCGGTGCTTGCCATGACGGGCGCCGGCAAATCTTACACCGTGGGTCGCATCATCGAACGGCTGGTGGCGCTGCATAACGCGACGGTCATTGTTCTGGATCCCCACGGAGAGTATGGGCGTGCATATCAAGGGGGCCGGATTCAGTTTGCAAGCCTGTCTGTGGATAATCTCTCTGAAAGGGATCAGCAAAGTCTCAATCAAATCAAGGACAGGATGACCGCTCTTTCGGAAAAGGATGATCGGGGAATCACGGTCTATACCCCCGATATGGTTGGCTTTAATGCCAAATATGGAGGAAAGAACAGAATCCTGGCGTTGCCGTTGGACCGGTTCGATCTGGATGAATTTGGCAATATGCTGCCGGGTTTGACGGAACCGCAACAGCGGGTTCTCGACGCGGCGCTCAGATATTGGATCAAACATACAGCGGCCCCTCGCGACGCGGGTGAACTGATTGCCCTATTGACGGATCGCCTTGCAGAGTTGCGCCAGTGGGATGAACTGACAGAGGCAGAAAGCCACGCGCTCAATATGCGTTCGGCTGCGGTTGTGGCGATTCGTTTAAGACGCCTTCTCAATGACGCCAAATCGTTTTACTCGGCAGGCATGGAAGCGCCCACAGATATTCGGACGATGACTGGACTCAAGAAGGAGACGGGGGGGCGGCTGGTGATTGTCGATCTTCAAGGGGTAAGCGATTCGGCCCGTCAGGTGATTGTAGCGGCGCTGTCCTCTGAAATCCTTAGCGCGGCTGCGGATAATGCCAAGGCCATTCGCCCCGTCTTTCTGGTATATGAGGAAGGTCACAACTTCGCACCAGCCAACACAGCATCAATGTCGCGCAGCATCATCAAGAAAATTGCCTCCGAAGGAAGAAAGTTCGGCGTCGGCTTCGCGATTATCAGCCAGAGACCGAGCAAGCTGGACGCAGATGTTACCAGCCAGTGCAACACCCTGGTGGTGATGCGTATCAAGAATCCCGACGACCAGAACTTCATTGTCAAAGCCTCCGATATGCTGAGCCGCAAAGACATTGATGAACTCCCGGCGCTCTCCACCGGGGAAGCTCTAGTGTGCGGACGTTCGATTCCTGCTCCGTTGTTGATTCGAATCGGTGTAAAAGCACTAATCCACGGGGGGGCTTCCCCGGATGTCTTGAAGGAGTGGAATCCTTAAATGGATAGTCTCTTATCAAGAGTCAAAGCAGCGTTCATGTCACAGGATTTTGTAGAGGGCGTGATTGAAAAGGAGGTCCCCTGGCTGTCCAAGCGATGGGGAGTTGAGGATAAGGATGCGCTGCTGCACGCTCTGGGAGCCAACCTGATTGCCGCTTTTGGCCGTGCCTGCGGGTTTATCGGCCTTGTGGAGTTCCCTACGCCAAGGTCGCGAGAATGGCGTCAGAAGCCGGTGCGTGTCGATGCGGCCTGGGTAGATCCCGCTGAGAAACGGCCAACACTCTTGGCTGAATTTCAAAGATGGGATAATTTGAACAATGCCAGAGACAAAGCAGCGAACCTGTTTGTGGCCTCCCACGGTCTCTACAGCCCGGCAGAAGTGCTCCTGCTCATCTTATGGTCTTTGGATGGGGAAATGCCGCCGGTTACAACACTTGGTGCCAGGCATGTGCTACCGGTAAGTGGCGGCCCGGACGTCACATGTCCGGATGAATCCCAGCTCCTCACCTTACATGCATTGTTTGGAAGAAAGAACAATCGCCTTCATTTAAGGGCATTTCGGAGCATGCAATGATCACAAGCTATTTACATCCTGGGAAAATGCTCGGATCACGCTACCAGTTGGAGCAACTTTTGGGAACGGGACAATTTGGACAGGTATGGCGCGCAAAAAAGCTGGATTCCCTGAACCCTGCTACAGTTGCTCTCAAGCTGCCAATTCAGCCGGGAATCGGGGAAAGCGCACTCATGGCCGACGCCCAATATATGCTCAGCGTCCCCGGCCATCCGGGGATTGTCACGGTATGGTGGCAGGGTCGTGTAGGTAATTTCTGGGTTGTCGAAATGGAGCTGATCAACGGTCCCCCGCTTTCGGCAATTATGATGGATGCTTCCCGGTGGGCCAGGGTTACATTTGAAAACATGATCCACTGGTTTATGGGACTTGCCGATGCCGTTGGCCACCTCCACATAAACGACATTCTTCATGGCGATATCAAGCCTGACAATCTCCTTCTGGATGAACCATCCAATATGCTGAAAATAACAGACTTTGGGACCAGCCGCAGACTGACCGATCTTCTGATGAAAACATCGCGGCATGGCGGTGCATGGGCGTATCAGGCACCCGAGATCCAGCAGGCCCATGAACGCGGCATACCCAGCGATCTGTTCTCGTTAGGAGCCGTCCTGTATCATATGACCACAGGCAGACTGCCTAGAGGAACGATCCATGAACTGTTGACCTCCGCTCCCATCACACGTCCCCGTCAGTACAATCCGGATATCCCTGAAGACCTGGAGGCCATCATCGAAGCCTTGCTCCATGACGACCCGCGAAAACGCATTCAATCCGCGCAGGGATTGTTGGAAAGACTCAAGGCTGTTTCAGATCACACAGACAGAAAGCTCCCCGAATTCAGTGAGCCAACTTTGGGAATGGGGTATCTCGATCGCGCCAACGAACTCATCAAGGCCAATAAACTGGAAGAGGCACGCAAAGCTGCTGCCCAGGCATCGCTGCACAGCACAGGGCTCGTAACCGCCCTGGAGCTGTTTGCTCGGTTGAGCGATAAACTTGGCTACACAGATGACGCCATAAAATCCTATGAAAGGGTCCTGATGCTCAACGGTTTGGATGTTGAGGCCCGAAAGAGCATAGCGCTTTCGCTCTCCGATATTCTCTTGCGGGCGCACCGGTATGAAGACGCTCAGAAATATATTGAAACCTGCCTTGTCGAAGGAAAAGTTGCCCCGGATATCCGCTTTCGCAGTGCCATCATTGCCGGAGCATGCGGAAGCCTACAGGAATCCTTACGTATCCTGGACGATCTGGAAGAAAAACACTGGAATGTGGGAGCTGTTTTGGAGAAGAAGGCCTGGGCTTTGTGGCTCATGCACCAATATGAGGAATCTGCCGAGATATGCAGAAAGGTCATAGCGGATATGCCGGATAACATGCTTTGTCTGAAACGGCTTGCGGAATATGAGACGTTGCTTGGAAATACCAGACGGGCTCAGGTATATGAAGAGAGAATTGCATGCCTGTTGGCCTGATCATATGGCATGCAACATACGGAAAAGCTTATTATCGCAATGCGTTGGCGCGGGAGCCGCTCTATGATTTGGTCGTATTCGAGCGCTCTCTGGATTGATTGGAAGAGTTTACTGAACCTGCGGGACGTCCATAAGAAACTAAATAACTATTTGAAATATGGGACTTTGTGCTGAGAGTCTGATTATTTTGGCGCGTAATGGGGGGCCGGTACTTCTGTTGCGTTTTGCCAAGGCCTTATTCTCCAGAACTGAATTCAAAGCCAAAGGGACGGGGGCGGAGCTGACTGACCGGAATAAAATGGGTTCAATGGCCTCAACACCTGAGGGATTACACCCACGAACATGGACTCTTACGGGATCAGATCCCCTTTTCGCCAGGCGACTGGGTTGTCGACAAAAATAATCCCGGACAGCCAGGACAATACACTGGTAAGGGATTTGTAATGGCACGTTTCAAGTTTCATGAATCGCATAGGAAAAACCTATGGAACTGAAAAAACTGCTCAAATCAGGTGAATCCGAGCGAGTGGAGTTCAAGCGCACCTTCGGCAAAGAGGTCATCATATCCCTTTCCGCCTTTTCCAATACCGAGGGTGGAAAGGTGGTGGTCGGGGTGGACAACACCAGCTTCCCCATGTCATTTATGTGGGAGAACAAACAGCAAATTATGAATGATGAATGAAGGGACAGGCGGGGCCGATCCAAGAGGGGAAAAGGCAGGCCTATTTGTGAGTGGCATCTACGGATCTAATGAAAGAAAACGAAACTATTGAATTCAAGAAGAGCCTCGGAGAGCTCAAAGAGGGGCTCATCTCTATTGCCGCCATGCTGAACAAACATGGTACAGGAGAGCTGTGGTTCGGCATCCGCAACAATGGGAGGGCTGTGGGTCTGCAGGCAGGCGAAAAAACCCTGCGCGACCTTTCACAATCCATTGGGGCGCATATCGAACCCAAGATTTTTCCCCGGGTAACCATTGAAAACGTAGAGGGAAAAACCTGCATCAGAGTCGCTTTCAGCGGAAAAGACGCTCCATACTTCGCCAATGGTCGGGCCTACATGCGGGTGGCGGATGAAGACAGGCAATTGACAGCGAGAGAACTGGAAAACCTGATTATTGCCAAGAACCGTGACTTGCATCGTTGGGACAGCGAAATCTGTTCAGCAACCATTTCGGACCTGGATGAAAATAAGCTGAGACGCTTTGTTGAACGCGCCGGTTTGAAATGGGATTCGCCACTCAACGTTCTGGAAAAGCTTGACCTCATCAAGGAAGGTCGATTGGTGAATGCGGCTCCCCTGTTTTTTGCCCAATCGCCCCCGATGCAATTGCGCTGCGCTGTGTTTGGCGGGACTACCAGCGCCATCATTATTGATCGGCATGACTTTGACGGCGACATTCTTGAACTGATCGAAGAGGCGCAGAAATACATTTTGAAGAATATCCATATCGGCATGCGCCTGAACGGGCTTTACCGCGAGGACGTGCCTGAAATCCCGGTCGAGGCCATGCGGGAAGCGATCATCAACGCCTTCTGCCATCGGGATTATCGCGATCCGGATTTCGTCCATATGGCCGTGTTCAGAGATCGCGTTGAGATTCGCAATCCAGGCGGCCTATTTGGTGGATTGACCATTGAGGATATACTCAAGGGGAATATTTCCAAACGGCGGAACCCTCTGGTCGCAGAGCTGCTGCGCCGTATCCACATGGTGGAGGCGTGGGGGCGGGGTATGCCGCTCATCCTGAAAAACGCCCCGGATGTAAAGTTTCGAGAAGTCGCTCAAATTTTTATTGCCAGCTTTGATCGCCCATCCTTTAAGGAGGCCGATGACCACGCCAGTCCGGAAACTGAAGGAAAGACTACAGGAAAGACTACAGGAAAGGCTAAAGGAAAAGCCGAGGCATTATTGAATTTCCTGACGACGCATCCCTCTGCAACCATACCGGAAATGGCTGCGGAGGTGAACCTGACAGAAAATGGCGTCAATTACCACCTGCGAAAACTAAAGGAAACAAAGAGGCTCAAAAGGATTGGCGGTCGAAAGGAAGGCCATTGGCAAGTGGATGTGTAAACAACAGAAAGCCGTACAGCATCATTAGAGTGGCCAAGACAGACATGAATCCGTGACGTTCCCAACTTGTAAACTTGAAAGGTGAACAGGATAATGGACGCTATCAATTTTAATGGGGAAGGGTCGGCGACAGCGGGGGCCATGGGACCTCCCCAGCTTGTAATGATCACGTTGTGGGGTTTTCAGTTTCCCGAGGCGGATCATGGCGTCACCGTACACGGAAGCTGCAACATTGAGAGATATCGAAGGCATCGGTGAAAATAACCTACGACGCGCAGGCGGATCTCCTCCGCATCCGCAAGGATACGGGCTCCACGGATGGTACGGCGGTCACGCTCCTTCGTGGGGAAGATCTCCCTTCGCGCCACACCTACATCCCGTCGATGTTGGTGACCAAAGAGGCGCTCCCCTCGGAGAGCGAGTGGCCGTACCCAGAGAACTTCGCCGACTACGGGAAGGACGCGACGCTGTAGGTTCGATCGGAGGGGGATCCGGGCGGAGGCCGCTCGGATCCCCCGTTGTGTATAGGACGGAGGGATCATGCAGCCGGAGGTTCGTGGCGACCGAGCGAAGCAGTTCATCAAGCGATACGGAACGGTGATCGGCGGGATCCTCATCTACGGCGTGTTCGCTGCCACGACCCCGTACTTCTTCACGGTCAACAATCTCCTCCTGATCCTCAAACAGATGAGTATGTTGACGATCGTCTCCCTCGGGTTCACGTTCGTGATGGCGGCAGGAGGATTCGACATGTCGGTCGGGTTCGCCATGGGGCTGGCGAACGTCTTCTTCGCCACCGTGCTCAACGCCGCCTCGCACCTCTTGCCGGCCGTCGCGGTCGCCCTCGGGGTCGGGACGGCTGTCGGAGCGGTGAATGGGCTCCTCGTCGCCTACCTCCATCTCCCGGACTTCATCGCGACGTTCGCCGTCGGGTCGATCACGTTCGGGGCGAAGATGCTGTTCAGCGGCGGACACCCGGTTTTTGTGCGCCGAGCGCCGGCTGCGTTCCGAACCATCGCCCAGGGCTATGTCGGCCCGATTCCGATGCCGGTGATCATCATGATCGCGATCCTCATTGTCGTCCTCATCGTCTTGAACCGCACGAGGTTGGGGAAGCACATCTACGCGATCGGCGGGAATCCGATGGCGGCGCTCTACGCGGGGATCAACGTCCGGCGAAAGCGGTTCTACACGTTCCTGATCTCGGGGCTCTCGGTCGGGATCACGGCGATCGTTCTCACCTCGAGGCTCGGGTCCGGGCAACCGGAGGCCGGAGAGGGGTTCCTCCTCGACACGATCTCCGTCTGCTTCCTGAGCACGACGATGTTCGGGGAAGGAGAGCCGACGGCGGCGGGGGTCTTCATTGGTGCATTCATCATCACCATGCTCAACAACGGCCTAACGATGCTCGCGGTTCCGTATCACGTTCAGTTCATCACCAAGGGGGCGGTCGTGATCTTGGCGGTGATGCTGTCGGTGCTGCTCGGCCGTCAGACGAGGATTCGCCTCCTCTAGGGATGTCGGATCAACGGCCTGTCTGGCGGATCCTGGAGATCGACTTGGCGCGAGGGACCGTCTCCCGCCGGGAGCGGGAGACGGCGTTCCTGGGGGGGCGGGGCGCCAACTACGAGCTCCTCTGGGAAGCGATTCCCATCGATGCGGATCCCCTCGACGGGCCGATCGCGTGGGCGTCGGGGCCGCTCGTCGGCACAGGACTCCCCGGTGCGAGTCGGGTTCACGTGGCCGCTCGAAGCCCGATCACGGGCGGGATCGGGTCTTCGAGCGCCGGGACCGACTTCTCCTTCCGCATGCGGTCGAACGGGATCGATCAGATCGTGCTCGTCGGCGCGGCCGATCGCCCGGTGTACATCCGGATCGGACCAAACGGGGTTCAGGTCAAGGACGCGACGACGATCTGGGGAGCGACGACGAGCGCTGCGGATCGATGGTTGCGGGAGAGGGAGACCCCTGCGGCGAGCATCGCTGCGATCGGTCCGGCGGGGGAGAACGAAGTACACGCGGCGGCGATCATCTTTGATGGGCATCGCGCGGCGGCCCGGGGGGGGCTGGGCGCGATCCTCGGTCGGAAGCGCGTCAAGGCGATCGTGGTGATGCCGGGGGAGGCGTTTGGCCCCCTGGGGGGCATCGGGCGGGCGCCGATCGTCGAGGAGTGGTTGCGGAGAATCAAAGCATCACCGATGTTGGCGGGGATTCGGGCGTCGGGCACAGCGCGGATCGCGCCCGGATCGATCGAGCCGGTCCGCAACTTCCAGCACGGGCGGCTCTCTCCGGTGGAGCGACTTGCGCTCTGCATTTCGCAGCGATCTGACTACCGAGTGAGGTCGTATGGGTGCGCCGGCTGCCCGGTCCGTTGCGGGAAGGCGTACGAGGCCGGCCGATCGGTGGGCCGGTTCCCGGTCCGCTCCCCGGCCCTTCATGCAAACTCGATCACCGACTTCGGAAGCCGACTGGGGATCCGGGACACGGATGTGGTGGTCGCGGCGCACGGGCTCTGCACGGAGCTGGGGCTCGACATCGACAACGCCTCCTGTGCGGTGGCATGGACGCTCGAGTCTCTACAGCGGCGGGTGCTCGAACCGCTGGGGTCTCTGCCGGAACTCACGTGGGGCGACGGGGAGGGGACCCTGCGCTTGCTCGAGCAGATCGGCCGCCGGGAGGGGATGGGGGCCCGATTGGCATGCGGAACCGATGCGGCGGCCGCCGCGATGGGCGGCGAGGGCCGTGAGTGGTCGATCACCGTCAAGGGACAGTCCCTCCAGGAGGCCGTCCGAGCGTTCAAGGGATGGGCGCTCGGGATCATGGTCTCGGAGCGGGGGGGGACGCACACGCGCGGGGCGCCGGTCCTAGAGCTGTCCGGAGAGGTGCCGGCCGGGATCTCGGCGCGGGCGGGCTGCGGGCTCCGTGCGCTCCCGAGCGGCGACTACGATGGAAAGGAGAAGCTTGTCTCGTACACGGAGCGGCTTCACGCGGTCCTCGACAGCCTTGGGCTCTGCTACTTCGTCAGCGACTGGATGGGCCCAGAGCTCCCGGGCTTTGAGATGGTGAGCCGAGCGGCGCGGGCGGTGGGGCTCGACATGTCCCCGGAAGAGCTGGAGTTCGAAGGGGAGCGGATCCATACGCTGGGGCGCCTCCTGAATCGAGCGTTCGGTGGATTCGGACGAGCGGATGATCGCCCGCCGGCGCGCCTGCAGGAGCCGCTGGAGGACGGCGAGCGATTGTCGGCGGACGCGTGGGAGGAGCTGCTCGATGAGTACTATCGGGAGCATCGGTGGGACTCGATCGCCGGGGTTCCGACGTTACGGAGGCTTCGCGATCTCGGCCTCGAGTCGGCGGCGAGTCTCCTGCTCCGGGGGGACCTTGAGGGGCGGCGGAGGGAGATGACCCATCGGACCGCGGGGACGTCCGGCGTTCCCTACGAAGTGCCGCCGGTCCACGGCGGCTCGAAGGGAGGAGAGATGCGATGACTACCTGCTATCCAGGGCGCATTCTCAATGTCTCTCTGGAGACCGGCGAATCCTCGTTGCAGGAGGCGGAGGAGGAGCTGCGGCGAGGGTTCCTGGGCGGCCGCGGTGTCGGCGCCCGGCTTCTATGGGACGCTGTTCCTGAGCGGAGCGATCCACTCTCCGAAGAGAACGTCCTGCTGATCTGCCCCGGAGGATTGACGGGGACGAGCGCCCCGTGCTCCGGGCGGACGACGATCGCGGCGAAGGGCCCGGCGACGGGGCACTACCTGAAGGTCAGTGTCGGGGGGCACCTCGGGATCGCGCTCAAAATGGCCCAGGTCGACGCTCTGGTGATCCGCGGACAGGCAGAGCGGCCATGCGTGTTGGTCGTGGACGAGGGGTGGGCGAGGATCGTCTCGGGAGAGCGCGTCTGGGGGCTTGGGGTCCGGGCGACGACCGCCGCTCTTCGCGCCGAGTACGGCCGGGACGCGGAGGTCGCCTGCATCGGTCCCGCCGGCGAGAATCGGGTCCGATTCGCATCGATCATGACGAGCGTCTACAACGCGGCGGCGCGAGGAGGGATCGGGGCCGTCATGGGCTCGAAACGGCTCAAAGCGATCGTCGTCCTCCCCGGTCGGGGGGGTCTCGAAGTCGCGGATCCCCGCCGGTACAGGGCGGCGGTGCAGGCGGCCCGCGATGCACTGTACGGGGACTCGATCGCCCCCGACCTGCACGCATTCGGAACCGCCCGCGACGTCGATCTCCTGAACGAGCTCCGTCTTCTCCCGACGAGGAACTTCCAGCACAGTCGGCTGAGCGAGGATGCATACGTTCTCTCGGGGCGGGCGTGGCCGGAGCGCGGGTACCTGAAACGGATCGTCGGGTGCGGCGGCTGCATCTACTGTTGCCACCGGTTCACGTCCGTCGACGACGGTCCGTACGCCGGGACGTACTCTGGCGGCCCGGAGTACGAGACGGTCGCCGCCTTCGGGAGCGGGTGCGGGATCACAGACGCCGAGGTGGTGTTCGCGGCCAACGCTCTCTGCAACGACCTGGGTCTCGACACGATTTCCGCTGGGAATGTCGTCCAATGGGCAATGGAGTCATTTGAGCGGGGTGTTCTCGGGCCGCGGGAGACAGGAGGATTGGAGCTTCGGTTCGGGAACGCCGACGCGCTTCTCCGCCTACTCCCGGAGATCGCGCATCGACAGGGGCTTGGGGACCTCCTGGCGGAAGGGGTCGCCCGGGCAGCGGCGGAGATCGGCCGAAAGGAGCGCGTCACTTCCCGCACCTACGGGTATTTTCCGATACGCACCTATAAGTCCTATTTCCGAAAAAGCGGGGGCATCAACTCTTTCGGAAAAGACGGTCGCAGGCCCTGTCATACCCCCGGGGGCCATCGCGGTCACGATAAGCTTCAGCTTTCCCG
>ENA-OSEO01005158-OSEO01005158.1-sediment-metagenome-genome-assembly--contig:-NODE-5158-length-12872-cov-3.409144_pt1 | contig 12872 bp, 13 predicted proteins | sample MGYA00237883_ERZ534232 | MGnify/ENA metagenome assembly ERZ534232
AACTCCCCCTCGATGGGGTCCACATTGATCTCGCCCGGTCGCATCTTTCGAAATTGCCATTTCGGCTGATTCCGGGTCTGTTGGGGCATTCTGGTCATGCATTGGCTCCGAGAAGGGTCCTTCCGGGGCGGATGATTGCCGGCCTGCCCCGGGGATCGGACACTGAAGCAGCCTTACGCAACAAGATAAAATTTGTCAATGATCAAGGCGGTATCCCCAAGAATTGCTGTTGACAACAGGCGGATCCGCTGATAAATGCAACCAATTACCGACCAGAAGTTGGAAATCATTATGTGGTTGCCGGCGGACAAATGAGCGATACCCCATCCCGATTTGATGCCATCATTCAGAAACTTCAAGACCATCATTACAAGCTGACGGCCCAGCGGCTGGCGGTGGTCAAGGTCCTTTCCGAAAGCGCCGGGCATCCCAGCGTCGATAAAATCTATCATCAATTGAAAACCGATTTCCCGACCATGAGCCTCACCACCGTATACCGCAACGTGATGCTCATCCAATCGCTCGGGGAAGTATTGGAACTGGGGTTTCCGGACGGAAGCAACCGGTACGACGGCAACAGGCCCTATCCGCATCCCCATGTCATCTGCATGACATGCGGGAAAATCATCGACCCGGACCTGCCCGGGCTTGAAAACATGGCGGAGAAGGTCGCCAGAGAAACCGGGTTCGACATCATCAGCCATCGAATGGATTTTTTCGGTACCTGCCCGGATTGCCGCGGCAGAAAACCTTCCTCCCGTATCCCCTGAAAGGGGTCTGCTGCGGCTCTGTCATCGTTCCATCAGCTCTCGGGCCGCATCCCGCTCAAGCGCTTCAAGCTTTCTGAGGCGTTGTCTAAAATAGTCTTCTGTGCTGAATTCCGCCCGAACGAATGCTTCTATGATGTCTTTTGCATGCCATGCCCCGATGATTTTTGCCCCCATGCACAGCACGTTCATATCGTCATGTTCGACCCCCTGATGCGCGCTGTGCACGTCATGACAGACGCAAGCCCGGATTCCGGAGAATTTGTTTGCAGCGATTGCGGCCCCGATACCGGTTCCACAAAGCATAATGCCGCGGGCGGCCCCCCCATCCGCTATGGACCGGCACACCTTGCGCGCCAGATCCGGAAAATCCACCCGGTCCGGCGTACGGCTCCCATGGTCGATGACGGTGACGCCCAACTGCTTAAGAACGGTTAGGACATCTTGCCGCAGGGGGTAGCCGGAATGATCGTTTGCATAGGCAATTTTCATTGGTCTCCTCGTGAAGCCATAAATTTCCGACGGACTATTTTGAGGTATTTTTCGATTGGAAGCTTCTGCGCAGGGTAATGCATATCGAAAAGGCGGTTAAAACAAGAAAACCGGCGGCAATGGGATTGACAAAGAAAACCGATAGATCCCCCTCGGAACCCACCAGCGACTGCCGCACGGCCTCTTCGAAGGGCCGACCCAGGATAAAAGCGATCAGCATGGGGGCGACCGGTATCGTCAATCGATGCATGAAATAGCCGATGACCCCGAAGGCCATCATGACGAATACGTCAAATACGCTGTTTCGAATGGAAAAGGATCCCATGACACAGAAGATGAAAATGATAGGGAAAAGAATTCTTCGCGGTATGTCGGTGACCCGTTTGAAAAACCCCATGCAGGAATAAGCGACAAGGACCATGAAGATGTTTGCCATCGTCAGGGTGATGTAGATCAGGTAAACCGCATCCAGATGATTTTGAAAAATGAGCGGCCCCGTGGTGACACCCTGAATCAGCAACGCACCGTACAGGATTGCGGTTACGGTGTCCCCCGGAATGCTCAGGGAAAGCAGCGGGATCAGGGTCGCTCCGCTGACCGCGTTGTTTGCCGCTTCCGCTGCCGCCACACCCTCGACGGTTCCCGTACCGAAGAGATCGGGATTTTTCGAGGCGCGCTTGGCCTCGCCGTAACCGAAAAAGCAGGCCACCGCTGCCCCGATGCCGGGCATGATACCGATAAAGGTTCCATAGAGGCTGCTCCGGATGATGGTTTTCCAGCTCAGCAGAATGTCTGCAAGCGTCAGCCGGTCGTGTGCGGACCGGGAGGCTCCCGACCGCACCGCTTTGATGCTTCGTCGCATGCGGTCTTCGGCCTGCAGGAACATCTCCGATACGGCAAACAAACCGATCAGAAGCGGGATGTAGCCGAACCCGTCTTCGAGTTCGAGCAAACCGAATGTAAATCGGGGGATCGCCAGCATCGGGTCCGCGCCGACCGTTGCGACGGTCAATCCGAGGCTTCCGGCCAGCAGTCCCTTGATCATGGATTTCCCGGAGAGAACCCCCACAATGGTCAGGGCGAAAAAAAGAAGGGTGGTCCGTTCGGCCGGTCCGAATTTCAGTGCGAAGTTTGCCAGGTATTTTGCAACGACCACCAGGATGAAAATGGAGATCATCCCCCCGCAGAATGAGGCAAAGAGCGCCATATGCAGCGCTTTTCCGGCTCTACCCTGCTGGGCCATCGGGTATCCGTCCAGGGTGGTGGCCGCAGCCGCCGGTGTTCCAGGGGTGTTGACAAGGATCGCGGAAACCGAACCGCCATAGATCCCCGAGACATACAAGGCAAAAAGCATACAGAGGGACGGGGCCAGCGAAAAGTGCACGGTTAAAGGAACACAGAGCGCTACGGCCATGTTCACCGTCAAACCGGGGGTCGCGCCGATGAGGATGCCGGCGACAGTAGCGATAAACAGAATAAGAAGATTGGTGCCCTGCAGCGCAATGCCGATTTGATCAATAAAAAGGCCCATCACATGTCCAGAAAACCCCTTGGGAGGGGAACCATCATCAGTTTCTCGAAGCAAAGGTAAACCATGGCGGTGATCCCAAACGCCAGCAGCAGGATCCACCTCCATTGCCGAAGGTCAAAGTACCGGAAACAGGCAATCAGGCAGAGCGGTGTGGCAATCAGGGTCCCCACAGAAGAAAGCGATAGGATATAGACGGTCCCGATGGTCATAAACACAAGGACCGGCTTGAGGTGGTCCCAGGGGATCGTCGATGGCGGCGCGCCGGCACCGTATTTTGCTTGCAGCGCAGATTCGATCATCATCAGGGCAGACAGCACCGCCATGATCGCTGCGGAAAGGTAAGGGAAAAAGCGGGGACCGACCGTAAAAAACTCAACATCCGCCCCCGCTGTTTTCCGCCAATCTTCGCCTACGGTCGGCACGATAAAGAGCGCAAACACCACGGATAAGGCCAGGAAAAATAGGCCGATTTTAAAGTTCGGGTGCTTTGGCATGTCTTTTGTCTAACGGTGCACAGGCGCTCAGCGCCCGGTCCATATCATCCCCCGGATCTTTTTAAAGCCTCTCCGATTTGATTGTACATATCCTGAAGGGCCTTTTTGAAATCGTCCGGCCCCATGTACCCCAGTTCGAGTTTGAGCTTGTCGGCAAGCTGTATAAATGCCTTATGATCGTAAGTCTTCTTGAAGGCGTCGTTTAGTCGCATGATTCGCTCTTCGGGTGTTCCCGCGGGCGCAACAAAGCCTTTCTGGTTTTCCAAATAAACATCGTAGCCCAGTTCCTTTAGTGTCGGAACGTCCTTCATGACCGGGGACCGGTCCAAAGAGGTCAGCGTAAGGCTCCGGATCTTTCCGCCCTCCACCAGGGGCCACGCCTCTGCATCCGATGCCACCGCCAGATCCACGTGACCGCCCATGAGGGCCGCCAGACCCGGGGGACCTCCCTGATACGGTATATGCTTCATCTTGATGCCGGTCCGATCGCACATGGCCAGGAGAGCCGCATGGTAGATCCCGCCGTGGCCGGACGATGCATACTTGTATTTACCGGGATTTTTCCTGGCGTCTTCGACGAATTCCTGGAACGTTTTCCAGGGAGCGGTTGCGCTGCAGTTAATCAACATCCGGGCACGCACAAAGCGGGTGACGGGGGCAAAGGCATCGATGGGATGGTAGGGGAGTTGCTTAAAATGGCCTACGGACACCGTTTCGCTGCCGCCGGCGATCATCAGGGTGTAGCCATCGGGTGTTGCCTGGGCCGCTTCTTTTGCGCCGATGGTCCCCGAGGCGCCGGGCTTGTTGACCACAACGAGAGACTGGCCGAGAAATTCAGGGGCGACGCCGGCCACCGCCCGGGCGATCAGATCCGTGGTTCCTCCGGGCGTAAAGCCGACGATGACCTTGATCGGTTTCGAAGGAAACTCCTCTGCCAGCACCGATCCGAAGCATCCGAGCACCAGATACGTTGCCAGGAAAAAACATAACATGGCTCTGACATACCGCATAGCTGTCTCCTTTTCGATGGGTGTTACGGGTTGAAAAACGTCGGCCCTGGGGCCTGCAGGATGGGTATACCAGGAAAGAAGTCTGTCCATGAGAACCATCCGATTTTGAACCTGTCTGAAGCGTTGGACTGGTGCCCGGGATCGCCTTGGGAATTCTGCCGGCTCCCGGACGGTCTTTTTCAACCTCGGATGTGACCTGCCAAAAATTGATACCAGAGAATTTATAATGAGGCCAACCGCGATCGTTTTGCAACAGTTTTTTGGCTTAAGCGGATTTTTTATGGATCGGCCGAACGGATGACCGTTTCGAACCAGGTCAGGGAGGCGTCGTCCATGACCCCCATCCGCTTGGCTACCGCGGTCGAAAAGAGGGCAAAATGGCCGGTAGCCCGGGCGCATGCCTGTCCCGCATCGTTATAGATGCATCCTTCCACCAACGCATTCCGGTGCCGCTCGACCTCCAACACCCGGCCTTCGGCTCTCAATTTCTGCCCCACAAAGACCGGTTTGATAAACGCGATCGCCATGTCCCGGGTCATGGCGAAATGTTTTAAATGGTACATGGCCGTCCAGCTCATCACCTCATCCAGTATGGTCGAAAGCACCCCCCCGTGAACCAGAGTGTTCCATCCGCACAGATGCTGGGGAACCGTCAGCCATGAGATCACCTTATCTTCATCGGTGTAAAACTTCATTTTCAGCCCTGAGGGGTTTATCGGGCTGCAGGCAAAGCAGTTGTGCGAATCGGTATTGGGCAGCTCCCTGAGCGTTCCTATGTCATTCATCACTTCGCGGCTCCATTTCTCGTGTTGCCGAAACGGCAGGAAATACGGTATTATATCGGAATCGATGGAAATTTCAAACCGGTTGATTGTGCGAAACCACGAAACCCCATGGGTCCGGGGTGGCGAAGGCTTACGGGTTTATGAGGTTCAAAAAAATTTTCCCAGGCGATCGAGTTGTCTGAACTGATTCGACTATGCTGCACATCGACGGATCTTTCGGTGAGGGCGGCGGCCAGATCCTCCGAACGGCACTGGCACTCTCCGTGCTGACGCAAAAACCGTTTCAAGCCGTCAATATACGCAAACACCGTACCAAACCGGGCCTGAAGCACCAGCACCTGTGCTGCATCGATGCGTTAAAGCGTCTGGCCGATGCCGGGGTGGAGCGCGCCCATCTGGGCTCGGAATCGATCGCATTCTATCCGGGCCGGGTCACCCCCGGCCGGATCGAACTGGATATCGGCACGGCCGGGTCGATCCCCCTGCTGTTGCAGTCCATCCTGCTGCCGAGCATTTTTTCCAACGGCACGGTGGGGTTTCGGATCATCGGCGGCACCGATACCCGATGGAGCATGTCCCTCGATTATTTCACCCACGTGATTCTGCCGCACTTTAAAGCAGCCGCCCAGATTCAACTTCACGGGGTTCGCCGCGGGTTTTATCCCAAGGGGCAGGGGCTTTTGGATCTGACCCTCCGGCCGCGGCTTCCCGTATCGACCCCTGGTGATGCGCTGAAAGAGGCCGCCTGTGGCTATCGCGGTCTACCGGAAATCGATCTGGTCAAACCGGTTGACATCGCACAGGTTCGAGGGGTTTCGATTGCCTCCCGGCCTTTGGAAAGAAACCAGGTCGCCCAGAGACAGGCCCGGGGGGCCGAACAGCATATCGGAAGTCGATGGCCGGTTTCCATCCAAACGGTCTACACGGATACCGCATCGATGGGAACGGTGATCACGCTGTGGGCTGAGTCCGAGACAGGAAAAGCCGCCCATGGCGCCTGCGCGCTGGGCGCAAGGGGCGTTCCGGCTGAAAAGGTGGGAAAAGACGCAGCCGAACGGCTCATGGAACGGGTGGATTCAGGGGCCGGACTGGATCATCATCTCGCCGACAACCTGATCCCCCTGCTGGCGCTGGCGGGGGGCCGCATGAAACCGGATCGAATCACCGGTCACATTCTTTCCAATATCTACGTCTGCGAAGCGTTTCTCGACGTTCGGTTTCAGGTCGACCCGGTGACCCGCCAGATCCAGGCGGAGGGGAAAAGAGAAAAGCCGTAATGAAACGCGTGACCCTGATCCAGCTTCCCATCCCCCAGCTCAACTTCGGCCGTCAGACCGGAAACGTTCCGCTGGGGGCGGCCTGCCTGAAGCAGGCGGCCGGAGGGATTCCAGCCGCTCGGATCGAAATCGTACCCGAACGGATCGCCTCGTATCTTTCCGATTCCGCGCTGATCGAGCTTCTTATTTCGGGCAGCCCCGATATCCTGGGCTTTACGGTATACACCTGGAACCTGGACCGGTCCCTGCATATCGCCCGGCAGGTCAAGCAGCGCACCGATTCGAAAGTCGTTTTCGGCGGCCCCGAGACGACCCCGGACAATGAGCGGATCGACACCGGGGTGGTCGACTTCCGGGTGTTCGGGGAGGGGGAATCGATGTTTTGCAGGCTGCTCCAGGATCCGGCGTTTTGGACCCGGGGTCACGCACAGGCGGCCGCCGAAGATTTCTTTGAATCGAACCCCAGCCCCTACCTGCAGGGACTCCTGGAGCCTGAAATCGAAAACATGGTCCTTCTGGAAACCCAGCGGGGTTGCCCCCACCGGTGCGGGTACTGCTACTACAACAAATCCCGGACCCGGATGGCCTTTGCCGATGAAGCCCGGGTGCTCGACACCATCCGATGGACACGGGACCGGAAAATTCAGGAAATTTATCTGCTGGACCCCTGTTTGAATGCAAGACCGGGGTTAAAACCCCTGCTGGAAAAAATCGCCCGGATCAACGCCGAAAAAACGGTGGGGTTCGTCAGCGAGATTCGGGCCGAGGCCGTGGATGCGGCCCTAGGGGATCTGTTTGCCGCCGCCGGTTTTGCCTGGTTTGAGATCGGTCTTCAAAGCACCAACCCCCGGGCCCAGGCCCGGATGAACCGCGCAACGGATCTCGATCGTTTCCTGAAGGGGGCCATCACCCTCAGGGAAAGGGGCATCCTGCCCCGGATCGATCTAATCCTGGGGCTTCCTGGAGACGATCTTAAGGGGTTTGAACGATCGGTCGATTTCATCGTCGACCACGGCCTCAACCAGGATGTGCAGGTATTTCCGCTTTCGGTGTTGCCCGGCACCGATTTTCGAAAGCGAAGCCTTGCGCTTGGACTTCGATACGAGACCGCACCGCCGTACCATGTGATCGAAACTTCGGGCTTCAGCCCAGAGGATATGCTCCAGGCCCTGGACTATGCGGAATCCCGGATGGATCTGGTGCTCTATCCGCTCCCCTACCTGGACCTCTCCTGGCGCCTGGCTGCGGACCCGGCACAAGCGGCCCCTAGGGATACGGCGGTTCGGATCCGCGGGGAGACCTATTTTTCAAAGCTCTGGATCGACCGGGTGCGCCCCCTATCGGAGCTATCCTTGCATGCCCGACGGCTGACCCATCCCTACCAGCTGCTGATCGGCGAAAATGTCCGGGATCCGGGGTACCTGGGCCGCCTGCTTTCCTTTTTGACAGCGGCCAACCCGTACACGCCCTTGGAGGTGGTCATTTTCGAGCCGGTGCACCTGCCGAACCGGAAGGCCCTGCTGGAGGCCGTCCGGCTCGCCCGCCCCCAGTATCTGGACAACGATTTGCGGTTTCTTTTCCCCCGGCCCGGAAACCGGTCCGTTCTGTTTACCCTTGTTTCCCGGGACCCGCGCCCGCGATTTTCCGGCGAGATGGAACGCCAGGTCTACTGGTGGCAACGCCCGGGGCTGCCGGGGCTTGCCGAACTGGAATCGTTTTTGGAACTGGACGGCGTCCTGATCGATACCGCTGCGTCCGATGCCGGGATCATGGCATGGCAGGACCGGTTTGCGGATGCCGCGGGGGACCTTCCCTTCATCAGCTTTTCGGGCCTGGAGCACCAGAAGCGATGGTTGCTCAAGACCGCCCCCAGCGATTTTACGGATATCGCCTTCGATTATGCCGGAAACGCTTCTTGACTTGCACCACAGAAACGGTAAGGTAGGGTGGGGGTAGCGCTTGATCCCGGGGGAAAGGGACGCTTGCTATCGGTTTCCGGTCGCGTAGTTTTTCCCAAGGGCGCCGTGAACCAGCGGAAGGGAATCCGGCGCCGGCGGCTGGAAATCGAATACGAGTTTAAGAAAGGCCATGGTGATCCGAAAGGTCGCCCCCCAGAGCCGCTCGGAATCCTCGTGGACAAAGCATGAAAAATCCTTGGCGGTCTGATGATTCCAGACCGCTCGGGGCACCTCGCTCTGCATGCGGCATCGGGCGTAATGGGCGGGGGTCAGCAGCTCTTTCAGCGGAATATACACGAGCTTTTCGACCTCCCAGTTTGGGAAAAAATTTTTCTGGCGTGAAACCCAGCAGGCCATCGGGTAAATCTGCCGACGGAACATGGCAAGCTGCTGGACGGGAAGGGGGCCCAGAAAGTCGACCCCCAGGGGGTTCAAACGCATCTCTTCAAAGCCTTCCCGAAGCGCGCCGGCAAACAGGACGGCCAGATGATCGGCCTCGGCGCGACGACGGCTTCGCCAGTGGGGCCAATAGGGCCAGCGGGACAGGGGGGATCCGGGCAGCCGCAGCAGTTTTGCGAGGAGTGGATCCTGCAGGGCGGAGATGGCACCCCCGGGGCAGCACAGATCTCCGGGTTGTTTGACCCGTGCGGAGCGTTTGTTGAGGATAAGGCAGGGTTCGGCAGGATCGTCCATGGTTTTGCGGTGCGGGCCGAGCAGAAACAGCACCGCCGAAGGTCTGACCGTTTGGGCCGGATCACGGGAAAAGACAGGCCCGCGCCGGTGAAAGCCGCCCAGGGCGTCCTCAATCCGGCGTTTCAAGTCCAATGGCGGGGTTGAGTGTTTTGGGATCTGCACCGTGCGATTCGTAAACAACGCGACCTCCGGTCCGAAAAAACGCGCTGATGAGTTTCATTGTCCCGCTGGGGGCCCCCTGCTTCCGAGCCCGGTATCGGATAGGGTATCGTCCCTGACTACCATGGAATCGGATGCTTTTCAAATGGACCTGAACCGAAAAATCGAACAACTCCATCGAATCTATGAGGATTTCGAGAAACAGACAGCCGATTTCAGAGCCGGTGCGCTCTGCAAACGGGGGTGTGCCCACTGTTGTATCCATTTCGGAACGGTGGATATCACCACGCTGGAAGGTCTGGTCATCCGGCAATGGATCTCGGAACAGCCGGCACCCGAACGGCTTCGAATCCGCGAAAGGATCCGGAAGAACCTGCGGCAAAAAGAAAAGGGGGCCCCGTCCCCCTGCCCGTTTCTGGATGCGCACGATGCCTGCAGCATCTACCGGTATCGCCCGTTCAGCTGCCGCCAACTCTATTCGCTTCGATCCTGCCAGGGCGGCGGGCCCACCGTTCATCGCCGGGCTGCGGCCATGGCCGGGGAAACGGTGGTTAAACTTCAACTTCTGGACGAAACCGGGTATTCCGGTCATATGAGCTATGTTCTGCATCTGCTCAACGATCGGGGGTTTTTCACCACCTATCGGTCGGGTCGGTTGGATCCGGGACAGATCAAGGGTTTCGGAAAATCCCACGGGATGATCATCAATCGGATGGTCGCCCTATCGCATGGCCCGGGGGGCAGGAACCCGCCCGGGTGAAAGGGATGCCGGCAAAGCAGCTTGTTTTCATCGGTCAGAAAGTTTACCCACAAGCAACCCGTCGAGGAGCATGCAGCATGATACCCCAAACATTACTGGCGGATGCGGTTTTCGCCACCATCCAAAAGAGCTCCTGCCGAATTCCGCCGGATGTCCGGGAGGCGTTTGAGCAGGCCATCGCAACCGAGCGGCACCCCATTTCCAAAACGGCTTTTGAAAATACGCTCAAGAGCCTGGAATGCTCGGCAGAGCGGCGGAACCCAGCCTGCGCAGACACCGGGTGGCCCCTGTTCTTCTGCAAGATCGGAAACGATGCCCGGATCGAAGGCGGCCTGACGGCGTTTGAAGAGACCGCCCGGCGCATGGTGGAAAGGGCATCCCACGAGGGCATCCTTCGAAAAACCATGAAGCATCCGCTGACCGGCTATGATCCGGGCAACAACATCGGACCCCATGTGCCGCACTTCAGCTACAAATTCGTTCCCGGCGATGCGGTTCAGGTGACCTTTGTGGCCAAAGGCGGGGGGTCCGAACTTTTCGGCGGAACCCGCTACCGGGTGGTCGCCTTTTCGGACGGGGTCAAGGGGATCGAAAAGTTCGTTGTCGATGCGTACCTGGCCGCCAGCCGGGCCGGGGCCATCTGCCCCCCTTCCATCGTGGGGGTGGGTATCGGCGGAACCGCGGACATCTGCGCAAAGCTGGCCAAGGAGGCGGCGGTTCTCAGGCCCATCGGCAGTCATCATCCGGAACCGGACATCGCGGAAATGGAAACCGCGCTCTTCCAGGCGCTCGGTGAGCTCAAGATCGGGGCCATGGGCGCCGGGGGGGACGTGTCGGTTTTTGCCGTAAATGTCGAGTATGCCTATACCCACATTGCGGGGATTGCCGTTGGGGTGAACACCAACTGCTTCATCGCCCGGCGCGCCACCACCCGGATTTGCGCGGACGGCGGCCGGGAAGAACTTGACGATCCGGACTGGTTTGAGAGGAGATCACGGTAATGGAATATCATCTGAAGGTACCGCTTACCGATGAGGCCATCGGAAAACTCACGATCGGCGATGTGGTCTATTTTTCCGGCGCCGCATTCACCGGCAGGTCCCGCCTGCACCGGTATGTTTTCGATGAGGGGCACCGCCTTCCTTTCGCCACCCGGGACATGAATCTGATGATTCACGTAGGTCCCATCGTCATCCGGGAGGCCGGCCGATGGAAGCTCAATTCCTTTACCCCGACATCCAGCATCCGATTCGAAAAGTGGGGGCCCCGGTCGGTGAAGGAATGGGGGCTGAAGGCCATCGTGGGCAAGACCACCATGCGGGAGGCGACCCTGCTGGCCATGAAGGAGCATACCTGCATCCATGCCACCCCCATGGGGGTGATCCCCAACCTGTACCTGGACAACATCGACATCAAAGAGGTCTTTCTCTATGACGAACTGGGCAGCATCGAAGCCGCCTGGATTCTCGAAATTAAAGAGCTGGGGCCCTTTCTGGTGGATATCGACTGCAAGGGGCGAAATTATTTCGACGAACTCGACTACGATATCGCGGCCAAACGGCGCAGGGCTTACCAACGGCTCGGGATCCCGGAGGATTTTGAATACACCCGGCTGTATTGAGCGGTGAAAAGCCGTCTCCCATCGGGCTGATCCGATTTTTTGGTCGGATTTTTTGGTCGGATTTTTTGCTTGACACTCCGGGGTACGTACTCCATGATCGTTTGGGTTTTTACGGGTTCACTTCGGTGACGTCTGTTGAAAACTAAATTTAAATGGAATTCCTTAAAAAAATCCCCCTGACCCCCTTTAAAAAAGGGGGAAATTATTCTCCTCCCTTTTGAAAAGGGAGGCATACAACTCTCCTCCCTTTTGAAAAGGGAGGCCGGGAGGGATTTTAAAACGATATCGTATTTATGCCAACCTGTACGAAGGCCGTGCACCGCCTTTTAAATCATAAAGAAAGGGGGTGGAAAGCGTCTGTGTCGAGAATCGATATCATAAAGACCCCGATATCGATCCGCGTTGTTCAATCATCTTTAACAGAGGGGAGGACCCATCGATGAAAAAGATACGATTTGTTTGGCTCGCAGCGGGGCTTGTTTTGCTTTTCGCGGCTGTGGCATGGTCCCAGGGCAAAGACATCAAGTGGGGGACTTCGGCCGTCGGCTCCTCGGGGTACCGGGCCCTGGTTAACCTGACCGCCCTGTTGAATCGGGAAATGCCCGATTACCGGTTCTCGGCGTTGCCGATGCCCGGGGCGATTGTTTCGGTCAAGGGATACGCCACGGGCAAGCTGGACGCCTGCTACGGCGCCGATGTGGCGTTTTACGAACTGGCCAACGATATCAGCCGGTTTAAGGGCTTCAAATCCCAGATGACCCGGCAGCCGGTTCAGTCCTTCTGGACGTTTACCACCGAGGTCGGCGTTGCCGTCCAGGCCAAGGCTCGGGACAAATACAAACAGTGGCGGGACCTTTCCGGCAAAAAGGTGTTTACCGGCCCCCTGCCGTGGGACGTACGGGCCCAGCTGGAGCGGGGTTTCCAGGCCCTGGGGGTAAAACACGAGTATGTCGAAGTGGACCTGGCCACGGTCGGTTCGCTGCTCGAGCAGGGGCGTCTGGATGCGTTTATCACTTACACCAACGCGGAGGCGACCACCGCGCCCTGGATCATCGAAGTGTCTCTGACCACCGATTTTGCCATCCTCAACCCGAGCACCGAGGAAATCCAGCTCCTCAAAAAAGCGGGATTCGGCATCAGCGAGGTGGATCCCAAGGTTTTCAAAAAAGACGTTCACGTGGACAAGGTCCTGTACCTGCCCTTCTACTACGGCTTCCACGTAGGACCGGAAATCCCCGAAGCCGATGTCTACAAGATGCTCAGCGTCATCGAGAAGAATGCCGCCGAGCTGGCCAAATCGGATTCGGGCTTTGCCCAGATCGCCA
>ENA-OSEO01005160-OSEO01005160.1-sediment-metagenome-genome-assembly--contig:-NODE-5160-length-12870-cov-3.668725_pt1 | contig 12870 bp, 10 predicted proteins | sample MGYA00237883_ERZ534232 | MGnify/ENA metagenome assembly ERZ534232
CGCGGCGCCCGCCTGCTCGAGGACCTCGACCACACGTCGGCGATGCACCAGCGCCTGACCTTCCTCGGTCTGCGGCGACGTCTGGCGCGGCGGGTCCTCCCCGACGCGCTGCTCTGGGCGACAGCCTTCGTGTTCGTCGTCGTGGTCGTCGGCCTGCCCCTGGACATGGCGGTCGGCCTCGGCATCGCCGCCGTACTGACCCAGGTGCTGGTCGTCACGCTCATCGCCCGCCGCGGTCCCTGAGTACGCCGCGGCGAAGGAGTGCGCCGCCTCCCGGCGAAGCGAAGTCCATGGCCCCCCGGATACCCGAGCGACCGTCGTCCCTGCGTCTGCTCGAGCGCCTCGCCGACCTCGTCGCGGCCACGGCGGTCGACGCCGTGCTGCACGCCGCCGTCGAGGCGGCGTGCCTCGCCACCGCGTCGACCCGCGGCCTCGCGGGACTCTGCGGCCCCGAGGGTGCGGCGACCGAGGACTGGTACGACCAGGAGCGCGGGTGGACCCCTGCGCGGTTGCGGTGGGCCGGCGACGAGGGCGCGCCCGGGCGCGTCTGCGTCTCGGCGACGCCGCTCGTGTGCAACGCCCTGCCACCGTCGGCCGAAGGCCTGCCCGAGGCCACCGACTGGATCGGCTTCACGCGCTTCGCCTGCGTCCCGCTCGTGCCCGGCGGGCCCGACCTCGGCGTCGCCGGGTTCATCGAGGTCGGCGACGCCTCCCACGTGTACGGCCCCGGCGACGTGCGCAAGCTCGGCGCCCTTGCCCGCCTCACGGCGACCCGGCTCGGCGAGCTCATGGCGCGGGCGCGGGACCAGCTCGACCGCCGTCTCCAGACGACCGACGGCTCGGGCGCGACCCTGCTCTCACTCGAGCCCGAGCAGGTCCTGCGCGCCACCGAAGAGCGGCTCGTCGCGGTGCTCGGCGGCGGCGAGGCGCTCGCCCTCCGCGTGGAGGGCGAGCGCCTCGCCGCCGCACACCCCCTCACCGAAGACGAAGAGGCGCTGCTCACCGCCGCCGTGGTCACCCGGCGTAGCCGGCGACGCGAGACCGAGGACTCCGGCGACGACACGCTGCTCGCCCTGCCTCTGCCGAGCGCCGGCGGTGTCGCCGGGGTGGTCCTCCTGCGCCCGCCCGACGGCGCCCCGGACACCTGGACCCACGCCCTGCTGACCATCGTCGCCGAGCAGGCCGGCGCCGCGCTCGAGAACGCGGCCTCGCACGCGGTGCAGGTCGACATCGCCCGCCGCCTGCAGGACCGCCTGGCACCGATCACGCCCCCGAGAGTCCCGGGCGTCGACATCGCCGTCGAGTATCGCGCCGGCACGCCGGGCGCCGCGCGCGGCGGTGACTTCATCGACTTCTACCACCTGACCAAGGGACACCTCGCGCTGGTGGTAGGGGACGTGAGCGGACGCGGCGTCGACGCCCTCGCCCGGGCGTTCATCGCCAAGCACATCCTCCGCGCCCTCGTCACCGGCGGCCAGGTCTCCTGGCCGCCGCGCCCGGGTGCGGCGCTGCAGGGTCTGCACAACGCCCTCCTCGACGAGCTCGACGCCGAGCACTTCGTGACTGCCCTCTTCGCGACCCTCAACCTGCGCAGCGGCCGCCTGCAGCTCGCCAGCGCCGGCCACCCGGCGCCGATCATCATCGGCCGCACGCACGTAGAGCGCCCGCTGCTGCTCACCGCCCCGCCGATAGGCGTGGAGCCGACCGCCGAGCTGAACGCGCACCCCACCGAGACGTACACGCTCGCCCCCGGCGAGACGCTGCTCCTCTTCAGCGACGGCCTCAGTGAGATCCGCGACGCCGACGGCTCGTTCTACGAGGACCGGCTCCCCGAGGTCCTCGGGGCGCTCGCCGACGCCCCCGCCGCGTCGGTCGTGGCGCGCGTGCTCGAGGATGCGACGGCCTTCGCGGCGGAGCCGGCGGCGGACGACCTCGTCGTCGCCTGCGTCCGCTTCGGCGCCGAGGCCTGACGCCGGAGGGGGGCCGGAGCATGGCCCGGGCGGCCGCCGTCGCCCGTCCCGGCGGCACGAAGTGATAATCCTTCCTCGGCCGTCGGCCGATACATCCCCGAAGACCGCTGTGAGGAGGTGACGGACGTGAGGCACACTGGGCGTGAAGGGCAGGCCGGGTTCGTACGGGAGCTGCTCTGGGTGTCGCTCGTCGTCCTCGTCGGCGCGGTGGTGATCCTCGACGCCGTCTCGCTCTACTCGGCCTACGAGCGCGTCAGGAAGGACAGCCACGACGCCGCCCGCCTGGCGCGGCAGGTGCACCTGCAGGAGCTCGACGTGCGCAAGGCCGAGCGGTCGGCCCGCACCCTCCTCGTGCGCCGCGGCGACACGCTGACCAGCTTCGAGACCGAGGGCAGCGGCGAGGCGACCGTGTTCATCGTCGCGGCCGAACGGCACGTCGACACCTATGCCTTCGGGTACCTCGCCTACGTCCCCGGCCTGGACGGGTGGGTCGAGCGCAGCATGAACCCCGGCGCCACCGCGCGCAGCGACTGAGCGTTCGGCACGGCGGCGGGCGGGGGGAGGGCAGCCCGTCGGGGGGCGGCGACCCGCCGGGAGACGCCGCCGCTCAGCGACTCGTGAGCAGACCCTGCCGGGCCGCGTGCCGCTCGAGCCCGAGACGCACGATCTCGTCCATCAGCGCGCCGGCGTCGAGACCGGTCGCCGCCCACAGCATCGGGAAAGCGCTGAAGCGCGTCATGCCCGGGATCGTGTTGATCTCGTTGATCAGGATGCGCCCGCCGTCCCGCTCGAGGAAGAAGTCGCAGCGCGCGTAGCCCGCGCAGTCGACGGCGCGGAAGGCGCGCACCGCGAGGTCGCGCACCGTCGCGGTCTGCTCCTCGGTCAGCGGGGCGGGGATCGCGAAGCTCATGAGGCCGTCGGTGTACTTGGCCTCGTAGTCGTAGAACTCGTTGGCCGCCGTGACCTCGCCGGGGAGGGAGGCCCGCGGCTCGTCGTTGCCCAGCACGCTGCACTCGAACTCGCGCCCGTCGGCGAAGGCTTCGACGATCACCTTGCGGTCATAGCGGGCAGCGAACTCGAGGGCAGCGCTCAGCTCGGCACGGTCGTGGGCCTTCGTCATGCCGACGCTCGAGCCCAGGTTGCAGGGCTTGACGAAGACCGGGTAGGCGAAGCGCTCCTCGACGGCGGCGAGCGCGGCGTCGCCAGCGAGCTCGGTGCCGCGCAGGACGAGCGCGTCCACCTGCGGCAGGCCGTGCGCGGCGAACACGGCCTTCATGAGCTCCTTGTCCATGCCCACGGCGCTCGCCGCCACGCCGGCCCCGGCGTAGGCCAGGCCGGCGAGCTCGAGGAGTCCCTGGATGGTGCCGTCCTCGGCGAAGGTCCCGTGCATGATCGGGAAGGCGAACTCGAGTGGCGTGAAGCCGCCGTCGGCCCCCGCGAGACCGGGGCGCGCCGGGTCGACCGAGAGGGTCACCGGCGTGCGGACGCCGGCCTCGAGACCGCTCTCGAGGGCGGCGTCGAGGTCGGCCGGGCGCCACCAGCGGCCGTCACGGTCGATGCCGACGGGAACGAGCTCGTACTGCGCCGGATCGAGGGAGTCGGCGACGAAGCGCGCCGAGGCGAGTGAGATCTCGTGCTCGGCCGAGCGCCCGCCGAAGATGAGTGCGACGCGCAGCATCGTGCCAGCCTACCGGCGGGTCCGCAGTGAGTAAACCGTCGCCCGCGGTGAGCGGACTGCCGCCCGGGATTGGTGGACCGCCGCCCGGGATGAGTGGACCGCCGCCCGGGATGCGCCGACCGCGGCGCGCAGCGCCGTCACGACGGCGGCGCGGCGGCGTCGAGAACGGCGCCGACGAGGCCGTCGAGGAAGTCGTCGAGCGCCCGCAGCTCGACCAGCGTCTCGCCCGGCGGCGGCAGCTCGCCGGCGACCACGGCGTCGCCGAGCACGTCGAGCACGGCGAGGCGCACGGTCTGCACGCCGCCGGCCAGGTCGCGCGCCGCGAAGCCGAGGGCGAGCCGGTGTTCGACGTCGTCGCGGAAGTCGCTCGCGTAGCGGCGGCGGAGGCCGGGGACCTCGTACTCCTCGGCCTGCGAGACGGCCACGAGCTGCTCGACGAGCCCGCGGAGCAGACGGTCGCCGACCGGGCTCGACAGCAGCTCCGCGTACTCGTCGCTGACGCGCCCGGGCAGGGCGTCGTGCCAGCGACGGCGAAGCTCTTCCCGCTGGTCGCGAAGGATGAAAGGCAGCCGGTTCACGGCGCCGGGGTGTCCGACGGCGAGTCCACGCACCGGCATTAGGCGTGGCGGCCCGATTTCCTGCCCCGCCGCACCCGGCGAGGCCGCCGTCCCTTTCGGACCGCGGGAGGCGGGTATAATCCGACGACCGCGGACGAAGGCAGATGTGACCGGCACCCCGACAGACGCCCCCTACCGGCGCTACCGACGCCACCGCCGCCGCTGGCCCTACCTGACGGCGGCGGGTCTGCTGGTGGTCGCGGTGATCGTCGGGTGGCAGCTCTGGCGCGTCCCCTGGGTGTCGGCGACGACGCCCGGGCCCGACGCCTTCGTGAGCTCGCAGACGCCGGTCGTCAAGCTGCAGGTGCGCAACTTGCAGGAGCTCGTCGACGTGCGCGTCTTCTTCGCCGGGCGCGACGTCACCGAGGCGACGACGCTGAGCGGCGACCGGCTCTCCTTCGCCCCGCCGGACGACCTCGCCGACGGCACCTACGTCGTCCGCTTCAGCGCCCGCGCCTCGAACCTGTTCCGCCGCAGCATCGTGCAGGAGTGGCACTTCACGGTCGACACGGTCGAACCGACGCTCGACGTCGACCCCTTGCTGCGCGAGGGCAAGATCAGGACCGACCCCGCCGTGTTCACCGGCGAGAGCGAGCCCGGCGCCGTCGTGACCGCCGCGGTCGACGAGATCGCCGAGAGCGCGACGGTCGACGACGACGGCGCCTATCGCATCGAGATGACCCTCCCCGAGGGCCCCGCCGAAGTCGCGCTGACCGCGACCGACAAGGCGGGCAACAGCGTGGCGCGCACGCTCTCCCTCTACGTGGATCCGTCTCCTCCGACGCTCCGGGTCACGCGGCTCGACCGCACCGTCGACACCAACAGCCTGACGGTCAGGGTCTCGGCCGAGGATGGAGCGCGGGCGCCCGAGGTGATCGCCACGCTCGACGACGAGCCGGTCGAGCTCGAGGGCTCGCCGGCGAAGGGCAAGCTCAAGTTCAGCGGCCTCGCGGAGGGCCGTCACACGCTCGTCGTCACGGCCACCGACCGGGGCGGCAACAGCACCAGCGACACCCAGGTGTTCACCGTCGACAGCACCGAGCGCTTCGGCGCCGCCACCCTGATGCGCGGCGCCCGCGGCAAGGACGTGCGGCAGCTGCAGGTCCGCCTCGCGCAGTTCGACGTGTACGGCGGTGGTAACACCGGGCAGTTCGGCGAGCAGACCGAGGCCGCCGTACTCGCCTTCCAGGAGAAGTTCGGCCTCACCGCCGACGGCATCGTCGGCCCGCGCATGCTGATGGCCCTCAGCGGCCACGTCGTCGTCGACCTCTCCGAGCTGAAGCTGTACCTCTACAAGGACGGCGAGCTCGCCAAGACGTACCGCGTCGCCGCCGGCGCCCCCGAGTTCCCTACGCCGACCGGCACCTTCGCGGTCACCTCGAAGGTGATGAACCCCACCTGGTACCCGCCGAACTCGGAGTGGGCGAAGGACGCCGAGCCGATCCCCCCGGGCATCGAGAACCCGCTCGGCACCCGCTGGATCGGGACGAGCGCGCCCGCCGTCGGCATCCACGGCACCCCGAGTCCCGGCTCGATCGGCACCTACGCCTCGCACGGCTGCATCCGCATGTACATCTCCGATGTCGAGGAGCTCTTCGAGAAGGTGGCCGTGGGCATGCCGGTCCTGATCCGCCGGTGAGCCCGGCGGCCTCCCCGGGCTGAGGCGGCCGTGGCCGAGGTCCTCCCCTTCCGTGGTCTGCGCTACGACCCGTCCCGGGTGGTGCTCGACGACGTCGTCGCACCACCGTACGACGTCGTCTCACCCGACGAGGCCGCCGGCCTCCGCGCGCGCAGCCCGTACAACGCCGTCGCCGTCGATCTCCCGACGGCGACGCCCGGGGAGGGCGACCCGTACGGGCGCGCCGCCGCGGCGCTCGCCGCGTGGCGGGCGTCCGGCGCGCTGCGCCGCGACCCGCGACCCGCCCTCTACCTCGTCGACGAGAGCTTCCGCGGCCCGGACGGCTTCGAGCGCGTGCGCCGCGGGCTGATCGCGCGACTCAGGCTCGGCGCCCTCGACGAAGGCGTCGTGCTTCCGCACGAGAAGACGCACGCGGGGCCCAAGCTCGACCGCTTGCGGCTCTGGCGCGCCACGCGGACGACGCTCAGCCCTATCTTCCTCCTCTTCCCCGACGACCGCGGCACGGTGGGGGCGGCGCTGGGGCGGGCGGCCGACGAGGCCGCCGCCCGCCCCGGCGCCGCCCGGTCCGCCCACGACCGCGACGGCAACCTCACCACCCTCACCCCCATCGAAGGACCCGCCGCCGAGGGTCTCGTCGCAGCCCTGCGCGACGAGCGTCTCTTCATCGCCGACGGCCACCACCGCTACGAGACGGCGCTCGCCTACCGCGACGAGCGGCGCGCGGCCGGCGAGCACGGCGCCGACGAGCTCATGGTCTACCTCTGCAGCATGCGCGACCCGGGGCTCGCCGTCTTTCCCACCCACCGCCTGCTGAAGGGCGTCGAGATCCCCCCGATGGACGAGGTGCTCGAGCGCCTGCGGCCCAAGTTCAGCGTCTTCGGCGAGCGCGGCGCCGATGCCGACGCCTGCGACGTGATGACGCGACACCTCGCCGACTTCGCCGACCGCGGCAAGGTCTTCGGCCTCTACTTCCCGCGCGAGCGCGCCTGCTGCACCGTCGAGCTCCGCGACCTCGCCGCCGTCGCGCACCTGCTCGACGAGGGCTTCTCGCCCGACGCAGCGCGGCTCTCGGTCACCGTCCTGCACTACCTGATCCTGCGCGACGCCTTGGGGGTCGATCCGGTCGCGACCGAGGGCCGGATCGACTACGTGACCAGCCCCGCCGAGGCCTTCGCCCGCCTGCAGAGCGGCGACTACACCCTGGGGGCGTTCATCAACGCCACCCGGGTCGAGGAGGTGCGCGCCGTCGCCGAGCGCGGCGAGACGATGCCCCAGAAGTCGACGTACTTCTACCCCAAGCCGCTCACCGGTCTCGTCTTCGACCCCATGGACGAGGCGTAGGCGCCGGGTCGCAGCGTGGAGCTCGTCCTCATGTTCTTCTCGTCGATGGTGATCGCCTACTCGGGCGCGATCATGCCCGGGCCGATGCTGGCCGTCGTCGTCGCCGAGAGCCCGCGCCAGGGCGTGCGCGCCGGACCGCTCGTCGTGCTCGGGCACGCCCTGCTGGAGCTCGCGCTGCTCGGCCTGCTGGTCCTCGGCCTGGGGCCGTTGCTCGTGCGCGAGGGCGTGCAGGCCGTCCTCTCGGTGGTCGGCGGCGTGATGCTCGTCGCGACCGCCACCGTGATGCTGCTCTCAGTGGCGCGCGGCACGGCGCGGCTCGAGTACGGCGCGGCCGGTGGCCGCGCCCACGGCCGCGCCGTGCTCGGCGGGGTCGTCTCCAGCCTCTCCAACCCGTACTGGTCGATCTGGTGGGCGACGATCGGGCTGAGCCTGCTGACGAAGGCCTACGCGCTCGGCGCCGCCGCCCTCGTGGCCTTCTACGTGGGCCACATCCTCGGCGACCTCACCTGGTACTCGGCGGTGAGCGGCGTGATCGCCGCCGGCCGGCGCTGGATCACCCCGCGCCGCTACCGCGTGATGGTCGTGGTGATGGCCTGCTTCCTGCTCGCGCTCGCCGCCTGGTTCGTGGTCTCCGGCGTGCGTCTCGCCGGCTGAGGCGTCTCAGCCGGCGCGCCGCGCCCGCGCCACGAGGTCGTCGAGGGCCTTCTGCACGTCGTCGGGGTACGGGTGGTCCTCGTGCCCGGCGAGGATGTCGTCGACGCGCGCCCGCGCCGCGGCGAGCGAGTCTGGGGCGCCGACGGCCTGCCAGGCCTCGTAGCTGTCGTGCAGGCCGAAGTCGCTCACGTACCACTCCCCGCCGCGCGCGTTGGCGCGCGTCGAGCGCTCGCCGACGAAGGTGCCGCCGGGGGCGACCCGCTCGAGCACGTCACCCAGCCACAGCTCGTCGGACACGGGCAGCCCTTCGCGGGCGAAGCGCGCCATCCGGGACATCTCGACGTCGAAGACGATCTGCTCGAGCGAGAGCACGAGCGCGCCGGCGAGCAGCCCGGGGCCGACGAGGACGTCGGGCCACGGCAAAGCGGCCAGCAAGCCGGACTGCGCCTTCTCGTAGGCCGCCTGGATACCGGGCACGTAGTGGTCGGTGCCGAAGCCCGAGGACTCGGCCGGGAGGCCGTAGAAGCGCGCCATCTCGGTGCCGGCCACGCTGAGGATCGCGTGGGCGATGTCGCCGCTCGCGTAGCGCCCGGTGCGCGGGTCCATGGTGGCGATGACCGGGGCGTAGATGAAGGGCGTGCCCGGCGCCGCGGCCTGGACCAGGCAGAGGGTGGCGAGCACCTCGCAGTTCGCGGTGAGGAGCGTCGCCAGGCGGCTGCCCGGCGCCGTGGCGCCCATGAGCGGCATGGGCATGACGGCGACCGGCAGCCCGAGCTCGCGGATAGCCAGCCACGTGCCCGTGTAGTCGGGCTCGATGACGAGCGGTGAGGCCGGCGTGATGAGGAACGAGAACGGGTTGCGCCGGCGCAGCTCCTCGCGGCTGCCGAAGACGATCTCGAGCGCCTCGATGAGCCACGGCGCCAGCGACGGGTCGCCGACCGACTCCTGCACGTGCTTGCCGAAGGTGCGGTACGCCTCGGCCATGTAGGAGACCCAGCCGGCCGGCGACTCGTGGTCCTCGGGGTAGTCGGTCATGCACCAGTAGAGGCCGACGTCGTCGTAGTGGTCGATCAGGCGCGTCGCCGCGAGCCAGTCGGCGTGGGTCGGGGCGCGGCGCTCGCCGGTCTCGCGGTCGATCACCGTCGTCGCGCCACCGTCGGCGAGCAGCGTGAGGCGGCCGGCGTTCAGCGGGTGCTCCCACCCGTCGCGGCGGCCGCCGAGGGAGAACCGCTTCGGCGCGAGGCGCAGGGCCTCGGCGACGAGCTCGGGCGGGAAGCGCACTATGCGCGTCGCCTCGTCGACCGCGGCGCCGGCCTCACCGAGCAACCGGCGCCCGAGCGCCGTGTCGACGCGCACGCCGTGGCGCGACAGCACCGCGAGCGTGCGTTCGTGGACCTGGGCCTGCTCGTCCGCCGTGAGCACCTGGAGTGAGAGCTGCATCGGCCGTGACCTCCGTCGCGAGACCCCCTCGGGGGCGGTGGGGTGGATTATCCCAGAGCCCGCCGCGCCGCGGCCACGGTCGATCACTCGGCAAACTTGAGGACCGGACAGGGCAAACCCGACGCCTGTGGCCGCAGTGCGGCGAGCAGGCGAGACCGACCCGTTGCCCCATGAGCGGTCTGGACCGGTGGTGGCGTTGCCGGGGGAGGAGGGTGGAGCCGATGCGGCCTGCCGGGGCCGATCCGAATACGGCCGGCGGCCCGCCGCGGCGGGCCGCCGGCCCCCCTGGGGAGGGAGGGGGAGGGGCGTCGGGACGCCCTGACCGGCCGGCGCGGCTACGGAGCGCGCCTCCCGTCGTGGCGCCGCACACCCTAGCCGCGCTGGAGCGGCCGCGCATCGGCCCAGGGGTCGAATCGCGGTCGTGCGAGGGCCGAGCCGGCGTCGCGCACGTGCGGAGCCGACGGCAAGGAGCTCCATGGCCTGATTGGCGGCGTCGCCGACGCCGTGCGCGGGCGGAGCCGGCGCCGTGCGCGGGCGGAGGGGCGCCCTCAGGCATGTTGTAGACTCGGCGGCGTCAATCGCGGACCCGCTGAGGGGGCGGGAAGGAGGGGCTGTGCCGCGCACCAGTCTGATCGAACGGCTCGCCGTCGTGCCGGCGGTGGGCGAGGACTACCGCCCGTTCGCCGTGTCGCCCGACGGCGCCCGGATCGCCGTCCAGTGGTACCGCGACGGCAACTGGCAGATCTACCTGATCGACGTCGGCGGTGGCGAGCCGCGCAGGGTCGGCGAGTTCGACGACGCCTGCGGGTCCCCGCTCTTCTCGCCCGACGGGCGCTTCCTGTACTTCGCCCGCGACGACAAGGGCACGGAGTGCATGGACATCTACCGGATGGACCTCGCGAGCGGCGGCTTCGAGAACCTCCTGCCCGACACGCCGGGTTTCTCGCCGCTGCCCGACTTCGACCTCTCCCCCGACGGCACGCGCATCGCCCTGAGCGCGCAGAGCGGCGAGAGCTTCCACGCCGCGGTCATGCCGGCGGCGCCGTGCCCCGGCACGGAAGGCGTCCGCTTCCTCACCGACCACCACTACAACGACCTCTCCCCGGTGTGGGCGCCGGACGGCCGCCGCCTGGCCTTCGCCGCCGACACCTACGGCCAGGACGTCGCCGTCTTCGTCGTCGGGCCTGAGGGCGCCTTTCAGGCGACGGTGGGCGGCTCGATCGCCTTCCTCGCCATGCACCCTGCCTGGTCGCCCGACGGGCGCCTGATCGCCTTCGCCGGGGGTCCCTTCGACCACCCGGCGATCGGCCTGTACGACGTCGCCTCGGGCACCGTCTCGTGGGCCTGGCGCGGCGAGCGCGACGCGCACGCCCCGTGCTGGTCGCCCGACGGCACCGCGCTCGCCTTCCTCACCGACCGCGACGCCGAGACCGGCCTGCACTGGCTCCACCTGCCGACGGGCGAACTGCGCGACCTGACGATAGGGGCGGGGAACCACTCGTCCCCGTCGTTCCTGCCCGACGGCTCGGCCCTGCTCTGCGGGCTGAGCGCCCCCGACCACCCCAACGACCTCTTCCACATCGCGACGAGCGACGGCGCGGTCACGCGCCTGACCGAGTCGCTGCCCGACGACCTGCGGGGGCGTCGCTACCCGTCCGGCCGCCACGTGCGCTTCACCAGCCGCGACCACCTGGCAGAGGTGCCGAGCCTGCTGATCGAGCCCGACGAGCCCAACGGCGGCGCCGTCGTGCTCGTCCACGGCGGCCCGACCTGGCACCACTCCAACTCGTGGGACCCGCTGCGCCAGGCGTTCCTCGACGCCGGCCTCACGGTGCTGCACCCGAACTACCGGGGCAGCGACGGTTACGGCCGGCGCTGGCAGCTCGCCAACCGCTGGCTCATGGGCCAGGGCGAGGCGCTCGACGTCGCCGCCTCCTGGGACTTCCTCGTCGGGCTGGGCTGCGACCCGGCGCGCATCGCGGTCACGGGTCGCAGCTGGGGCGGCTTCATGACCATGGCGATGGTGACGCAGTTCCCCGAGCTCTGGGCCTGCGGCGTCGCCGGCGTGCCCTTCTTCGACTTCATCGACGCCGCCGTCGACCCGGCGATCCGCGAGGACCTGCGCTGGTGGGACCGCGAGAACACCGGCGACCCGGTCAAGGACAAGGCGAAGCTCGAGTACTACTCGCCGATCAACCACCTCGACCGCGTCGAGGCGCCGCTCCTGCTGCTCGCCGCCGAGAACGACCCGCGCTGCCCGCCGACGCAGATCGCCGAGGTCGCCGAGCGCCTGCGCGCCCGCGGCAAGACCTGCGACTACGTGATCTACCCGCAGGAGGGCCACGAGATCAGCGGCGCCGAGCACCGCCTCGACTACGACCGGCGGACGGTCGAGTTCATCCTGCAGCACACGGTGCGCTGAGCGTCGGCGTCGCGCGGCGGCGGTTCAGCTCCGACGGGGCAGGGGACGCCGGGAGGATGACGGCACGAAGGGCGGGCGGCGGCTCCGGCGAGCCGCCGCCCACCCTTCGACTCACCCGCGAGACTCCCGCCACCGCCGTGACGTCGCGCCCGCGGAGGGGCCGTTTCTACGGTAGACTCGACCTGTCCCGAGCGAGCGACTCCCGGCAGGTGCTCCCATGAAGGTCCGCGTCACCATCACGCCCAAACAGGGCATCCTCGACCCCCAGGGCGTGGCCGTCGAGCGTGCCCTCCCGGCCCTCGGGTTCAAGGGCGTGACCGACGTCCGCATCGGCAAGCACATCGAGCTGAGCTACGACCCGCCCGGGGGCGTCGCCGCCGAGCAGGCGCGGGCCGACGTCGACGACATGTGCCGGCGCCTGCTCGCCAACCCGATCATCGAGGACTACACCTTCGAGCTCGACGAGGGGTGAGCCGGATGAGCTCCTCCTCACCGCCCGTGCGCTTCGGCGTCGTCGTCTTCCCCGGCTCGAACTGCGACGCCGACGCCCACCACGCGATCTCGACCTTCTCCGGCGTCACCGTCGACTACCTCTGGCACAAGGACACCGACCTCAAGGGAGTCCAGGCGGTCATCCTGCCCGGCGGCTTCTCCTACGGCGACTACCTGCGCTGCGGGGCGATCGCGCGCTTCAGCCCCATCATGCAGGCGGTCAAGGACTTCGCCGCCGACGGCGGCCTCGTGATGGGCATCTGCAACGGCTTCCAGACGCTCACCGAGGCCGGCCTGCTGCCCGGCGCCCTGATCCGCAACACCGGGCTCAAGTTCGTCTGCCGCTACGTCAACCTGCGCGTCGAGAACGCGGAGACACCCTTCACCCGGGCCTGTGACGAGGGCGACGTGCTGCGCATCGTCGTCAAGCACAACGAGGGCAACTACACCGTCGACCCCGAGACCCTCGCCGCGATGAAGGCCGACGGCCAGGTCGTGCTGCGCTACTGCGACGCCGACGGCGCGCCCGGCGATGCGGCCAACCCCAACGGCGCCGTCGAGCACATCGCCGGCGTCTGCAACGAGGCCCGCAACGTGTTCGGCATGATGCCGCACCC
>ENA-OSEO01005162-OSEO01005162.1-sediment-metagenome-genome-assembly--contig:-NODE-5162-length-12868-cov-4.367446_pt1 | contig 12868 bp, 13 predicted proteins | sample MGYA00237883_ERZ534232 | MGnify/ENA metagenome assembly ERZ534232
TTGCGCCGTAACCCACCAAATGCCGCATCTATGGTGGGTTACGCTATCGCTTCACCCACCCTACCATATGTCCGACGTCCAAAATGAGAATTGCTCAATGGTACAGGTGGAAAAAACTTTTGTCCCTCTGCCTCGAGAAATGTTAATAGTCAACCGGTAATTCAAGGGTGTCGAAGAATGGAATAGAAGCTCGATAAAGCGCTGGTGCGGAGCCTGCCGGGCCGGGCAAGGCGCAGTGTGCAAACGAACGGTACAAAAGAAGGTCTTTCATGCACTTTCCCGGTCAGCTGACCACGCCTCCATGGGGCGCCGATCCAGTATTTGAGATACGCGCGCTGAGTTATCGTTATCCAGACGGCCGGTTGGCTTTGGAGAATATCGATCTAAAGATCTTCGGCGGCGATCGGATCGCGCTGGTGGGGCATAACGGCGCGGGCAAAACAACGTTAGTGCAGCACCTCAACGGACTCAAGCGCGGTCAAGAAGGTCTCGTGCTTTATAAAGGGGAAAGCCTGCAAGGGGAGAACCTGAAGCGGGCCAGGCTGGAAGTCGGCATCCTGTTTCAAGATCCCGACGATCAATTGTTCTGCAACACGATTTATGAAGACATAGCCTTCGGGCCTCTCAATCAAGGGTTGCACGGCAACGAAATTGAAGCCCGAGTGCGGGAGGCAATCGGTGAAGTCGAGCTAAGCGAGCTTCTATATAAACCGCCCCATCATTTAAGTTACGGCCAAAAGAAAAGAGCCGCTCTGGCGACTCTGCTGGCCATGCATCCACAATTGCTGATTCTGGATGAACCGACTGCCAATCTGGATCCCAAACAAGAAAGAATCTTTATAGAGCTGCTGAGCAGGTTTTCCGGCACGCTGATCTGCATCAGCCACGACCTCCCTTTTCTTTACAGCCTTTGTACTCGAGCGGTCGTGCTGGAGCAGGGAAAAATCCATCACGACTACAGCATGAAAGAGCTTGTTTCTTCTCCTGCCTACCTGCGCGACCACGGCCTCGATTTCACCTTCAGATTCAGCTGTTGTCAGGAAAACGGCGGTCATAACCATTCTCATCATGAAGTTCCAATCCACGCCGGCAGCGAGACTGCCGGTGCTTCGGTCGGCCGAAATGAAGGCGAAACTGCTCAGCCGCTGATCCGTTTGAGCGATCTTTCTTACGCTTATCCTGACGGGACATGGGGTGTGCGGGATGTCAACCTGGAAATTGAAGAAGGCGCGGGCATTGCCGTGGTGGGTGAAAACGGCGCCGGCAAATCAACGCTGGTGCGCTGCCTTACGGGCATTGTAAGCGGCAATGGGGAATACGTTTTCGCTGACAAAGTGGTTGCCGGGAGCCACCGAAAAGAGCTCTGGCGGCATGTGGGGATGGTTTTTCAAGATCCTGCGGACCAGCTTTTCTGTCCTTCATGCCGGGAAGAAGTGGCTTTCGGTCCAAAGCAGTTGAAACTGGACTCCAGGGAGGTGGAGGCCAGGGTGGAGGAGGCCCTCTTCAAGGTTCGCCTGAGCGGCTACGAAGCCAGGGTGCCGCATCATCTGAGTGCCGGTGAAAAAAAGAGGCTCGCTATTGCAGCCGTTTTGAGCATGCGGCCGCGCGTGCTGATCCTGGACGAACCCAGCGCCAATCTGGACCCCCATGGCGAAGAGCTGCTGCTGGAGATTCTAACAGGCCTGCAGGCAACCAAGATAATCATAACGCACGACATATTCCTTGTTTCCAGACTGTGTGAGCGCGCCGTGGTGATGCACGGAGGGCGGGTGCTCCGAAACTACCGCACGGAAGAATTCGAGCGGGATGAACATTTGTTTTCAATCAACGGCCTGGATTACAACTTTAAGAATGAATGCTGCCGCGAAATACTTGACCTGCAAACTTTTTCCAATCAATAGAGCCGCAGCTGTTGGCTGGATCGAAAGGCGATTCCCAGGTGTTCATAGGCGAGTCGGGTGGCCATGCGTCCGCGCGGGGTTTTGTTCAAGAATCCTTCCTGAATCAAGTAGGGCTCATAGACGTCCTCCAGCGTGCCTTTCTCCTCCGAGACCGCCGCGGCAAGGGTATCTATTCCCACCGGGCCGCCTTCGTACTTGTCGATGATGGTGTGGAGTATTTTGCGATCCATGCGATCGAAGCCCCTTTGATCGACTTCCAGCATCTTAAGCGCGTAGTCGGCGACTTCCCTGGTGATTTTTCCATCGGCTCTGACTTCGGCGTAGTCTCTCACGCGCCGCAGCAACCGATTTGCCACCCGTGGAGTGCCGCGGGAACGCCTGGCAATTTCTTTGGCTCCTTTATCATCTATGGAGATTCCCAAGATGCGGGCGGAGCGAGTGACAATGATTTGAAGGTCTTCGACCTCATAAAATTCCAGCCTCAACATCACCCCGAATCGATCGCGCAAAGGCGGCGTTAAAAGTCCCGCCCGGGTGGTGGCTCCCACCAGCGTGAAGGGCGGCAAGTCCAGCTTGACGGTACGCGCCGACGGACCCTGGCCGATGATGATATCGAGCTTGAAATCCTCCATGGCCGGATAGAGGATTTCCTCCACGACGTGGTTCAACCGGTGAATTTCATCAATAAACAGAACATCGCCCCGGTCGAGATTGGTGAGAATTGCCGCCAGGTCTCCCGGTCGTTCGATGACGGGGCCGGAAGTACTCCGCAGGCTCACGCCGAGCTCATTGCTCACGACGATGGCAAGGGATGTTTTACCAAGTCCCGGATAGCCGTGCAAAAGCACATGATCGAGAGGCTCGCCGCGCTGCTTGGCCGCTTCGATGAAGACGGTCAGATTCTCCTTGACCGCCTTTTGTCCCACATATTCCGCCAATCGCAGCGGCCTGAGGCTGCTTTCTACGGGGATGTCTTCATCCGTGGGTCTCGGTTCGACGACTCGATCGTCCATCTGTTCGTCCCTGAATCAGTTTTTTGATAGTGGAATTTGCGTCTCTACGCGCAGGGGCGCAAAGATCGAAAACGAAGATTTCGCTGCGGCTCCGCATCCCTGCGCGAGATCGACTCAAACTCGCAATGCCCTTTGACAGCTCACTGCTCACTGTTCGTCCTATCATGCCAGGAGTCGCAGGGTTTCTTTCAGTAAATCTTCCAAAGACGGATTTTTCCCCAGGCGCTGCTCGGCCTTTTTGATTGCCTTATCGGCCTCTGCGGCTCGATAGCCCAAATTCAAAAGGGCGGAATGAGCGTCGGAGTAGACGTCCCGGCCGGCCGCCAAAGGGAGGCTGAATTCCTCCTCTACCGGTTTGATCTTGAGCTTATCGCGCAATTCAAGAGCGATTCGTTCGGCAATTTTTTTGCCGACTCCCGGAATACTCTTCAAGCGTCGATGATCTTGCTGAAGGACGGCCGACCTCAACCCGTCCGGCGTGATTCCCGAAAGTATATTTACGGCCAGGCGGGGCCCGACACCATTGATTGAGATCAGGTGAAGAAACATTTCTTTTTCGGCCAGAGTGCGAAATCCATAAAGCTGCAGTATATCTTCGCGAACATGGGTGTGAATGTTGAGGCAAACGCTCTCACCGGTTCCCGGAAGATCGCAAAAGGTGCTCAGCGGAACCTGGACGCAGTAACCCACACCGTTGACATCAATGATGATGTACTGGGGCGACTTGTGTGCGAGCTTTCCGGTCAAATATCCGATCACGGCAAACGACTTCTCCCCGTCAGGTACTTCGTATGCGTTCCCACGCAGGAGCGTGGGAACGAGAAATAAGAGCGTGGGAACGAGAAAACGAGAAACAGGAGCGTGGTAACGAGAAAACGCTCCCTTTTCACCGTTCACTCTTCACCGTTCACTACTCACTGCTCACCGCTTCCAGCGCATTTGCGAGCTGCTGGTGTTCAAATGGCAAATTGCCGTGGCAAGAGCGTCCGCTGCATTGGAGTTGAGCGGTTCACGCAGTCGAAACAAATACTGAATCATCTGGGCGACCTGTTCCTTGCTTGCCTTCCCGTAGCCGACGACGGCCTGTTTGATCTCCAAAGCGCTGTATTCGAAAATCGGCAGCCCGGCGTTTACCCCGGCCAGGATGGCTGCCCCTCGAGCCTGCCCGAGCTTTAACGCGCTTTTAACATTTTTGGCGAAAAAAACATCCTCAATCGCCATGCATTCGGGCTGGCAATCTCTTATAACCGCTGTCAATTCCTTGTAGATGATCTTCAGGCGCTCGGGGAACGCGAGATGGCTCGCCATGCATACCGTGCCGTTCAAAACGTGCTGCAGCCTGCTCCCGTCGCCTTCCACCACACCGTAGCCGGTATATCGCGAGCCCGGATCTATTCCGATAGCACGGAGCATCACTCGAAACCCTTCAGGCAAGCGTGATCGTTCGGGCGGGCAGGCTCGCCCCCGGGGCTCAAATTATTCAATTTCATTGAGTAATTCATCCGGAATGTCGAAGTTGGCGTAGGCATTTTGAACATCATCGCAATCATCCAGGCCATTCATCAACCTGAGCAGCTGCTGGGCTGTTTTTGCGTCGTCAATCGGCACCGTGGTTTGGGGAGCCATGGTGACCTCGGCCAGTTCGTAAGGCATCTCCTTTTCATCGAAGGCCGCTTTGACCGACTCGAAATCCTCCCATGCCGTGGTCACCTGAAACTGATCCTCTTGATCTTCCACGTCTTCCGCACCGGCCTCCAGCGCCACTTCCATAAGCTCTTCTTCGGATACCCGGTCCTTGTCGAAGGCGATGCTGCCTTTCTTGCTGAACATCCACGCGACACAGCCGGCCTCACCCAGACTGCCGCCATTTTTGCTGAAGATGAATCGAACGTCGCTTGCAGCCCTATTCCTGTTGTCCGTCATGACTTCCACCAGGATGGCGACTCCCCCCGGCCCATACCCTTCATAGTTGACTTCTTCGTAGGCGACCCCTTCGAGCTCTCCCGTGCCTTTCTTGATGGCGCGGTCGATGTTGTCTTTGGGCATATTTTCACTCTTTGCGGCAATGATGGCCGCTCGCAAGCGCGGATTTGCCTCCGGATCGCCCCCTCCCATACGAGCTGCGATCGTAATTTCTTTGATCAGCTTGGTGAATGCTTTGCCGCGTTTGGCGTCGGCAGCCGCTTTCTTGTGTTTGATGGTGCTCCACTTGGAATGTCCCGACATGCTGTTACTCCTTATCTACGGCTTCTTGAAACGCATGGCCAGTATATAGATTTCTTTGCTTATTTTTCTCGATGCATCGGGTTTTACAACTTTCACCCAATCAAATTGCTTTTTGACTTCCACCAGCAAACCATGGAATTCGGAGCCCTGAAAAATTTTGGCCAGAAAATGCCCCTTCGGCTTCAAGCCGGTTTGGGCAATTCTCAGGGCTTCTTCGAACAATAAGGCCGAACGGGCGCTGTCGGCTACGCGAATGCCTGAAGTAGCGGGAGCCATATCGCTCATAACCACGTCAAAAGGAGCATACTTGTTTAGCAGGTCGCGCATGAATTCGGCATTAAAAATATCCCCCTCAATGGTCGCGACGTGCTCCGGGAAGGTGTGCTCGATTTTCTTGAGATCCACTCCCACGACAAGACCCTTGGGTCCGACAATTTGACTGGCGTGTTGAATCCAGGAGCCGGGTGCGGCGCCCAGGTCCAAGACTCTGTCGCCCGGACGGAGTAGCTTGTACCTGGTTTGCATTTCCGTCAGCTTATAGACCGCCCGGGCGAGGTATTTTTGCTTCTTGGCCTGATGGAAATAATGGTCCTGAAATTTGTGGGACATTGATAAGACCTTTAAATTACTTTATATTTTTAAATCGATTCTATATATCATAAATTGCAAATTTTTGTAAACAGAGGGTTTCAAAGGTTTGCGGCGATTTTACGAGGTGGTAACAATGCCCGGCTCATCGCGGATTAGCGTGATCGGGTGACTCCACAGACGTTCGCCCTGAGGTATCGAAGCCTGTCCTGAGGTAGCGAAGGGGGCGAACGGCGCCGTTCATGCTTCGATACCTCAGCACGAACGGGGTGTCTAATCACGCTAATCCGCATTGAGCCCAATGCCCTCAGCGCTCGAGCGTTACCAATGTAATGCTCGGGAAATAGGCATCTGTTTAGTGCCTGTACGATAATCCGGATTTTGAATTCTTGCCGGGACTCTTATCACCTGGTGACCATGCGAGCGTCAACGACCAGTGCACGGTCGGGGTAGGCCATGATCGGATTGAGGTCCATTTCCAGAATTTCGTCTCGCTTCAGAATGAATTCTGCAATCCGCTCCATCAACTGGAGCATGTTCTCCGAGTCGACCGGCGGAAGATTGCGAAAACCGGCCCGCAGCTTCGGCCAGCCTTTCAGTTCGGAGAGCATTTCCCGAAAGTCCGATCTTGTTGCCGGCAGAAGACGAAACGCAACATCCTTGAAAAGCTCCAGCCAGACGCCGCCGAGTCCCATGGTCATGACCAGTCCGAAGCTTTCATGGCGCTGAATTCCTATGAAAAATTCGGCTCCCTCGGGCGCCATTGGCTCTACGATAATGGCCGCCTGCCTGTCCAGTTTGTCACGCAGGCCGGTCAGTTCGGCATAAGACTTCTGCAATCCCGGCTTATCTTGAATGTTTAGGAAAACTGCACCGATATCCGTTTTATGGGAAAAGCGTCCCGAAGAAAGCTTCATCACCACCGGGTACCCCATCTTTCGGGCCTCTGCTTCGGCCTCTTCGAATGAATCGACGGTTCTTGTCGGGACAACCGGTATGTGGGCCTTTTCGAGAAGCTCTTTTGCTTCATGTTCCGGTAGAATCATTGAGACGTCTCCCGTGTTTAAATGAGAATACAGCAGTCAGGAGTCAGAAGCCATAATAAAAACAAGATGTTATTCGTTATGAGCAGCGATCCAGCAGTTGCCGCCTGGTCAGCAGGGCGTTTAACGCCAGGGCGCCGTCTTCCGGGGTCAGGTAGGTGCAGATTCCTCTAGCCGCACAATCCGACAGGTAGGATTCCGCTTCCTGCTGATTTGCCAGCAGCACCAGCACCATGGGTTTGGTTGTTCGTTTCTGCAGTTCTTCCAATTCGGGAATCGGCAGCCGAATGAGGCGATTATAGTTCCACACCAGAAAATAAGCGTCATAAGGCTCTTCCAGCAGCGCTTCCATGACGCGGCTGTAGGTATGGGGCAAGAACCCCGGACCGGTCAAATCGACGGGATTTTGAATTTCCACGGGGGTTTTTTCCCCGATGATGAATCGAATCTTTTCCATAGTTGCCGAAGAAAGATCCGGCAGCTCCCAGCCCTGACCGACCAACTTATCCATTGCGACAATGCTCGGGCCGGCTGTGAAGGTGAGGGCGCACAGCCGGTTGCCTCCGGGCAGTGGCAGCATGCTCAAAGCTTTGGCGGCTACCGACGCATCCCGGGTGGAATCGACTTCGATCAAGCCCGCCTGCCGAAACATGGCCCGATACAGATCATATTCGCCGGTCAGGCTTCCGGTGTGGGTGGCTGTAGCACGGGAAACTTCCTCGTTCTTGCCGGCCTTGTAGACGATGATGGGCTTCCTGGCGGCAACTCGCCCGGCAGTCTCATAAAAGGAGCGCGGATCCTGCAGCCCCTCAATGAAAACACAGAAAACCTTGACTTCCGGCTTGTCGCAGAGGGCTTCCAGGTAGTCGCTAAAGTCAACCACACTGCAGTTACCGGCTCCGACGAAGTGGCTGAGACCACAATGCATGGTTCGCAGGCATTGTCCGAGTGCGGTTCCGACTCCACCGCTTTGCGAGATCAGCGCCACGGGTCCCGGAAACGTGTCAAGATGCCAGAAAATACTGTGCATGCCATGATGAAAGCTCGATATGCCAAGAGTGTTCGGACCTATCACCGGCATTTCATACCGCTTCGCCAGATCCTTGAGTGACTCCTCCAATTCTTTTCCACCGGAGCCTACTTCCTTAAAACCGCCTGCGATTATGGTGACAGCCGACACGCCAAGCTGGCCGGCTTTTTCGGCCATTTGCACGGCCAGCTTCTGGTTCAGCAGCAGGATGGCCAGATCCGGCGGCGGGTCGATGGCTTCAAGGCTGGGGTAGCATTTTCTCCCCAGCAGTTGCTCGTACTTGGGATTGACCGGAAGCACCTCCCCTTGAAATGAGCTGGTGAGAAGATTCATGACCGGGCCTATACCGACGGATTGTTGATCCCGGGAAGCACCGACTATCGCAACCCTGCGCGCGTCGAACGCCTTTTTCAGCTTTTTCATCATCGTTGCCGATATTGCCATTGCAGTCTCCAGAAGAGTTGTTCAGTTCTCAGATGAGGTCGAAGTGAATCCGGCAAGAACAGGCTATTGACTGCAGGGGGACAGTCTGGCACCCTGGCTCGGCCAGCTGCGGACAATCTGTTGCCCGCCGGACAATACCCGCAGTACTATACAGAAATCCAGGTCTGACGAGAATAGCAAAAAGAGTCGAACTTGCTGCGCTCAGCAACTGTGATGCTTATAGCAACCGCCATGACTCAGCAGTCACAAGAGCCGCGGAAATTTTGCAGGGCTCGTTCCCCGAACGAGCCGAGCGAGGTACGTTCGGGAAACGCACCCTGCATTTTCACGGGAACATCCAGGCCGTTTTCACCGAACAAGTGGGCAGTCTATGAGTGATTGACTCGAAGTCATTTAAAAAGGAGCAGGGGAGATGGAGAAAATCATAAAAGGCAAAAAGATTAAGCTGATGCAGGGCGATTTGACCGAGCTCGAGGTGGATGCCATTGTCAATGCGGCCAATGCTCAACTGGTCCTGGGAGGTGGCGTTGCCGGAGCCATCCGCACCAAAGGGGGGCCGAGTATTCAGGAAGAGTGCAATCGAATCGGCGGAGCCACGGTGGGAGGGGCGGCGATCACCGGAGCCGGAAACCTGAAGGCCGGCTATGTCATTCACGCCGTCGGCCCCCGTTACGGCGAGGGCGAAGAAGATGAAAAACTGGCTCAGGCCACCCTCAACAGCCTGGCCAGAGCGAGTGAAAAGAATCTGCGCTCCATCGCTTTCCCGGCCGTAAGCACGGGAATCTTCGGTTTTCCCAAAGACCGTTGCGCACGGATCATGCTCGACACGGTGGGAAATTTCCTTGCAGAGGAGAACACCAGTCTGGAGGAAGTGGTGTTCTGCCTGTGGTCGAAAGAAGATCTGGAAATATTCTCCAAAGCGCTGGCGTCGATGGCTGAATAGAAATCCGATCCGATCCGTCAAGACATCGCCGACCCCCGCGCCCATATTCACAGGCACGTCATTTGCGGGGCTTTACGGGAGCGGCAGCAATGTTCAACGCACATCCGCAATCGGACTCCGCTATCCGGCATCTTAGCGCACCGGCAATGACGGAAAGCAACAGCAGGGCAATTCTCGGACAGGCTTCTAGATCTCGATCTGCTCGCCGGGCTTAAGTACGGTCACCCTGGCTGGAGTTTCCGCTTCCACGCGCTTTTTCCATGCCGCGGGGTCCTGCTTGATGACATCGAACGTATCGTAATGGATGGGGATCACCTGCTTGGGCTCGATCAGCTTCACCGCCCTCAGGCTGTCGTCGGGGCCCATGGTGAAATTGTCGCCGATGGGCAATATCGCGAGATCGATGCCTTCTTCTCCGATCAGCTTCATATCGTAAAAAAGGCCGGTATCGCAGGCATGATAAATCTTCTTGCCTTCGACATAAAACAGGAAGCCGCACGGATTGCCGCCGTAGGAGCCGTCGGGCAGGGCCGAGCCATGCTGCGCGATGGTGAGCTTGACACGGCCCCATGGATAATCGAAGCCGCCGCCGATATGTTGCGGATGGACCTTGTCGACTCCCTGGCTCACCAGCCAGTTATGAATTTCAAAATTCGACACGACTGTGGCTCCGGTTCGGTTGGCGATCTCTACCGTGTCGCCGAGATGATCGCCGTGGCCGTGGGAAACAAAGATATAGTCGGCCGGCACATCGCCGGGTTTCACCGCTGCCAGTGGATTGCCGCTCAGGAAGGGGTCGACCAGAAGGTTCGCCTTGCTCGTCTGAATCAATACGCAGGCGTGACTCAGCCATCTAATTTTTACGCTCACTTTGTTCCTCCTTTTTCAGTTGGATTGGCGCCGTTTATATGAAATAAGGATACCACTCGTGAAAGTCGACAATCACCGAGTGTAATCGTTCACCACAAAGACGCGAAGGACTCAAAGACACGAAAAAGTCCTCTCCAAAGGATACAACCTTTGTGAACCTTAGCGTTCTTTGCGCGTTTGCGGTTCATAAAAATCTGTATGGTGAACGGTTCCAACGAGTTGTTATTAACTGAAACAACGGATGCTTTTTAACCCCGCCATGAACCGACCGGGCTTTGGAAAGGGAAGGGGAATTCATGAAAAAGATGGGTGCCTGGCTCAGATTGATTGGCTGTATGCTGCTGCTGAGCATGACGCTTAGTATTTCCGGCTGCGCCTGGTTTAAAGCGGGCGATCCGCTCGGCAAAGATCCCGCCCTCGAGGACGGAAGAGATGCCGCGGAGATGGATGTGGACGACCCCGTCAATCCGGATGATTCCGAGCCGTCACCCGGTGCGCTGCCCTAGAGCGGATGAACCGGGCCGAGCGCTCGACCGCAAAGATTGGAAGGAAATTTCCTTAGCCTTTGCCTTGTCTTCGTACTCTTCGTGTTTAGTAAACAAAAAAGGCGGGAGCAGGCAATTGCACTTCTCGATGGCAAGTATCGCGAATGTGGGCATGTCACGGCCATGCGTCACGACTGCGGGAAGGGGAGCCCGGCTGGTTTTGGTGCTCTCAGGAGAGGATGTCAACCAGGGAGGAAGTCCGATCGACCCAACCGAAAAAGGAGGATGAATTATGCTGAAAAAGGTTCTCAAAATCTTGATGGTAGCCGTAGTTGCTCTTTCCTTGGCAGCTCCCGTAGCCCTGGCCGAGCCGATCAAGGGTGAAGTGATCGCAATCGAGGGAGGAACCTACACGGTCAAAGATTATGACGGCAAGGAATATCAGATCACCGAAGAGCTCGTCACCGGACTGGATCTTGAAACCGGGGACATTGTCCAGTTCGACCTGCAGGAAGCCAAACCGGCCAACGTCAAGGAAGTACCGAAGAAGTAACGATTAAAACCGATGGAGCGGCTGGGCCGTGCAGCCGCTCCCCGCAAAGGGGCAGGGAGCAGAGAGTTAAAAGAATTGTCCGATTTGCCTCGAGCTGAACAATGTATGGTGCATTGAGAATGCCACTCTCATGTGGTATTTTGTTACAGGGTCTTAGCAGGCAGCCGGTCACGCCATTGGAGTCGAGGGAGAATGAAGAGCCAGCACAAAGTGTCAAGACTATCCGCAATAAGTCTTTTTAGTGGCGCCGGTGGGCTTGATCTTGGCATCGAGGCGGCCGGCTTTGATGTCCGCGCTGCAGTCGAGATGGATGATGATTGCGTCGCCACCCTCCGACATAACAGGGACTGGCCGATCCTTAAACGCTCTATCCATGAGGTGCCCTCGACCGAGTTGCTCGAAGCTGCCAAGCTTCGGAATGACGAAGTCGATCTTCTGGTAGGTGGCCCGCCGTGTCAGCCTTTCTCCAAGTCAGGGTACTGGGCAAGTGGTGACACCAAAAGGCTGGACGACCCAAGGGCTACTACCTTAGAAGCTTTCTTGAGGGTTCTACGCGATATCAGGCCGAAGACTTATCTGTTGGAAAACGTTACAGGACTGGCCTATTCGGGCAAGGATGAGGGGCTGTACTTCCTTACAGAGACCATCCAATCGGTAAACAAGCAATGCGGAACAAACTATAGCACCCAGTTGCTGCTCCTCAATGCTGTGGATTTCGGAGTGCCTCAAATACGCGAGCGCGCCTTTCTTATCGGCTCCAGAGAAGGGCTTAGATTTGGGAAGCTCACGCCCACTCATCATGCTACTACGCTGGCTGATCGATCCGGTCAACTAAGAATCTTTCCAGCTTTTGAGCCACACCGCACAGCCTGGGATGCAATTGGTGACCTCCAAGAGGATGCAGGCGAAGAACTTGCGGTATCCGGCAAGTGGGCCGACCTGCTTCCTTCAATTCCGGAGGGCAAAAACTATCTTTTTCACACCGATAAGGGCGGAGGGCTACCTCTCTTCGGGTGGCGTCGCCGCTTCTGGAATTTTTTGCTCAAACTGGCAAAAAACCTTCCCTCGTGGACCATCACTGCATCGCCGGGGCCGGCGACCGGGCCATTTCACTGGCATAATCGCCGTCTATCAGTGCGGGAGTTATGCCGATTGCAGACCTTTCCAGACGATTATTCTGTGATAGGTACCTATCGATCAGCCCTTCGTCAGATAGGGAACGCTGTACCTCCGGCATTGGCCGAAGTTATCGGAATTGAGATTCGACGGCGCATTTTGGGTGACACATCCGCAGGATACCTGAAGCCTTCATTTATCCCCCTCAGGAGCTCATTCACTCCACCGCCCGAGCCGGTAGCTCCCGTACCCGAGAAATTCTTTCGACTTATAGGAAAGCACGCACCGCATCCCGGAACTGGTAAAGGAAACCGAGCACGCAGGGAAGATCACAAGCCAGGGAGAGTCTCACATTCAAATGATGTATAAGAGCTACTCTGTCAGTAGACGGCATAAACAGCCTTTGTTGGATTTTGTACTGTCTTCTCTGAGGACCTGCGGCTGCACCCTACTGCATCATACTTCCCCGGCCGAAGCGCCGTTTCGTATCACCTTTGAGGCACCTGATGGAGAAAGAATGGGCATCATAGCCTATGCTTTCTTTGCCAACTCCAAAAAAACACGAAATCGCCCGGTAGACGAACATCGTTTTCAAGTGAAATATGGCGCCAATGATGGACAACTGCACGAGGTTTGGCAGGATCCGTTCGAGTTGT
>ENA-OSEO01005164-OSEO01005164.1-sediment-metagenome-genome-assembly--contig:-NODE-5164-length-12864-cov-11.491124_pt1 | contig 12864 bp, 9 predicted proteins | sample MGYA00237883_ERZ534232 | MGnify/ENA metagenome assembly ERZ534232
GCGTTGCCGTGGTCGGCGGTGACCAGTATTTGGAAATCCAGTTCGAGCAAGCGCCGGACGATCCGGCCCACACATTCATCCACGACCTCAACGGCCTTCCGGGCCGCCTCGAAAACGCCGGTGTGGCCGACCATGTCACCGTTGGCGTAGTTGATGACGATGAAGGCGTAAGGGTTGTCTTCCAGGCGCTTGAGCAGTTCGGTGGTGACGATATAGGCTTCCATTTCCGGATGGGTGGCGAAGGTGGCCGGATCGAAGCGCCCCTTGATCTCGACCTGGTCCTCGCCGGGATAAGGGGTGGTGTTTTTGCCGTTGAAGAAACTGGTCACATGGCGGAACTTTTGGGTTTCGGAGATGCGGAGTTGGCGCAGGCCGGCTTCGGAGACGACCTGGCCTAGAAGTTGGTCCATGGCCCCGCCCTCGCTCATGGGCCCCATCATGTATTCCTTGAATTCATCATAGTACCGGGTCAGGCCCAGATAAGTGACCTGGGGCCTTTTTTTGAGATGTCCGGGGTAATCAGGTTCGACGAAGGCCATGGTCAGCTGGATGGCCCGGTCCTGGCGGAAGTTGGTGTGAACCACGCAGTCGCCGTCCCGCAGGCCTTGGTATCCCTCGATGACATGGGGCGGGATATACTCGTCGAACATCTCCAGGTTATCGGGGGTCAGGTCATTTTCGTAGGATTTCTTAACCGCGGTCTCGGCGTCCGGGGCCGGGCGGCCTTCCGCCAGGACGAGGCAATGAAAGGCCCTATCGGTCAGGTCCCAGTTTTGGGACCGGTCCATGCCGTAGTACCGGCCCATGACCGTGCCGATCCGGCAGAGGCCCACTTCGCCCATGACTCGTTCGAGTCCGGCCAGATATTCCAGACAGCTCCGGGGCGGGGTATCCCGTCCGTCCAAAAAGGGGTGGACGATGATTCGGCCCTCGGGATACTCCTGCCTGGCCCGGCGCATGATTTTAAAAAGATGCTCCTGGTGAGCGTGGACCCCTTCATCCTGAAGAAGGCCGAAAAGGTGGAGGCGGCCTTGGTTGGTCTTCCAGTTTTTAATCAGATTCCGCCATTTTTCGATCTGGAAAAACGTGCCCTCCCTCAATCCGTCGTCAATGCGTTTGAGTTCCTGGATGACGATCCGGCCGGCGCCCATGTTCAGGTGGCCGACTTCGCTGGAGCCCTGGTACCCGGCGGGCAGGCCGACCGGTTCACCCGAGGCGTCCAGCAGGGTCCAGGGGTATTGGGCCTTCAAGGCGTCGATGTTCGGGGTTCCGGCCGCCATCACGGCGTTACCCTTGGGATTTTCGTTGTATCCCCAGCCATCCCGGATGATGATGCAGACCGGCCGCATAATCGACACCTCCGCCAACCCGCTTCGGTAATTTTCCCACCAATAAACCTTTTACCACGTTTTCATCAGGATTGGCAAAGAGGTTTTCAGACCGTCGCGTGGTCAATACCTGGGTTCAGATCACGGTCAATTCCCGAGGACTGAAGGTCAGCAATCGGCAGCCCGCCTCAGTCAGCCGGACGGTATCTTCCAGTTTCAGGGTCAGGCCGTCCGGGGTCATCAGGTGGAGTTCCAGGGCCAGGATCATATCGGGTTGAAGAACCTCCGCATCTCCTTGGGCCAAGAAGGGGGGTTCGTTGAGGTCCAGGCCCAGGCCGTGTCCGACGAAATGGGCACTGGTATCGGAAGGAAATCGCAGAAAAGAGTCGGTCAGTCCCAGGTCAGCGGCTTTTCCGGCGGCCAGGCGATAGACTTGGTCACAGGAAAGACCGGGGCGGACATGGTCGATCAGGTGATCGGCCACTTCCCGGAGTCGGCGGTGCAGGTCGAGGGCGCCTTGGGGCGGGCGGCCCAGGCAGTACATCCTGGTCTGGTCGGCGTGGTAGCCCTGGACGCAGGACGGGATGTCGATGAGGATCAAGTCTCCATTGAGGATGGTGCGGCGGGAGGCGCCGGCGGGCACGGCCGGGCTCAACCCCCGGCCGGTGATGTTGAAGACCACGCCGCTGATTTCCCGCAGGTTGGGCCCGGAAGCCAAGGGGCCGCGGCCCATGAAGAAATCCGGCCGGCGCATGAAGAAGATTCCTTCATGGCCGGCCAGGCGCTGGGCGTTTTCCACGGCGGCCGCCAGTTGCAGCTCGGTCTTGTCCCCGTCGGAGCCGAGGAAATTCACGGCGGCTTCGTGGCCGGCGTGGACCGCGGAGCAGGCCCGCCGGATGGAGTCTATTTCCCGGCCGGATTTGATCATGCGCTGCCGGAGGACGGCCGGGGTGAAATCGACCACTTCCCGGCGGCCCAGGGCTTTTTGGAGATGCGCCGCGTGAGGCACGGTCAGGAGGTCCAGCTCGACCCCCACCTTCCCTCCGGCCCTGTCCGGAGGGAACATCCGCCGGACGGCCGCTTCCAGACGCCGTTCGGGAATGACTTTTTCCGGGGGCAGCCAGGTTTCGCGCCGGGCGAATTCCAGGCCGCTACGGATGAACAAACGGCAGTCCCGGGGGAGGATGACCAGGTAGGCCGGCTGGGCCGTGCCGGTATAGTAAAAAAGGTCCCGGGAATGGAAAAGTATCACCCCTTCCAGATCGAGCCGGCGGATTTCTTCCTGAGCCCCTGCAATTCTTTCGGCCGGATGTTCATCGGTCTTGGCAGCAGAGGAAGGCGAAGATATTTTTCCCACTGTGTCCGCCTTTTCAGGCCGGATGCGGTGAAATAGCCTGGAAGATTTCAGCCCAGCCAGCGTTTCCGGCGTTTATAATGCTTGATCTCCTTATAACTCTTGCGTTGGCCCACCTCGGAGAGGCCCAGATAGAACTCCCTGATGTCCTCGTTGTTTTTCAGGTGATCGGCCGGACCGTCCAGGACGATGCGCCCGTTTTCCATGACATAGCCATAATGTCCGATGTTGAGGGAAATCATGGCGTTTTGTTCCACGAGCAGAAAGGAGGTGCCTTCCTCTCGGTTTACGCGCTGGATGATGGCAAAGATTTCCTTGACCAGCAACGGGCTGAGACCGAGGGACGGTTCGTCCAGGAGGATCAACTTAGGCTTGGTAATCAGGGCCCGGCCTATGACCAGCATCTGCTGCTCGCCGCCGGACAGCCAGCCGCAGGTTTTTTTCCGCAGGTCGCCCAAGCGGGGGAAATATTTGTATATAACCTCCTGTTCGCGGTGGATTTGATGAGCGCTCAGGCCGGCGATGTAGGCTCCTATCTTTAGCTCTTCCTCCACGCTCAAATGCTCGAAGATGCGGCGGCCTTCCTGGACCTGGACGATCCCCATCCTGACTATCCGGTGGGGTTTGACGCCCTTGATGGAGGCCCCTTCAAACAGGATGTCGCCGTCGGTCACCTGGCCGTTTTCGGTGTAAAGCAGACCGGAAACCGCTTTCAAGGCGGTGGTTTTGCCGGCCCCGTTGGCCCCCAGCAAAACGACGATCTGCCCGGTTCCCACTTCCAGGGAGACGCCTTTGAGGATCAGAAGGACGTTGGAGTACATCACCTCGATATTGCTCAAGATAAGCATAGGGACCTCGTAATGTTTTGCCTGAGGGTCAAGGCCGGACATGAACCATGGTCCAGGCCCTCCGGAGCGGAATACGGAGGGCCTGGGGCGTCCGTTTTATCTGTACTTGGCCGGCCTAAGGTCCGGGCACTGCTGCATATCGGTGATCGGCACCCATTTGCCTCCTTGAACTTGAAAAACCCGGGCCATGTTGGGCGAATGGCGCTTGGGGTCGTAGGAGAAGACGGCCAGGTCATGGGGGTTGAAGTTTTGCACTTTTTCCATTCCCGCCTTGATGTTCGGGCCGTCGACCTTGTCCCAGCCTTGTTGGTCCACTATCTTTTCCACTACCTCCTTGAGCACCAGGACGCCGGTAAAGCCCATGGGGTACATGATGGTCCGGTATTCGGGTTTGCGCTTGTTCTTTTCGATGTATTTGTTCATGAGTTGGATGCCTTTATTATCGGTTTCGCTCCAGTTGGCGAAGGGATGCACGGTGACCGCGCCTTCGAAAACGCTGCGGTTGATGTAAAGGCAGGAATCATCCAGGCCGATCGATCCGGCTATCTTGGCCTGGAGGCCCATTTCCTGGGCGGCTTTGGCTACGAGAACCGGGCCTCCCCCGGCGGTGTTGGTGTAAATCCAATCCGGCTTTTGGGCCCTGATGCGGGTCAACTGGCTGCTCACGTCCACGTCGCGCACGCCGAAGAGTTCCTCGGCCACAATTTCCACCCCTTTTTCTTTGGCGTAGGCCCTGACTTCGTCATACAGGACAGCCTTGCCGTAGGTGGTGTCCCAGGTCAGGAAGGCCAGCCGGGGCGGCCGGCTCTCTTTCCAGGTCGCGGCCAGCCAGTCGATAAAGGTTCCGCAGAGATCGGCATAAGTGGGGTAGGCTCCGAAAATGTACATGGGCGGGTAGATCACTTCCGTGCTGCAGACCCACATGCCCGGAATCCGGTCTTCGTTCATCCTCTCCTTAAGGGCTTCGCCCAGGCCGGAGAGAACACCGTAGATCATGAAAGGCTTGGGGTCCATTTCCCGGTACTGCATGTAGATATTCACACCGACGTCGATTTTGCCCCCGCAGTCCCGGACCATGATTTCCAAAGGCACCCCTTTTATCCCGCCGGTCTCGTTGACGTATTCGGCCGCGTCCTGAAAGGCGGCCTGAGCCGGGCCGACGATAGCCGCATACGGACCGGTCATGTCCGGAATGGCGGCCAGGACGATTTTTTCAGGTTTACCGGCGGCCTGGCTTGCCGAAGGGCAAGCCGTTACCGCCAAACAAAGGGCCAACCCCAACAGAACAGTAAAAAAACCGACTGATCTTTTCATCGCCTACCTCCTTGAATTTTTGACCAAAAAAGTCCCCGGGAAAAGCCCTCGCCGTCTTGAGCCATCCCCCCTTTCGCCGCTGGAATCGGGGCGTGATCCCCAATTATCGAGACGAAGCTTCATAGAGGTCGCCCGCGGCCCGCCCGGCAAGGCGGGCGCTTGTAAAACATCAATATTTAAAGGGCCACAAACGGAAGTAAGTTTTGGTTATTTCCCAGCGGTGAGCCAGGCCCCTGGGTTCGAGAATCAGGAAGACAAGTATAATCAGGCCGAAAACAAAGGGGCTTAGGCCCGCGGCGGTGTCTTGGGCCAATTGGGGGCTCATGAAGCTGGTCAGGCTGGGACTGTACAGGGTGATGACAATGTCGAACAGCTTGATGAAAATGACCCCGAAGGCCACCCCGACCACGCTGCCCATGCCGCCCACGATAATCATGCCCAGAAACCAGATCGATTCCATGAGGTTGAACTGGTCCGGCGAAATGGCCCTCATCCAGTAAGCCCACAGGGCTCCGGCCAGTCCGGCGAAAAAGGAGCACATGAAGAAGGCCAGGAGTTTGTATTGCATTAGATTAACGCCCATCATTTCCGCGGCCAGGTCGTTGTCCCGGACGGCCACGAAAGCCCGGCCGATGCGGCTGCGGGCGATGTTGGTCACCAAAAAGATGGTCAGGCAAGTCAAGGGGATGATCAGATAGAACATGGACTGCTGGTTGTTCAGGGCCAAGCCGCCCAGCTTGGGGGCGGGGACCAGCATGGCGTTGGAACCGCCGGTCAAGTCGGTGCGGACATTGACGACCAGCCAGGGAATGATGAGCTGGGCGGCCAAGGTGGCCATGGCCAGGTAGAAGCCCTTGATGCGCAAAGAGGGTGCGCCGAAGACCACGCCGACCAGTCCCGTGATCAGACAAGCGGCCGGAATGGCCAGCCAGAAGGGCGCGTGCAGGTGGACGGTCAGCAGGGCCGCGGAATAGGCCCCCACGGCCATAAAGGCCGACTGCCCCAGGGAGATTTGTCCGGCGAAGCCGATGAGGAGGTTGAGACCCTGGGCGGCGATCATGGAGATACCCAGCAGGTTGATGAAGTGGAGCACCCGGCCGCTCAGAAAGAGGGGCATGGTCAGGAGAAAACCCAGGCCCAGGACGGTCAGGGCCCAGTGTTTGCGGGTCCGGATAATGGCCATGGTCTGGGTGTAGTTTTCATCGAAGGTGCCGCAGGGACGATACATGTCAAATCCTCTCGATGCGCTGTAATCCGAAGAGCCCTTCGGGACGGATGAGCAAGACCAGGAGCAAAATGATATAGGGGGTGATCTCGGATAACCTGGGGTCGATGTACCCGCCCACCAGGCTTTCGATGACCCCGATGGTCAGACCGCCCACTATGGCTCCGGGTATGGATTCGAGTCCGCCGAAAAGCACCACCGGAAAGGCCTTGATGGCCATCACGGGCAGGGTGGTGATGCCGATCCCGAAACGATGTCCCAGCATGATGCCGCCTACTCCGGCCACCAGGGCGGCTATGCCCCAGGTGAGGGAAAAGACCCGTTCCACGTCGATCCCGGCGGCCTGAGCGGTGGCGTGAGCTTCGGCCGTGGCCCGCATGAACAGCCCGCTTTTGGTGAAACGGAAAAAGAACAGGAGCGCCAGAAAGCAGGCGATGGATACAACAAAAGTCCAAATGAGCTCCATACCAAGATAAACCTCGCCCAGGGCGGCGGCCCGTCCGGGAAGGAACTTGCTGGGATAACTGACTGTCGGGGACCCCCAGAAAAACAGGGCCAGGCCCTTGAGCATCAAGGAGAGGGCCAGGGTGGCCATGATGGCGGCCAGGAGGGGCTGGCCGATCAGCGGACGCAGGGCCACCCTCTCCACGGCCAGTCCGACGGCCATGATGATGATGAGGCTGGCCGGGAGAGACAGCCAGACAGGGAGGTGGAAGGCGTGCATGAAGGTATATAAAATAAAAGCCCCCACCGCCAGCATTTCGCCCAAAGCGAAATTGAAAACCCTGGTGGCCTTGTAGATGAGGACGATACCCAGGGCGAGCAGGGCGTATAAACCGCCGATCAGGAGACCGTTAAGCAAAAATTGTAAAAAAAGCATGGCCGTCCCTTTCCGCGGCTAAATGGTGCAAATCTTGACCCGGCGGGTCATGGTGCCCTTGCGGCCGTCTCGATATTCGATGGAAGTCTTGACTTCCAATTCGTCTTGGCCGCTGTAAAGGGCCTCGATCAGTTCCCGGTAGCGTTCTTCCAGAAAAGAGCGTCTCAATTTCCGGGTCCTGGTCAATTCGGCTTCATCGGCGTCAAACTCCTTGACCATGTTCAGAAACTTGACCAAGCGGGCTTCTTCGGGCAGGGTCTTGTTTATTTTCCAGATTTCCTTCCGAATCAGCTCGAGGACCTCCGGTTTTTGAGAAAGGTCGGCCAGTGTGGTGTAGGCGATTCGGTTTGTTTCGGCCCAGCGGCCCACGTTATCCAGATCGATGTTCACCAGACAGCAGGGATAATTGTGTTTTTCGTCGCCCACGACCAGGACTTCCTTGATGTAGGGGCTGAAGCGGAGACGGACTTCAGGATACTGGGGGGAAAACTTACGGCCGCGGCCCAGAGACCGCAGGTCGTCCATGCGGTCCACGACGATCAAATGGCCCTCTTCATCAATGTAACCGTAATCGCCCGAGCAGTACCAACCATCCCGGAACTTCCGGGCGAAAGCCTGATCGTCCTTATAATACCCGACGCACATGCCCGGATTTTTCACCAGTATTTCACCTTCTTCCGAGAGACTGACTTCGACGCCGGGCAGGGGGCGGCCGGAAGTTTCGGGACGGATTTCTCCGTCGCGGTGGGCGGTGACCAGACCCATTTCCGAACTGCCGTAGATTTGCTTGATGTTGACGCCGACGGCTTGAAAAAACCGGAGAATGTCCGGACTGACCGCCGATCCGGCCGTATAACCCACCCGCAGGAACTTCAGGCCCAGGTTGTCCCGCAGGTTGCGCAAGGACAGCCACTGACTCAACCAGTGCAGGGATTTCAAGCCGGTCCCGATATTTTTCCTTTCGAGACGCCGGTCGGCCACCTTCAGCCCGACGGGCAGACAGAAATGATAGATTTTCTTTTTCAGCCAGGAAGTATCCAGAATCTTGGACTGGATCATCCGGTTGATGCTTTCCCATTGACGGGGGGAAAAGAAGAGGATAGAGGCTCCCAGTTCCCGGATATTTTCGTTGACCGTTTCGGCACTCTCCGGGAAGTTGACCACGAACCCGGACAAAATCGACCCGGCCACCCCGAGCAATTGTTCGGTGATCCAGGCCACCGGCACGAAGGACAGATAATTGTCCTCGGGACCGTACCCGTCCACTTCGCTGAAGCCCCGGGCCGACGAGATCAGTCCGGCCTGCGAGATCATGGCCGCCTTGGGCCGGCCGGTCGTGCCGGAGGTGAAAATAATGACGGCGATATCGTCCGCCCGGCCATCACTCACCAGTTTTTCGAAGTAGTCCGGATGTTCTTCGCTGTAGCTGAGGCCCAGGGCCAAGGCCTCCTCGATGGAGATAAGCAGGGGGTCTTGATAGTTCCACAGACCTTTAGGGTCCCAATAGACGGCTTTTTTAAGTTGAGGCATGTCGTCTTTGGCCTCGAGGACCTTGTCCACCTGCTCCTGGTCGTGGGCGAAGATGAAAGTGGCGTCGGCGTGATTGACGAAAAACTTGACTTCTTCGGGATTGCAGTCGGAAAAGATGCCTACCAGGGCTCCGCCGGCCGCTTGGACGGCCATTTCGGTCCAGTAGATTTCCGGGGTGTTCTCTCCGATGACCGCCACCTTGTCGCCGCGGCCAAGACCCATTTTCACGAGGAAGAGACTGAGGTTTTTGACCCGCTCGTAATAGTCCCGCCAGGTGTACCGCTTCCAGACGCCCCGGTCCTTTTCCCGCATGGCGATCCGGTCGCCGTAGCGGCGGCAGTTTTCCAAAAAGAACTGGGGGAGAGTCTGCGGAGCGGCCATCAATGTCCTCCTCGGACTATAGTCTGGAAAAAACCGGATTAATCAGACTATTTATTCAGGCTTCGCTTGATCCCAAATAGGCCCTGATCACCGTTTCGTTGTTTTTGATCTCCCCGGGCCGGCCTTCAGCGATCTTGGACCCGAAATCCAAAACAACCAGCCGGTTGACTATGTCCATGACCACGCCCATATCGTGCTCCACCAGGATGACCGAAACCTTTTTGAGTTCGAAGATGTCCATGATGAAGCGGACCATGTCTTCCTTTTCTTCCACGTTCATGCCGGCCAGCGGTTCGTCCAGGAGGAGCAGTTCCGGTTCCATGGCCAAGGCCCGGCCCAGGTCCACCCGTTTACGCTGGCCGTAAGGCAGGGACCCGACCAGCTTGTCCCGGATGGCTTCCAGTTCTAAAAGGTCGATGATGTCTTCCACCATTTCCCGGTGTCTGATCTCCTCCCGGCGGGCCTTGCCGAAAAACAAGGACGAAGCCAATGGTCCGGACTTCATGCGCACATGGCGGCCGACCATGAGATTCTGGAGGACGGTTAGGCCGGAAAAAAGTTCGATGTGCTGGAAGGTCCTGGCGATGCCGATCCGGGCGATCTGATGGGGCCGCAGGCCCGTGATCTCTTTGCCCTTGAACGAGATTTTACCTTCTTGAGGGTGGTAGAACATGGTGATGCTGTTGAGCACGCTGGTTTTGCCCGCACCGTTGGGACCGATCAGCCCCAAAATTTCCTCCGGGAAAAGTTCGAAGCTCACATCGGCCAGAGCCAAGTGGCCGCCGAAGGCAAGTTTCAAATTTTGAACTTCAAGCAAGGGCTGGCCGACCATCGTTCATATCCGGCTAAAGCAATTCTCATGGTCCGTTCTCATAATTGCCGCTCGTCCGGGCCTTGGCCGGGTATTTTCCCTGGGAGATTGAATCCCATGATTCAAAGTTCGTTCCCCCAGATGGTTACGGCGATGACGCAGTTGGCCGGAAAACCGCCCAGGTTGTGGGTCAGGCCCAGGCGGGGGTTTTTAACCTGACGCTCGCCGCATTTACCCTGGAGCTGCTTGTAAACCTCGTAGGCCATCCTGATGCCCGAAGCCCCGATGGGATGGCCGAAACTCTTGAGCCCGCCGTCGGTCTGGCAGGGCAGGGGGCCGTTCAGATCGAAAAATCCGGCGTCCACGTCCTCTTTGGCCCGGCCTCGGGGCGAGATGAGCAGGTCTTCATAGGTGACCAGTTCGGTGATGGAAAAGCAGTCGTGCACTTCGAACATGCTCAATTCTTCCCGGGGGTTTTTGACGCCCGCCTCCTGATAGGCTTTAGTGGCGCAGCGGACCGTGGTCTCCACGTGAGTGCCGTCCCATTCCTGAAACCGGTATTCCTCCTCGGGACTGACGGCTATCTGCAAGGCCTTGACGTACAAGGGATCGGGCCGGAAGTCCTTGGCTTTCTCCGCCCGGACGATGATAGCCGCCGCAGCGCCTTCGGTCACGCCGCAGCAATCGAAAAGCCCCAGGGGCCAGGCGATGATCGGCGCCTTCATGATCGTTTCCACGTCCACTTCCCGCCTAAGGTGAGCCTTGGGCGTCCTGGCCCCGTTGTAATGGCTTTTGGCTGAAATCTTGGCCAGAGTCCTTTTGCCTTCTTCGGGACTGATGCCGTAACGGTCGAAGTAACGGGTGGCCAGGGTGGCGAACATGCCCGGCGCGGTCTGGTTGGGGAAAATCTGCCGGTTGTAAATGCCCCGCAACTGACTGAAGTCGGGCAGCCCGCCGTAGCCGATGTCTTTGAGTTTCTCCACGCCCAGGGCCAAAGCTATGTCGCAAGCGCCGGAGGCCACGGCAAAACTGGCCGCCCGCAGGGCTTCCGTTCCGCTGGCGCAGAAATTTTCCACCCGGGTCACCGGAATGAAGGGCAGTTTGAGGGCCGCGGCCAGAGGGATGGCCGACTTGCCCACGTTGACCTCGTCGAAGCAGCTCGAGAGCCAAGCCGCATCGATATCTTTTTTCTCCAGCCCCGCGTCGGCCAGGGCCTCCATAAAAGCCTCCACCATCAGGCCTTCGGCGCTCTGGTCGAAATGTTCCCCGAACCTGGTGCAACCCATGCCGATGATGGCCACCTTGTTTTTAATACCTTCCGCCATGAAGAAGTCTCCTTATGAATCGGCGCTCAACTCCGGAAGGGAGTCGCTTTCCAAAAATATCCGCACAGGCTTCTGGCTTCGTCCCGGTACTTGCGTCGGAAAGTCATCCGGACCGGCTGGCCGACCCGCAGAGATTCCAGGCGGCAGTCGGTCAGGTCGAACCAGTAACGGCCGCCGCCCTCGAAATCCACGATCCCGTATAGGTTCGGCGGGTCTTCCGAATAGGCCAGGTGGTCGGCGGTGTAGTTGAACAGGCGCCCGGTCCGGTCGGAGAAGGCGTAAGGCTCCATCCGGTCGACCGCCCCGCATTGGGGATTGATACAGACCCGCTCCCGCGGAAACTGCGGCGTGCCGCAGGCCTGGCAGCGTCCGCCCACCAGCCGGAGCACGGCGTCCTGCTCCCGCCAAGTTAGAGACAGACTGGTCGGGGAGATTTCTTCGCCCCGGATACCGGCTTCCTTGGGCAGCATGTTCTTGAAGGAAAGATACTTGGCGTAGGCGTCCATCTCGTCCTTATAATCCAGAGCGGTCTGGACCTTGGTCCGGTCCTTCAGGTCATCCACGGCTTCGGTGACCCGGAAAAGCAAGGCCTGGGCCCCTCCGCCGAAACCGCACACCAGCAGGCGGTCTCCAGCCTTGGCTTGCTCCAGAGCGGCGGCCAGCATGAGCAGAGGGTGGGCCGTCCCGCTGAATCCGACGGATCCCAGCAGGGGGTCCTGAACCCGCCCCGCCTCCAGGCCCAGGCCCTTGGCCAGAGCCAGGTGATCCCTGGCCCCCAGCGGCGGCAGAATCACCTTGGTCAAGTCCTTCAGGTCCAAGCCCGTCCGGCGCAAGAGACCGTCGATGGCCCGGGGAACGAACTTGGTGTACCCCTCTTCTCTGATCCAGCGTTCTTCCCAGGAACGGACAAAACGTTCCCCCTCCATCCGGCGGTGATCGGCGAAGTCGTAAGACAGGGAATAACTCCCTTCAAAGGCGGCCGCCACGTGATCCCGGCCGACGAGAAAAGCCGCGGCCGCATCGCCGAACAGGCTTTCGCTGTTCCCTCCGGCCTTGCCCAGGCGGCAGTCCGCGGCGCAGACCAGAGTGCTTCCGTCGCCCGTCTCGCCCAAAGCCGCCGCAAGCGCACTCAGGCCGGTCTTGAGTTCCCCGGTGAATTCGGCCGTCCGGCATTCCGAGGGCAGGTTCAGGGCCGCCAGGGCGATCCCGGCGTTGCTCCTTTCCCGGTAGGGCAGAGTGGTCGAAGCCAGTATTAGGGCCTCGATCCCCGACCGGTCCGCGCCGGACAAACAATTCCGGCCCGCAGCCACGGCCAGAGTCAGACTGTCTTCGTCGTGGTTGGCCACGGCTTTCTCTCCCCCCAACAAAGCGGCCGGGCCGGGATTGAACCAGCCCATGGCCTTCAGAATGATCTCGCGCTTCAGACGATAGTACGGCAGGCTTACGCCGTATGCTGTAATGCCTTTCACAGGACTTTCTCCTCCTCTTCCGTTGGCTGCTCTCTTGTTCGACCGGTTTCGGCCGCTTCACCGGCCATGGTTCCGGAAAAGTCAGGCTCGACTTCGTCAGCCTCCTCGGCGCAGCGGGTGACGAATTCCACGATCTCCCGGAGAGAAGACCCCGGACCGAAAACGCCGGCCACGCCTTTTTCCTTCAAAATCAACGCATCATCCGGCGGAATGGTCCCGCCCAAAACCACCGGCGTGTCTTTCAATCCCTTTTGCCGGAGTCCTTCCAGGACCAGCGGCGTCAACACCATGTGGTTGCCGGAAAGGGAACTGAGCCCGATGACGTCCGGGTCTTCCTCCACCGCGGCCCGGACAATGGCTTCCGGCATCTGGTTGCCCAGGTAAATGACTTCCAGGCCG
>ENA-OSEO01005165-OSEO01005165.1-sediment-metagenome-genome-assembly--contig:-NODE-5165-length-12853-cov-3.608406_pt1 | contig 12853 bp, 9 predicted proteins | sample MGYA00237883_ERZ534232 | MGnify/ENA metagenome assembly ERZ534232
AGGTGTGGTATTCCAGCCCACCTCGGTGGCCCAGACGGGTGTGGCGGCATCGCCGTTACGCTCCATAATCCGACGGATTTCGCTGAGCCGCGCGAAGTTGAGGCTGTCGTGGTCACCGGCTGGATCGTCCGGCGGATAGGCGAACCCGTATGGGTGTGCCCCAAGGGCGTCGAAATGGCCGAGGACACCGTGGTCGTACATGAGCTGTAAGTAGAGACGGTCGTCCATTGCCTGCCGGCTGTTCTCGTTCGTAGGCGCCAGTCCGGCGCTGACGACCTTCACCGTGGGGTCGATAGTCTTGACGGTTTCGTAAGCATGGATCAGCATGTTGCTGTAGGCGGCGGGGTTGGGTGGTCGCCCACCCCATTCGGTGGACAGATTTGGCTCATTCCATATAATATATGCTTGAACACGGTGCTGGTATCGTCGTGCGATTTCGTCGACGAAAGCGAGATATGCCTGGAGGCTGATTGGGTTGTCATCGTCGGCCGGTGTCTGCGCCCAGTCCGGTGGATGGTCGAGGCGCAAGGCCAAATTGAGCCCGTAGTACTCGCAGGCCTGAACCAACCAATCTGCGTACTCCCACAATCTGCGCTCAGGTGCTGGGGCAATCTCGCGCCATTCGAGGAGCTGGACGATCCAGGAGAAACCCGCGTTGCGGGCCAAGCGGAGTGTGGTGTCGTCGGCGCGGATCGTGTGGGCGCCGAGCTGTAGCTCGCCGGATTGTCTCATGCTCGAAGCGGGGAATGCAATTCCGACGAAACTCATGACGAGTGCACATAAGAACAGCAAACGAAACATCATGGTGCGACGCTCCCTGAATCTCAAGACTACCTGAGAACGGAGGAGAAGTCAAGCATTCGGGAGGTTGGGTTTGGAGTACAACGAAAAAGTACTGGCGCACTTCTATGAGCCGCAGAACGTTGGTTATATCGAAGGTGCGGACGGTGTGGGAAGGCTCGGTGATGCCTCGTGCGGCGATGTCTTCACCCTGTTCATTGCGGTTGATGGGGGACGAATCACCGACATCAAGTACCTGGTACAGGGGTGCGGGGCGGCGATTGCGACATGCAGCGCGGTGTCGATCATTGCGAAAGGGATGACTCTGGAAGAGGCGATGCAGCTGGATGACGACGATATCGCAGAGGAATTGGGTGGCTTACCGCTGGAGAAGCTGCATTGCTCGAACCTCGCGGCGACCGTGCTGCACCGCGCGATCGCCGACTATCGCCAACGACAGCGTGTCAACTTGCACGATTGGCGTTCGATGTATCAGAAAGGCTAGAAGAGTGGGTGGGCCTCCGGCGGAGGTGATTCTTGGAGATAAGGAAGGGGCGTTTTTGCATGGCTGACGAGCGTGATGGAACACGGGATGGCGAAGTGATCGCCGTATCGACGAGCGAGAGCTGTACGGAACCGAAGCAGAACTGCGGTAAAGGGCGGCTGATTGCCGGATACGGAGTGGACGGTGATTCACATGCGGGGCTCAGCGAGCGCGAAGTGAGCATGCTGGGGGTTGAAGCGATCAGGAAGCTGAATCTCGAACACGATGCGGGCGCAGTGCCGGGAAGTTTCGCAGAGAATATCACGACGATAGGAATCGACCTGCCCGATTTGCCCATCGGGCAGCGGCTCAGGGTTGGTCAGGCGCTGCTGGAGGTGGTGCAGATTGGGAAGCCATTGGACGAAGCGCATACCTACAGCTTCAAAGGATTCTCTCTGCTGCCGACACAGGGGATATTCTGCCGAATTGTGGAGAGCGGTGACGTCGCACAAGGCGATGGAATATACCTGGTGCCCGCGGGGCAGTGATGGCTAAGGCCACTGCGGCTGTGCCGTGCCTGGCGCGAACCATGCCACGGGGCAGTCTACCACCGTGCATGCTCTCGGGTTCCGTGCTTTGTGCTCAAGGTCGACTTATGGTGTGTGGTGAGTCCGTGTGTGGCTGTGTCGCACGGGGATATTTCACGCGACTGACGTTTTCGCTGGAATTACGCGCATAGCGTGAATTAAGAAAGGAAAAGGCTTCGTATGTTGAAATTTAAGTTGTTGCACCCCGATATCCTGGAGGTCCTTGGACGGTCCGGACATAGCTCGAGGGTGTTGATCGCTGATGGCAATTATCCGTTTGTGAGCAAGCTGGGGTCCAACGCGACGCTCGTCAATTTGAATCTGATGCCCGGTCTCATCTCATGCACGCAGGCCCTGGAGGCATTGTTGTCGGCGATTGTCGTCGAGCGCGCACAGGTGATGGAGCCGATGAGAGAGGGTCCCTACGCGATGGCCGGTGACCCGCCGGTCTGGGCCGAATACCGGCGGATTATCGAGACCGCCGGTATGCACGTTGCACTGGAACCGGTGGAACGGTTCAAGTTCTACGAAGAGGCTTCGACCGATGACGTCTCGTTGATCGTCGCAACTGCGGATCAACAACCGTATGCGAACCTGCTGCTGACCATCGGTGTGGTCTTGTAGGATCAATGGTTTGGAGAACCGGTCAATGGTTGGTGGACGGGAGGCGGGGATGAAAATTCTGGTCACAGAATCCTTTTCGCAGGAAGGAAAGGACCTGTTGGCACAGTGCGCTGTGGTGGACGTTCAGCTTGGTCTGGACGAGGACGCGTTGTGCCAGGTGATCGGCGAATATGACGCGCTTGTGGTCCGCAGTGCCACGCGGGTCAGCGCGCGCGTGATCGAGGCCGGGCAGCGTCTGCAGGTGATCGGTCGAGCAGGTACCGGCGTCGACAATATCGATGTGGATGCGGCGACTCGTCACGGGATCATGGTGGTCAACGCGCCGACCGGCAATGCGATTGCCGTCGCGGAGCATACCATTGCGCTGATGATGGCGTTAGCGCGTAACGTGCCGCAAGCAGACCGATCTTTGCGTGCTGGGCATTGGGACAAGAAGTCACTGGGTGGGGTCGAGGTCCGCGACAAAACGCTCGGGATCGTCGGATTGGGGCGTGCGGGCAGCGCCGTAGCGAAACGGGCGATCGGTCTGGAAATGGTCGTCATCGCCTACGATCCGTTTGTCACTCAGGACTATGCGAGCCGTCTGAACGTGCGGCTGGTCTCGTTCGATGAATTGATCTCCAGAGCGGATTTCGTCTCTCTACACGCACCCGCCACCGATCAAAGTCGCGGTATGATCGGTGCGCGCGAGTTGCAGATGATGAAACCGACGGCCCGGTTGGTCAACTGCGCGCGTGGCGAGCTGGTGGACGAAGACGCGCTGCTGCAGGCCTTGAATTCGGAGGAGATAGCGGGTGCTGCGCTGGATGTTTTCGTGGCCGAGCCGCCCGAGGGATCGCCTCTGCTGGAACATCCGCGAGTCATCGTTACGCCGCACCTGGGAGCGAGCACTCAGGAGGCGCAACGTAATGTGGCGCTGGAAACGGCGGAGCAGGTTGTCGCAGTGCTCAGTGGCAAATTGCCGCGCTATCCTGTCAATGTGCCATCGTTGTCCAGCGAAGAATTGCTGGAAATGAGCCCCTACCTGGAGTTGGGCGACCGGCTGGGTGCGTTTTATGGAACGGTGGCGGCGGACAACCTGCGCGCGCTCGAGATTGCCTATAGCGGCGATGTGGCGGAGAAGGATACGACGCTGATTACCGCGTCGATCCTCACCGGGTTGCTGTCTCCGGTGGCGGAGGGCCCGGTGAATCGCATCAACGCCATGTTGATTGCCCGTGAGCGTGGTTGGGTGATCAGCGAGCGCAAGAGTGTCGCACCGGAAAACTTCACTAGCCTGGTCACGATGAGTGTAGAGACCAGTGCAGGACAGCGGTTGGTCGCCGGAACCGTGATGCGTGATGAGCCGCACATTGTACGTGTGGATGACTATTGGCTCGATTTCGTGCCACGAGGGCATCTGCTGATCAGCGAACACGTGGAAGGGCCAGGGATCATCGGACGCGTTGGCATGGCTGTTGGCGATGCCGGGATAAACATCTCGTTCATCCAACTGGGGCGACAGGCGCGCGGCGGTACCGGTCTGATGGTGTTGGGACTGGATGACCCGGTGACACCCGAATTGCTCAAGGCCATGTCGGAATTACCGAGCATTACCTACACGCGGGCGGTGAGTTTCCATTGATATGCAGCGCATTATCCGGCGTACAGTGCGTGTCGGCGGATGGCCGCTAAACGAAAGGCGTGCAAGGGATCGGTTAGGAGCCTTGCACGCCTTTTTGCTGTCTGGTGATGAGCCGCAGATTCAGTCTTCGGTGATGTCGGTGACCTTCCCCTGCGTGAGCGCGAGCAGCTCAGTGTAGCGAATGGGGAAGATGGCCCGCGGCGAGCCGGCGGCAGCATAGACCGTCTCGAAGCGGCTCAATGATTGATCGATGACAGTGGTGAGTGGCTCTGTATGAGCTACCGGAGGAACTCCGCCGATGGCGTAGCCTGTCTGCTCTCTGACTTCGTCGGCGTTGGCGATACGGACGCCGTCCGCCCCTAGAGCGTCTGTCAGTTTCTCCGTACTGGCACGTCTGTCGCCGGCTACCAGGGCAAGAACAACCTTGCCGTCCGCCACAAAAATGAGCGATTTGACGATACTCCCCAATGTGGTGCCGATGGCCTCAGCCGCCATAGGGGCGGTGCGCGTGCTTTTGTCCAGTTCGATCACTGTGCTGTCTATGCTGTGCTCAGTAAGAAATTGCTGGACGCGGTCTGTCGATTTCATAGTTCCTCCTTGGAGTTGTAAGAAACTGCTATCTGGTGTTGCTTTCCTGTGCGGTTTGCCGTTGTCGTTCCGACGTGGGCGTTGCAGCACTGGGATGGCAGGCGCAATCTCACTGGCGTCAGTGCGTCACAGCGGTTCCGGTATGACTTGTACGCTACCGTAGCCCAGTAACTGCTGGATGGCCTGTTCCAGGTCCGGACAAACTCGTGTCCTGGTGTCGGGAAAATCGAGATGGACTTCCTTGCCGTTACCCACGACGGCGAACGTGCAGCGGTCCTCGCCGGGATATTTCCTGAGCAAGTCGTAAACACGTTCCAGGCGGCGTAAGTCCGCTGTCGCATCGTTGCTGCGTTGAATCAGCACGCGCAATTTGTGAGGCACATTCTCCTTAACCGGCAACGTGGTGTTATTCGGCTCTTCCTCATCAGTGATCACCATTGCTTTATCAATAGTGTCGCGTACCGCATCTGCCAGGATTTTCGCAGTGCCATCCTTGCAGTCCACCGTACCATTGATAACCAGGATCTTGTCTGTCTCCCACTTGTCGCGCGTTTCTTCGTAGAGCTTCGGAAATACGACGACTTCGATTGTGCCCTGCAGATCTTCCACCTGCACGAAGGCCATCTGCTTCTCGGTGCGCGTGATGATCGTCCTGACCGCCGTGACGATGCCACCAATGACGACCTTCTGCCCGGCGCGCTCTTCGCCCAGCTCGTTGCAGAACGCGGTCGCCACCTGCGCGATTGCCGACGATGCGTGTTGTAGCGGATGATCGGACACATACAGCCCGATCAGTTCCTTTTCCCAGAAGAGCAACTGTTTCTTGGGTATCTCCGGGACCTGGGGCAAAGAGTCAGCGAGCTTGAAATTGGCTCCGGAATCGAGGAAAGCGTCCATCTCGAACATGCTCGTCTGCTGGGTGTTCGTGTGCTTTTCGGAGCTCTTCTCCAGCATACGATCGATGACCTCGAGGAGTTGTTCCCGTCGCCCGAAGCTATCCAATGCGCCGGCCTTGATGAGACTCTCGAGAACGCGGCGGTTCAGTTGGCGCAGGTCCACGCGTTCGCAGAAATCGTCCAGGGTCACGAAAGGACCAGCCGCATTGCGTGCCTGCAGAATGGTTTCGATGGGGCCTTCACCGATGTTTTTGATCGCACCCAGGCCGAAGCGAATGGACAGATTGTGCGACTCGGTTTTGGTGGAGTCGACCGGTTTCACGTGGCAGGCGGCTTCTTGCGGCTCGATGGTGAAATCTAACCCACTACAGTTTATATCAGGAGGCAAGACTTTGATGCCCAGCCGGCGGCACTCCGCGATGTAGAACGCAACCTTTTCGCTGTTGTTGCGTTCCACACTGAGCATTGCGGCCATGTACTCCGCGGGGTACTGGGCTTTGAGATAAGCCGTTTGGCAGGTCAACACGGCGTAGGATGCGGCGTGCGCTTTGTTGAAGCCGTAGTTCGCGAAATACTCGATCGCGGCGAATATCTCTTCGGCCTTCTCCCTCTCCAACCCACCGTGCTTAATGCAGCCTTCGACAAAGATCTCGCGGTGGCGCAGGATCTCCTTCTGCTTCTTTTTGCCTACGGCGCGGCGCATCAGGTCGGCTTCTGCGCTGGTGTATCCGGCGATATCGGTCAGGATGCGGATGATCTGTTCCTGATAGACGATGATGCCGTAGGTTTCCTTCAGCACTGGCTCTAGCGAGGGATGGATATATTCGACCGCTTCTTCGCCGTGTTTGCGGGCGACGTAGTTGGCGATGAATTGCATCGGTCCGGGGCGGTAAAGCGACAGCACCGCGACGATGTCCTCGAACTGTGTGGGCTTGAGCGAGGTGAGCACGTTGCGCATGCCCTGGCTTTCGACCTGGAATAGCCCGGTAACTTCCCCCGAGGTCAGCAACGCATAGATGGAGGGGTGATCGAGGGGAATGTCTCCAGGGTTCAGCTTCGTGCCTCTCACGGATTCGATGTTGTCGAGGGCTTTCTGGATGATTGTCAGCGTGGAAAGTCCCAGGAAGTCGATCTTGAGCAGGCCGATCTGTTCAAGCCTGCCCATTTCATACTGTGTGACTGGCGCACCCTCCTCTGTGCCCTTCGTGGGTCGTTGCAGAGGTGTGTAGTTCAGCAATGGCTTGTCAGCGATAATAACGCCTGCCGCATGGGTCGATGCATGGCGTGCGATGCCCTCGAGTTGAGTGGCCGTGTCGATCAGTTCCCGGATGTAATCGGTGCTCTCATACATTTGGCGCAGTTCGGGCACTGCATCGAGCCCATCCTGTATCTTGACCTTAGGTCCCGACGGGATGAGCTTGGCGACTCTGTCCACGTCTCCGAGCGGTAGCTCGAGAGCGCGTCCGGCATCACGAATCGCGTTGCGTGCGCCCATGGTACCAAAGGTGACGATTTGGGCGAGCCGGTCTTCGCCGTACTTTTGTATGGCATAGGCGATCAGCTCCGCCCGCCGGTCGTCCGGGAAATCCATGTCGATATCGGGCATCGAGACCCGACCAGGGTTGAGAAAGCGCTCGAAGATCAGTCCGTTTGCAATTGGATCGAGCTCCGTGATCGCCAGGCAATAGGAAACCAGGCTGCCGGCCGCTGAGCCGCGCCCCGGCCCGACCATGATGCCCGAGCTCCTGGCGAAACGGACCAGGTCCCAGACGATCAGGAAATAGGTGTCGAAACCCATCGTGTGAATGATGTGCAACTCATGCTCCAGCCGCTCCTTGAGCCCCGCGGCTCCCGCGCCGTACCGCCACTCGAGTCCTTCTTCACACAGTGCACGGAGATAGCTTTGCGCGTCGTATCCGGGCGGCACATCGAAATCCGGCAGATGGTAACCTTCAGGCTCCAGATTCACATTGCACATATCGGCGATATGGATGGTGTTGGAGATGGCTTCTGCAGGATACCTGGCGAAAAGCTGCCTCATCTCTTCCGGGCTGCTCAGATGGAAGGTATCGCTACCCATGCGCATGCGTTTCGGGTCATGGATCGTGTTGTTGGTCTGGATACACAACAGGATTTCCTGCACGCGCGCGTGCGTCCTTTCGACATAATGCACGTCATTCGTAGCGACCAGCGGGATGTTTTTCTCACGTGCGATGTCGATGAGGTGCTCGTTGATGGCGTCGAGCTCGGGCATGCCTTCGTGTCTCTGCAGTTCCAGGAAGAAATTGCCGGGACCAAAAGTCTGGTTGTACCAATCAGTTACTTCACGGGCCTGGTCGAGCTGTCCGTTGCTGACGAGGCGCGGAATTTCGCCGGATGCGCACGCGGACAAGGCGATGATCCCATCACTGTTCTCTTCCAGAAATGGTTTGTCCACGCGGGGTCTGTAGTAGAACCCCTCTAACTGGGCAACTGTAGCGATCTTAATGAGATTGTGGTAGCCGGTGTTGTTCTTCGCCAGCAGGATCAAGTGATGAGGGCGGCTGTCCAGCTTCGGCTCTTTCTGGCCCATGAGTCGCGGCGCTACATAGATCTCGCATCCGACGATCGGTTTGATCTGAGCGGCTGCTGCGCGGTTGTAGAACTCGAGTGTGGCGTACATCACGCCGTGATCGGTGATTGCCAGCGCCGGCTGGCCCATTTCTTTCGTCTTGCTCAGCAGATCGTTGAGGCGGGCCATTCCGTCGAGAAGGGAGTATTCGCTATGGACGTGCAAGTGAACAAAATCGGACATGACAGGTCATCCTCTGCAGAAGTATGACGGCTCTTCTGATTATACCATATTATGAGGTCAACAGCTCGCCGCGCAGATTGAATTTTAAGGAAGGGCGGAGTGACGCCGGACGCGCAGGCACCGGCGATGGCTCTCGTTGAACCGTCCGGCGGTCTACCCCCACCGGTGCGGACCGCCGAAAAGATGCGCGCCGTCCCGAAGGCACCGCGTGGCCTCTGTATGGTGCAGTAGTATTCGCATGCCATTCGATGACGGCTGGAACTCAAGACGCGATTGCCCTGCTATGCGGTAGAATCGAAACGCGCGTGCTTTTGGGACAGTTCCCCGTCCAGCGTCGAATGTGCATGCGGTTAGGGTCTTACCACCAGCGCGGCAGCAGCAGCGATCCAATTCCTAACCGCGTAGAACACGGGTATCCCCTGCGCTTCGATGCGTGCTCCGATGTCATGGGTGAACGGGCCCCCAAATGCTCCACACAATATCGGCTTATTGTATTTGTGGTTCAGTTCGCCCAGAATTTCCACGATGTTTTCGCCCAGCGGTGAGTTCTGAAACACAAACCAGGGCATGGCAATGTCTACGTTCTCATCCTGCAACAGGACCTCAATGCCGATCTGGTAATCTTCTGCTGTAGCTGAGCCGGTGACATCAATTGGGTTTTGAATGACATAAAATGGCGGATACGCTGCAGTCAGTTTGTCAATGGACACCTGGGTCAGGGGCTTCATCACCAGGCCATAGTCCGTCATGAGATCGATCCCCTGCACCATACTTCCGGCGCCGTTGCTGATCATGGCGATGGCGGGACCTTTGGCGCGCGGCTGTAACGCGAGAGCTTTCGTTGCAGCGAGCAATTCGTCATAGCTGTCCACGGACACCAGACCCGCCTGCCTGAAAGCCCCCTCATAAACGCTGTAGCTGCCGCCGAAGAATCCGGTGTGTGACACAGAAGCCCGGGCGGCTGCCTGTGTTCTGCCGGTCTTGAAGATGGCAATCGGTTTTGTTTTGGCGACCAGCGTGGCGGTCTCCAGGAATTTGCGACCGTCCTTCAAGCCTTCCATGTAAATGGCGATCACCTTGGTTTGCGGATCCCGTTCCAGATAGGCGAGGAGATCGGCTTCGTCGACATCGATGCGATTCCCATAGCTCACGAATTTGCTCGTGCCCACCGAATAGATCTCTTCCATGAAACCAATTCCAATGGTGCCCGACTGGCTGAGCACGGCGACGGGGCCGAGAGGGGGGCGCAACATGCGCTCGCGGTGCTGGAAAAATGTATCCATGCGGGTCGCCGCGTTGGCGACGCCGATGCAATTGCAGCCGACGATCCGGATCTGCAACTCTTTCGCGAGGCGCTGGATCTCCATCTCCAATACCTCACTCTCTCCCCCGAGCTCCTTTCCCCCTCCGGAAATGATGACCATGTTGTGGATACCCTTCTGATGGCATTCCTCTAAGAGGGCCGGCACATACTGGAGACCGACGGTGACGACGACCAAGTCGACGGAGTCCTCGATGGCCGAGAGTGAGGGATATGCTTTGACGCCCATGATCTCGTCCCGCGTCGGGTTGATCGGGTAGACCTGCCCCTGGTAATCGGAATTGACGAGGCTGTCGACGACCGTGTTGCCGACTTTGCCCGGCGTGCTGGACGCCCCGACGACCGCGACGGATCGCGCGTCGAAGAACCCGCTGATATACGTGGTGTTCGGCTGTGCGGTTGGTTGAGTAACGGCTGGTTGTGAACGGCGCAGGATCTTGACATCGAGCACGCGGTGTTCGTTCCCCCAGACCAGAATCGGGTTGAAGTCGACGGAATCCAGCTCGGGGCCAAGGTCCGTACCCATGTGTGCGGCGGCAACCAGGAGATCGACCAGCATTTCTCTGGACACAGGTTGTTGCCCGCGATACCCTTCCAATATCCGTTTCCCGGCTATTTCGTCGATCATCGCCACAGCATCTTTGCGCGTAATCGGCAGAACACGAAAACTGACGTCATGGAGGATCTCCGTGAGGACACCGCCCAACCCGAACATGATCGTCGGGCCGAATTGTGGGTCGTTGTTCAGACCGATGATGATTTCGACGCCCTGCTGGATCATCTCTTCGACTACAATCCCGTCGATTTGCGCATCGGGATACGCAGATTTGACGGCTGTCATGATACGCGCAAAAGCCGCCATCGCTTCGGTTTCGTTGCGAACGCCGGTAATCACACCGCCGACGTCTGTCTTGTGGATGATGTTGGGAGAGACCACTTTCATCACCACCGGATACCCGATCAACGTGGCTGCATAGGCGGCCTCTTCGGCAGTCGCGGTCAATTGGCTACGGGGCGCAACGAAACCATATTCTCGATACATGCGCTGTGTTCTCCTTCCAGGTACGTTTTGATTTTGAGTTGCAGAATGCTTAGGACGCCAACGCGATGTTCAGCGGGGGTGTTTGCGTACTATCTATTTCTTTTCCCACCTTCCGATCACGGTTCGGATGGTCTGTTTGACCTCTGCATCCTGTATCGCGTTCACATCATCGTAGGGCGTGTTGTCGACTTCGATCACGAGTCTTCCATCTGACGCGGTCTTAAAATGAATCTGATGGCGCGGCTTATCGGGCATCTCGTCGGTTAACTTGACGAGGATATCCTCCAATTCGTCGGCGAGTGGCCTGGGACCGGTGACCGGCGATCCCGTGCTGACCGGGGTGAGTGCTCTGCCCCAAAAAGACCCCAGATTGACCTTTGGTTCGCCACTGGGCCTTGTTTTTGCCTGTCTGAGCGGCGCTGGTTTTTCTTCCATTCTTGGTTCGGGTGTCTGTTTCTTGGATATCTCTTCAACGGTCTCCGACATATTGTATACCCGTTGCAGCAAACTGCTGGGTTGGGGAGGAACCGCCCCCGGCTCGACTTTTTCGGCGTGCGCGTTGTCGATCAGGGCCGCTCCTCTTTGGGCGAGAGAGCCAGGTTTTGGCGTCGCCGGTTCTTCTGTGGACGCGCGGGGTTGAAGCAGGCTTGCGCTGTGCGGTTGTTGCCGGTTTGTGCCCGCAGCCAGCGATGTCTGGACGGCAGGCACCACACCTCTGGTGAAGCGGTTCAGATCCGCCACCGTCTGCAGTAACAACCTGCCCGTCTTAGGATCGTGAATATCTGAAAGCTTGTGGTACTGCTTGCCTTCCATTTCGATGTAGATGTTGCCTGAGTTGACATCACGGCAGATCTTCAGGAGCTCGATGTCTTTGTCGCTGAACGTCAATGGCGGAGCAGAGTCCAAATGAGCGACCAACTCGCCCGCCATCGTTTTGGTTGCGTTGCTCTGTAGCTCTTGGGCTGCTTGTCTGCCATGCGCCACAGACGCGTTCTTGCTCTTGCTACCCTTGAGAATTGTGACGACCGCCCAAACTAATAGACCCAACACAATGAAGATGAGAGCGATGCCTACAATCAGGTAAATAAGTAGTACATCAGGTTCCATTGCATTGCCTCCTTTCGCAGGTTACAGACATGTATTCGTACTGCAATTCGTCCAGGAGTCTAACAGCTGGGATCGACTTGACAATGGGGACACAGGTGTGTTCCTCGCCCTGCCAGGACCTGTCTTTCAATTGGTGACCCACACTGCGGACAAGGCTCCCCTTTCCGCTGGTAGACCTGCAAGTAGTCCTGGTAGCATGCCGCCGCTTCATGAGTTCCACCTGTGTAGATCGGGTCAAAACTCGTTCCCAGGCAGTCGATACTGCGCCGCAGGACGTGTCTGATACTCTGGTACAACAGGATGGTTTCTTCGCCGTTCAGGCTGTTCGCCTTGCGTTTGGGGTGAATGCGCGCACGAAACAAAGATTCATCCGCGTAGATGTTGCCCACTCCAGCCAGGAATTCCTGGTTCATGAGCAAGGGCTTGATCATGGTAGACCGTGAGCGGATCCGCTGAGCGAATTCTTCCACAGTGAAGTCGTCTGCAAGTGGTTCCGGGCCGAGTTTCCGTAGTGGAGAATTCTGCCGTGCTTCCGCTGCAATCAGATAGACGCGTCCCCACTTTCGCGTGTCGTTGAACCGCAATTCCTGACCATCGTCAAGTCCGAATACGACTCGGTCGTGTGGCTGAATGGGTACATCTGCTGGTTCGATTCGCAACTTGCCGCTCATTTTCAGATGTATCAATAACTCGTCCCCACTGTTCAGCCAGAATCTCAGGAACTTTCCTCTCCGGCCAGCCTGTTTTACTTGCTGGCCGATCAGGTTGTGAGGAAATTCTTCAACGTTGGGAACAGCGATGCTGCGCGACCAATGCGCATTGACGTAGGTGAATGTGTGTCCGACCAAATGCGGTCTCAAGTGTCTGACGTAGGTTTCGACTTCGGGCAATTCTGGCATAGGTGTGTTTTCCAGTATTCATTCGTGTCTATTTGTTTCTTATTATACCACAGATCTGTCCTTTTTGCTCGTGTACTGTGGTACTATCTTTCCAGGACTTCAATGAT
>ENA-OSEO01005166-OSEO01005166.1-sediment-metagenome-genome-assembly--contig:-NODE-5166-length-12851-cov-32.559731_pt1 | contig 12851 bp, 12 predicted proteins | sample MGYA00237883_ERZ534232 | MGnify/ENA metagenome assembly ERZ534232
GTTCCATATAGGAGTCGCGTGCGACGGGGTATGGAAACAACAGTAACTCATGATATCAGCGCTCTACTCTACACTTGAACTAACTCGTTATAACATCGAGATTTCTATTATGCCTGCTGCGAATTGTTTCCATGAACTCTACTGCAGCACCCATCATTGCATCAATCATCTTGCCGACGACATCTTCGGCAAATTCTCCTGTGGACCTGATCTTGCTGATCACCAGGGCCATCAGCCGCTGCATGGCCTCAAGCAGAGTCAAGTCCTGAACCTCCTCGCAGCAGGCATGAAAAAGACTCCCGGCAGTCCGCTGATCGGAATACAGTCTCTGTCGGAAGGAGAGAAACATATAACGGATCATGACCACGGTTGCATGGCCGACCAGGCCGTCATAATCCCGCAACTGCGCTTCTTTTTCCAGCCGCAGGTGCTGCTTGAGCATCTTGAAGCACACCTCGATGTCCCAGCGCTTGCCATAGATCCGGATGATCTCCTCGTCCGGCAGGTCCACTTTGGTGGACAGGACGGCCAGCCAGTCCCGTTTGTGCCGGTGGCGCACAAACACGATCCTGACCCGCTGCCCCTGCTTGGTTTCCACAATGACACTGGCCAGAATCCGTGCCCGCCCCGGCCGCTTCTTCAGCCGTCCGTACAACCTGCCCAGAGTATACCATTGCCCCTCATATCTGTAGAAGACCTGGCGCATGTTCTTCAGCATGCAGATCACCGGGCAGTGGCGGGAGAGTGTCGCGATGACCGCTGGGAAGGAGAACCAACTGTCCATCAAGAGATAGTCGGCGCTGATGCCGGCAGCCAGCACCCGCTTGAGCATTGTTTCCAGCAAGTCGGTCGCTTTGCAAACTGCCTCCACACGCCGTTTGTGGCCACAGGTCCGCTTATCGACCGGCTTCTCTACCTCCCGAATCCGCGACTTTTTGTTAGCCGAGGAGCCCAGGACAAAGTCCAGGGGGATAAAGCTGAAACCGTCCGACCAGCCCAGGGTGAGCATGCTGAACCCCCGCAGGGATTTCCCCAAGGTATGGTCAAAGACCCAGGCGAGCAACTCAACCCTTTTCGACCGGGACCGGTCATAGGTGCTGCTATCAAAGATCAGGACCTTTTCCCGCCCCTCATTGGTGAGCAGGGAAAAGACGGTGGCTATTTTCACCGCCAAGCCCAGCATGAGCCTCCGCCAGTTGTGCCTGGGGTTGCGCAGCAGGGCGTAGGCTGCATCCTTACCGAACCCCAAGTCATGTTGCTCCACAATGCCGCGGTAGAAATTCTTCCCCTCGAAGGGCAAGCGGAAAATCGCAGCAAACACCTTGAGCGGCGAGGCCCCTCGCATCTTGCGGATGCCGGCACCATTGAGCAAGCGACCCATCTGGAAATCGCTGAAAAACGAATCAATGGTATTCTCCAGACGAATTGCCTCTTGCTCCTCAAACAGTTTCTCGCTATAGTGCATCAGCCCTTTCTCCTTGTATTTATTATGTTTTTCCCAAACACAATATACCAGGAAGTAAAGGGCTTTTCTATTAAAAAGTCAGTTATTTCAAACTGTTAATGCATGTTCTTCCACAAGTCAGAAAGTTGAGTTTATATTATGTGAAACAAAATGATATAAGCTTAGAAATATTTAGATAACTTAAAAACTAATTGTCGCATGATTCCTAATCATAGTAATTATCAGGAAACCGGATAATAATTTGTTATAAATCAGATAGAAAGCGGATGAGCACGCAACATATTAACTTGAATGACGTTGAAGATTTTACTGCAAAACTTGTATTGAGTGCTAGATCATCAATTGAAATTACTGCCGATGCGAGTTTTGCGTTTAGTCGTTCATGCAGCAAATTCCATATTGAAAATCTTCTTGATTTAGCAGACAAGAGACTTTTCCTTCGTATTATTTTGGGATTACCAAATGAAGATGAATTATTAGCGCCAAATAACTACAACATACTACAAAAACAAAAGGATATTTTTTCAAGTTATGCAACAACATGGGACATACGAATATTAAATAATTTTGATAGTGCGCATAGTATATTAATTGATCGTAATGCTATTATTTTTTCTGTTTATCCTGCATACGATTCTACTGAATACTTCTTCTGCGATGAGCCGAAAGTTTTAGAAGAAATTCAAAAAACATTTGATAATCGTTGGAAATCAGCATGTTCAGTTAATTTGCTATACGAAGATCACGGTGAGAAAAATAACGAATTTAATAAATTTAATTTATTGACAGTTTCAAATAACCAATGGGGGCAAATCCTCCAGCAATTAATACGAAATCCTGAATTAATGAGGGTTATGACGCCACGAAAATTTGAAGAGCTTGTTGCGGAGCTTCTCACTCGTGAGGGTCTTTGCGTTACTCTCACACCACAAGCTCGCGATGGCGGAAGAGATATACTTGCATCATTAAAAACTTCAGTCGGTGAACATTTGTATCTTGTAGAGTGCAAACGATACAGTCAAGACAGACCTGTTGGTGTACAATTGGTAAGGCAATTGTACGGAATAGTCGAAGTCGAACGGGCAACAGCTGGCCTACTTGTCACTACATCAAGTTTCACGGCTGGGGCTACCAATCTTCAGAAAACCCTCGCGCACAGGATAGCTTTACGTGACTACAGTGGCATTGTGTCATGGATACAAAAATTATCTTTATAACAATTTTATAGAGCTGACCGGGCGGTCGTTTGCGCCGTTAGGCGCGAACAATTTTTGATTGCCCGGCAGCTCATAAATGGCGTTATGGTTCTAATCGCAGTTAGGAATTAAATGAAAAACAAACATGAGAAAATATCACTGCTGCAAGATCTAAGTGAGGATTCGTTACGGCAGTTTGTTTTGATTCCACTTCTATCAAAAATGGGATTTATTGATCCAATCCACCATCATCACCAGAATGAAAAAGGGAAAGATATTGTATGTAAAGAATACGACCAAGTATTCAAAAAAACAAAATATATAGCAGTAATAGTAAAAAAAGGAAATATCACAGGATCATCTTCAAGCTCAGATGGTTATTTCAACGTAATAAACCAGATAAAACAAGCTATTAATGAACCATACAAACATGTATACGAATTGAGGGAAATTAATATTGACCAGTGTTTATTGGTTGCTAGCGGAAAATTTCTAGCAACTTCATTAGAAAGCATATATGGAACCCTTAAACTAGAACGACTAGATAAAGCAATAAGAGACACCATCGATATTGACAAACTTATTAGTCTGATTGACGATCATTTCCCTGAATATTGGGATGAGTATGAAACTGAAAAGGAATTTTTAGTAAAGCAGAGAAACACTCTACTCAACAATGTCGCAAAGATTATAAAGCTAATAATTCCAGACCATACTGATCAAAAAAAAGCTTTAAGAATAATTTCCAGTACTGATACAGATCTTGAATTATTCAAGTTATCGCCATTAAATAAATTTTCAGCTCATCTGTCCTATAAGAAACTATCAATTGATGAGATAGATGAATTCTATACTGACAACATCGTTAATAATTACGGGGACATAAAAGAGGCGGTTTATTCTATAAAGAAAGAGGCTCAAGCCATTTTAAGTAATTTTGATGAAGTTGCATTTATTCTTGAAGATATCCTAAAAGCAGAAGACCCCCTTAAAGTTATAGAATACTGTAACGATCTTGGGAGCTATGTAAATGGTTACGGTAGGCTTGACGTGGGTGGAGAAACCGACCTCCATCGACAAGACGATTTCTACCATGGAGTAATGAGTTATCGCGACAAAAAAGAATTTTTAATTGAACACAACTTGTTAGATTTTTTCCGAAATTTAAAATCCTCAGTTGAGGAAATTATTACAAAGTCCTTGATAGATTTCTTAAAAAAACATCCAAGTGACAAAAAAAATATTTGGCTGGGTTGCAAGTTAATTATTCCTTCTAACCTATCTAAGAAACACAGTATCGAAATGTATGAGCATGAGGGAGAGTTTCCAGAAAAACCAGTAAATAGCAAAACTGTCAAGAACAATAGAACTAACGAAATAGTGATCGAAATAGCAATTAACAACTATGGAATATATCAAAAAGAGAAAATGAGCTATGAAGCACAGGCACAAAGCTTGTTGTGGCATTATACAGACACACTAGAAAAGGAATTTTTTATTTTAAAGGGGTATGAAGAAGACGAGTCTTATTAAGTAAAATTATCGACAAAGAAAACATAACAATTGCATTCACCAAATGGCCTGAACACTGGCGGCGCTGACGCGTCAACCTTATAGGCGACACTGGTGATGCATAGCGTCAGGATCAGAAGAACCCGCTATTTCAAGAGGGCGCTTATTAAGGGGAGCATTGAATAAACGACATATTTTTCCCCGATCCCCGTGCAGTGAAAGTCTTTCATGACTATGAATCAGATCAAATGTCATCTATTAGATGCTCGGAGTAAAATGAGATAACGGAGCATGGAGCATGAACGATAAAAGAGGATCAATATGGAGGCTGTGGGATCTACATTTCCATACACCATCATCATATGACGTCCCCAATAGCGTATCAAACGAACAGATGATTGACGGACTGCTCGCGCGCAATATCTCTGTAGTGGTTATCACAGACCATCACGTCATCGATATCGAACGGATCCGGGCACTGAAGACTATCGCGGTCGACCGCCTTGCAGTCTTCCCCGGCATAGAACTGCGCTCAGAACTGGGTGGGAGCGAGTCCGTTCATTACATCGGCATCTTCCCGCCTGAAGCCGACTTACCGCACATCTGGACAACACTGCAAGGGAAGTTGTCCATTACGCCAAGTGACGTCGTAGCCAAGGGAGGCGATGATGCGGTCTACGTTGACTTCCAAGACGGCAGTGACGTCATTCATTCCCTCGGCGGTATCGTCAGCGTTCACGCAGGCAAGAAGAGCAACTCCATTGAGCGCATTTCGCATGCCACAAGTTACCAACGAGCCGTCAAAGTTGACTTGGTTAAGAAGTGCATCGACATTTTCGAGGCAAAGGATGCATCCGATGCCGAGGACTATGAGACGATCGTCTTTCCCAATATTGGTACGACCCGACCAGTTGTTGTCGGATCCGATACCCATCACAGAACGACGGATTCAGAGCGATCGCCGTGCTGGATAAAGGCAGACCCAACATTCGCTGGGCTGAAGCGGATACTTGTTGAACGGCAGCGCGTATTCCTGGGGACCGAGCCGCCAGCTCTAAATCGGCAACGCACGAATAGAACCCGATATTGCGACCTCTTTTCTTTCACAAAAAAACCCGGCTCTGCGCTTGATGAGCACTGGTTTTCCGGGGATGTCCCTTTGAATACGGGGCTCGTGGCGGTCATCGGAAATAAGGGGAGCGGCAAGAGTGCTCTGGCTGATTCTCTGGGACTGGTCGGCAATTCGCCTAGGGAACGACACTTCTCATTCTTACATCCAGACAAGTTTCGCCGCCCCCGTGAGCGTAAGGCTGAGCAGTTCCGCGCTTCACTACACTGGCTGTCTGGCGATGTCGATAGCCGTCAGCTTTCAGATGCCGTTGATCGAACTTCCGTGGAAACGATCAAATACATCCCACAGAACTACCTCGAAGCAATCTGCAACGAGGTAGCAGGAGGAGAGGGCAGTGATTTTGACAAGGAACTTAAGAGCGTCATTTTTTCCCATGTCCCTGACCATGATCGTTTGGATTGTAAATCGTTCGATGAATTGATGACTTTCAGGACGAACGAAACCCACGAACATATCGCGTTGCTTCAACGAAAGCTTAGTGGCTTGAACGAGCGTATCATCACCATCAAGGCACGGCTGACAGATGAATACAAGCAAGGGCTTGAGCAGAAGCTCAAGCACAAGAAAGCAGAACTTGCAGCCCACGAGCAGACCAAACCGGAGGTGATCACTCCACCGGACAAGGATCCGGCCATCGAAGACCAGAACGCCAAGCTCGCGACTGAGATTGAACGGATTCGCGGAGAAGTAGAGAAACTTGACGGGACGCTCACGGAGATCACTAGCAAGAACAAGCAAGCGTTACGACGTAAAGCATTTGCTGAGAAACTCAAGGCGAAGCTAGAAAACCTTCAGCGCACGTACGACGAATTCGCGGCAGGTTGTTTCGAGTGCAAGGATTTGGGCATCGAGCTAAAGGACGTTGTCACGTTCGAGCTTCGGCTTACCAAAGTCGACGAAATCATCGCGAATGCCATACTGGAGAGCCACGAGCTCACAGAAAAGCTCCTGGACGATCAGGAAGGAACGCCTGCGAATGCAAAGAAACAACACCTTGCAAAGGCCGCGGAACTGCGCCAAACCATGAGTGTTGCGAATCAGCGCTATCAGCAGTATCTCGAAGATCTTGCCAAGTGGGAAGCCAGACGTAAAGAGATAGAGGGTGCGTCAGAAATACCCGAGAGCCTCGCGTATTATATGGCGCAGATTGAGGAATTGCAGAAGCTTCCTGCAGAGCTGAATATGGTAAAAAAAGAACGGAGCGCGTCAGTCGCCGCAATATATCAGGAAATCGATAACCTCGCCAAAATGTATGAGTCCCTTTACAGCCCGATTGAGAACGCCATAGCCGACGACCCACTTAGACAACAAGGGCTCGAGATAGGATTCAAAGTGTCTATTGTGCCAGAGAATTTCGACGCACGACTGTTCGGTCTTATTCAGCAAGGGCGGCGCGGCACGTTCTGCGGTGTTGATGAGGGACAGAAGAAGCTTCGCAAGATGCTGCGTGAATCTGACTTCTCAACTTCACAAGGAGTTGCGGCCTTCGTCGAATCCATCGACGAAGCCTTGTCCTTTGATCTACGCGATGACAAGCGGGAGCCGGTGCGAATTGCGGATCTGGTAAAGAAAGGAACTGAACCCGTTGATGTATACGACTACGTCTTTGGACTAGAGTACCTCTTCCCTCGCTATGCGCTCACTTGGGGAGGCAGGCCCCTTGACCAGCTTTCGCCTGGGGAGAGAGGAGCTCTACTTCTTGTGTTTTATCTTTTAGTGGATAATGACACAATCCCCCTTGTCATCGACCAACCAGAAGAGAACCTAGACAATGAATCCGTATATCGAATGCTCGTTCCTTGCATCAAGAAAGCGAAAGAGCGGCGTCAGGTCATCATCATAACGCATAACCCGAACCTCGCAGTAGTTTGCGATGCAGATCAGGTGGTCTACTGCGAAATGAACAAACCGGCCGGAAATCGAATCACATACACAACGGGAGCCATTGAGAACGCGGCAATCAATCACCACATTGTGGATATTCTGGAGGGCACGCGTCCTGCATTCGATATTCGCGATGCGAAATACAAACTAGTTGACAGTTGAATCTCATTCCTGAGTCAAAGCGAGTGTCACAAAATGAAATAGTGGATACATCGAATAAACAAATTCAAGGTACGGCTTACCGTCGACCGTGATTTGTGGCGTTGCCAATTATAACCTTAACAAAATAACAGCTTTTCTCAAGTTGATATTGTCTGCGAGAATACGTAACAGGATAAGAGCGGGTTGGGCGTCTGGTCAAGAGCAGGCTGAACCGGTTCATTTTGAACGCAGTCCCATCTCCCTCGCAATTTCGCTGGACCAATATTTCTCTCTCCTGGTTGAATTAATGGAAGCATTCATCCGAGTGGCCTTGTTACGGGCACTGAGCCCCATTCCTTTAGGTTATGTTTTTTTTATGGATTCTTAATAGGTTACATTGGTTATCGCAAAATATATTTTCATTGATCTTTCTTATATTTTATTGTTTGCTTCAGGGCAAACTAAGATTAAATTGATATCATTATAATGGCGCAAAAAAAGAAAACCGCAAAAGATTCACCGGGGAAGCAAGCATTAGCGTCGCTTCATCGGATTTCAATCAAAGTTTCAAACGAAGTCTATAGCCCCTTGCTTTCTCAACTTACGGTCAGCCAGTTCGGGATCCTCACAACAATTTATCAGAAGGGTCCAATGAACCAGAAGGAACTTGCCCAGCATATTCAGAAAACCACGGGCAATCTCACCACCGTTATCGACAACTTGGAGAAAAAAGGACTTGTCTTGCGGGAAAGAGGGGAGAATGATAGACGCTGTAACAAGATTATCCTCACTCCTGAAGGAAGCAGTTTCATCAAGAAATTATTTCCTTCCTACAAAAAACATGCTGAAAAAGTCATGGGGAGGCTGTCTAAGGCTGAGCAGGAAAGATTACTGAAAATCTGTGAAAAATTAGTGGGAAAAGAGAAGCTATTATGAGGAAAACAGGTCAGTAGAATAAGATTGGGTGCCTTCATCGTTGAGATGTAAACAGTATCTGTTCCTTTTGAGGGCTGGAAAAGGGTATATCCTTCAGATTTTTGAGTAAACCTATCAATTAAAGGTTTGTCAGGAGGTCGAAGGTAAGGTGTCCTTTCATTTTCTTCTTGCGTTTTTCGATGTTACGTATAAAATTTAGGTAATTATTCCGGCTCATTTTTAATGAGATACCCCTTTCCAGGGCTTAGCTGAACACATTCCGTGTTCTTGAATTCCAGGTACCATTGCCACGCATCTGTCCGCAGGACAAAGTTTAATCGCGGAAGCGAACTTCTTTTTCGTTTGTACGTAAATTGCGTGGTTCTTCAATCTTTTCAATCTTCATATCAGCATTTTGTCGGCGATCCGGGTTCCCGTGATTTGTTCCCGCATATTCATCATCAACCAACAAAGCAGATGGCTGCATTCGTAGCCGTCCCCCTATCAATCGGGAGCGAAACAACCTTTATGCGCCCACGGGGGTAGTGTTGTTTTCTCTCCCACAGCAAACAGGAGGAAACAGCAATGGCAGCAACACTTAAGGAAAAGATTGATCTGATCAACGAAAGATTACGGTCTTTGGGCACGGAAGCGGTTCAGGAGATCAAAATGACCGGCAAGGACGGCAAGATCATCGGCCAGGTAAAATACGGCTATCGGCCCCAGTATGTCTTTGACAGCGCCAACGAGTTTCTTGGCCCGGAAAACTGGCGGTACGAATTGATCAGGGAAGAGATTTTCGAGGCCCAGGCGGTTGCCGAGGTGAAGCTCTTTCTCAAGGTCGATGGCGAATGGATCTGCAAAGGGTCGCAGAAAGGCCAGATGCAGATTGTCAAAGGCAATGTCGGCGATGCCCAGAAAGGCGCAATCACCGATGCCATTCAGAAATGCATGTCGCTTCTTTCCATCGGCAGCGATTCGTACAAAGGCCTGCTGAAAAATGTCTATCAGGCGAATCCATCGAAAACTCCGTCAGCAAAAAATCAAGCGGACCAAGCGGCGGACAAGACTGGCAAGTCTACAGCCATGCCCAAGATTGCCGGCGTCACCTTTGAAAATCGTCAAGGCGTCATCGTTGCCATCGGCGACAAGCTGTACGACAAGAAGGAACTGCTCAAGGCCGCAGGGTTTCAATGGGATAAATCCAAGAAAGCCTGGATGAAGAAAGCGGCATAGCCACAACACCAAAACCACCCGTCAACCAGAGGGAGTGATACAACACCATTCCCCTGGCGGGAATCCGTGTATCCTCCCTCGTTTAACAACAAAAGAAGGAGGATGCCATGTCAGACCAGTTAATGATCACCCTGCAGGCCGCTCTTCAGCAGCTGGCCACACAACAAACCGTGGAAACCCTTGGCGACCGTGCCACTTATCTCGGTGTATCCGAGATCGGGTCCTGTCCACGCAAAACAATTCTCTCAAAACTTAACCCCCCGGAAGCCGATCTGGTTTCTTTGCTTCGGTTCCGGCGAGGGCATATGGCGGAAGACATCGTCGCAGCAGCTTTCACCGCAGCCGGTTTTACTAATTTCGAGCGGCAGGTGGAAGTACGCCTTGCCGGCGATGTCCCGGTCATGGCCCACATCGATTTTGTCTTTACTTCCAAGGCCAGGAAAACCATGGCTGTTCTGGAAGTGAAATCACCGGAGACCATTCCAGCGCAACCTTATGGTTCCTGGGAAACGCAACTCTATCTGCAGATGGGTCTTCTGGCGGCAGCCTATCCTAACTACACCGTGGAAAAGGGTGCCATTCTGGCCGTCAATTTCGGCGAGTCGGGCATGGCGCTGTTTAACGGCTATACGCCCCAGACAACTATCTTCGAAGGGTTGCTCGACCGGGCCTGCGCTATCTGGCGCGACTACCAGAAGGTCATGACTGACAGCACTGCGATTCCTGTCATGGAAATCGGTCCTTTGTGCGGCTATTGCCCTTTTGTGGCCGACTGCCCGAAGTTCGAGGCGGAAGAGGTCCGGGAGCTTACCGAAAGTGTCGAGATCCTCACCGAGCTGCAGAAACAGCAGAAAGGCCTGGAGGCCGAAATAGACCTCCGCAAGAAGGATCTCCTGGCGCTGGTGGTAGCACGCGGGCCGATCAAGGCTCACGGTAGGCTGCTGCAGAAAGCGACTCGCACCAGAAGAACATTGGACATGAATCGACTTGCCCATTTCCTCAAAGATCGCGGGAAGTCCCTGTCAGAGTTTCAGGAGACCACATCCTATTCCTTTCTGGAAATCAAGAAGGCGGCCTGATTCGCTGTAAGGATCATTCATCAACCCCCATGCTCACACCCAAGGTGGAAACAGCATCTCTTCTGAAGGGATGACTCGTATTCATCTTGGTCAGCAACTTCTCCAAGGAGGACCTGATAAAAGAGCCCGGGGCAAACCCGGTTCCGAACAAACCCACTCATAAGGGGATGCATTCTTTCCCCATGGTGGGGACAGGTTCGCGTCCCTTTTTTACGCAAAGGAGTAAAGCCATGTTGAATAAGACAATGTTGATCGGAAATTTAGGCGCTGACGTGGAAACCCATTACACCAAAAACGAGGTGCCGGTTGCGAACTTCCGGATTGCAACCACCGAAAGGTGGAAGGATGTCCAAGGCAACCAGCAGGAAGCCACTGAATGGCATCGCATCGTCGCTTTCGGCCGCCTTGCGGAAATCTGTGGCGATTATCTTGCCAAGGGTTCCAGGGTGTATATCGAAGGCCGTCTGCAGACCAGAAAGTGGGAAGACGGTGACGGTATTGCCCGCTTTGCCACGGAGATAATCGCCCGCGAGATGAAGATGCTCGGAGGACCCGATAGGGCCGAAAGTGTTCCGGCCCAGCCGGAAGACGGCAATGATCCACCTTTGTCGGATGACGTGCCGTTCTGATCAACACAATTCACCAGAAAAGCCTGGATCCGGCAACGGCTGGATTCGGGCTTTTCATCATGTGGAAGACTAACCGGAATACATCCTCAAACCCTGTCTGGGGGCAATCGCTCTCAAGGGGTGGTCTTGCCTCCAGTTCAAACAAAGGAGCAAGACAATGGGATGGACATACACGTACCGGGGCCGCACACCGGTAAAAGAATTTTTGACCGAGCGAATCAACTGTGAAAACGAGCACGGCAGATGGCTGATCCTGGATATCGCTATCGTCAGGATGCGAACGGCATACATGGCGGTTGAGATCATCCGGCGCGACAAGGAAACCGGCCGGTTGGACACGGCGACCCGCAAGGTGATCGCTTTTGTCTTTCTGCTGGATTACCGGCCGGGTGAGGACTACGACACGGGATACAAGGATATGGATGAATCCATGGGGCCCTGCGAATGCGAGTGTCCCGAAAGGATTCTTAATCTCCTTACCCCGACCAACCATGAATACGCCCTGAGCTGGCGACAACGCTGCCGGGACAACATCGCCCGCAAAAAGGCGTTCCGGCTCAGTAAGGATGCGGTCATCGAAACTCGACCGATTTCCTTCCAGGACGGCCGGACGCGAACCCGCTTCAAGATCGTCACTTGCAGGCCGCTTCGGCTGCTCTGCCTGGAGACCCATATTATCTGCAAGGTGTCGCGAAGCATGTTGCGGAACATGATCAAAACACCAGCGACGCCAACCGTATAAAGCTCAATCCCGCCGGGAGAATCATGCCCCGGACAGGGGCGGTATCCCGGCTTTTTCAAAGGAGACCATTATGCAAAATGACTATTTGGACGAAATTATCAGAGGGTTGCAGGAACGATCGCGTGACATTTTCTATGACTTCCACGAGTTCGGGGATGTCGATGAGAACGACAATCCTGTCGATCCTGACCCTGACGATGCCACTCCCGGGCGCTATCAATCGGCCATCGAGAAACTCTGCGTGGCCGCTGAAATGGCGGAGGAGATTCTCCAGGCACTCAAAACCAGGCCGGATCTCGCCAGGGAGTTATTCAAGGAAAAGAGTGCATCGTCAGCCATCGAGCGGAATCACGGTCAGCATCCGGACGGGTTCGAGATCACGCCAGGGCCTTGGACGGTGGAGTGTCATCCGGACACGGAAGGCGCGGACATCATCAAAGAGGCCCGTTATGAACAGCAGGTATGGGGCCCGGACGGGTATGACGTTTCGGACGAAGAAGGAGACCGGCGAGATCTGATCGTGGAACGACGGAATGCAGGTAACATTCGCCTCATCCAGGCTGCACCGGAGCTTTTTCACGCCCTTGGCAACCTGCTGCACAACCCAGAGACGGAGAAGGCGCAGGCCATCGAAATACTCCGGTCCCTCGGTCCGAACCGGCCGGTATTCGTTATCAATCAAGAAGAGAGGTGAAAGGATGAAATCGAGAATAGAACTGGCCGAGGCAGTCCTGAAGGAGTACTGCCGGTTAAAAGACGAGCCTCTGGACAGTTATGAAACCGGCATAACCGATCTGATCACCGACCTCATGCATTTGGCCCACAAGGAAGACCTGGATGGAGTCGTTCTTTCCGGGATGGCCATGCTGCATTTTGAGGCGGAGAAACTCGGAATGCACAACTGAAAATATGTGCTGAAA
>ENA-OSEO01005167-OSEO01005167.1-sediment-metagenome-genome-assembly--contig:-NODE-5167-length-12846-cov-61.645313_pt1 | contig 12846 bp, 11 predicted proteins | sample MGYA00237883_ERZ534232 | MGnify/ENA metagenome assembly ERZ534232
CAAATTTTCTGTGCGACAGGCACCGCAGAATCTCTGCTGTTGCGGGGCGGTTGGCAACTTTTAGAGCGTACTGTCCACGAAGGGAATGAGCTTGGCATCTACCGCAAGAACCTCTAACCAGCCGATCCACCAAACTGCTCTGTGGGACGAACATGGAAAAGAGTGGGGTTGGAGCGGAGTGACTCTTGTCAACGGGAGGATGGTTTGCTCCGTATATTTACGATGAACCTCAACCGAGCATGCTTTCATAAAAATTAATCTTACCAGTGGTTCTCCACGATTTTTTTGTGTTGTGCTGGAATCATGATATAGTTGAAATATTTGGCAGAGTATCAACTTTGTTAGGCGATATGAGTATTGACATCGACATTACATTCGATTTCAGGCGAGACACGCCTGAGGGCAAAGATCCGGACAGTTATAGCAAGACCCTGCGCCAGTTCCATAAGCAACTGTGGAGTAAACCATTGCCTTCTGGTGAGCCTTTTCAGCTAAGTGACGATATTCCTGGGCACTATCTTCATCATCAGTCGGCAGTAGGCGATTTTTCGCTCTCTAGCGATGCAGTGATTCCAACGTTCAGGTGGAACAGCCAGATCCAAGCAATGATTCCAAAAAGTGAATTGGAAGCATTCAACGCTCAAGGTTATACAATTGGAGGAATGATGGTCTTTCCAAAAAATCGAGTCGATGGAAAGTGGACCATCAATCAAGCTCGTGGCTGTACCCGAAGCATTGGAGATCGTTTTGATCTAACTATGGAGTGCATACGGCGTCACTACATAAATGGCACGAGTCCGCTCTCTAAAGTCCTTGCTCGGTACACAACGTTCTTCAAACTTTTTACCGACTTCCGTGGCTATGTGGAGTTTTTCTTTTTACAGGATCTCGTATCGGATGACTTTTGTAAGGTAAAAATATCTAAGCCGTATAACAATTTTGACGGCTCGCCTATACCGAGCACCATCACTGAGTATAGGGCGTACGAAAACGAGGCAATCGAGTTCATTAATGCACGCAATCAACGGATTCTCAGCTCCATATGAATATTTCGCCTAAAAAGGTTGTACGGGATCGTGGCAAAGAGCCCCGCTCTCAGTGAAACCTGCCGTTAACTGAAGAAGTGGGGGCAGGGCAGCTGTTTGCCCTCTATGACTGCCCATCTCTGGACTTTCTATCCGCAGATCAGCTGACCATATTCTCTGCGTCCCACATGAAATTATCCTCAGCCATTCCGGTTGGGGATTTTCATTTCAGGCAAAAGCGTGTCTGGTTACGATAAATTTTCAATCAACTCGGTGAGGTGAAGATAAAGCCAAGTAGCCGCTAATTTTGTGCTTCTCGTACTTGGTTTGCTGTTGTGCTAGAGTGATTAAGATGGTAGCCACATTGCATAATGCGAATCAAAGAGCAATTGATCTAATTTTATGGAATTTATGAATGAAGATAATAGTCTGGAATGTGCAATGGGCCGTTCCCAATTCTCCTAGAGAAAAAAAGATAAAAGAAATCATTTCACAAGAATCGCCTGATATTATCTGCATAACTGAAGGTTATCTCCAGTCCTGGATGGACTACCAATATGTTGTAAGCTCCCAGGAAGATTATGGATACAAAATACATAAAGGTAGGAGAAAGGTAATCTTAATCTCAACTAATAAATGGGAACAGATTGATACTTACGGTGATTCGTCATTCCCTGAAGGAAGGTTTGTAAGGGGTAGGACACACGACATTGATGTCATCGGAGTATGCATCCCCTGGCAAGATGCACATGTGAAAAGCGGCAGAAGGGATCGTAAGTCTTGGGAAGATCATATTCTTTATCTATCAGCACTCAAAAAATATATGGGCAGCATGGATTCCCCATTTGTTGTGATGGGGGATTATAACCAACGTATACCCAAAAAATTTAGTCCAGTTGCTGCTTATGAAGCATTAACGGAAACTTTTGATGGTCTAGAAATATGGTCAAAAGGGATTGTTAATCCTATTGGAAAACAGGCTATTGATCACATTGCAATGAGCAAACTAATAAAAAAAGGAACTGTCAAATCAATTGACAATTTTCAAGAAGGACAACGTTTATCTGATCACTTTGGGCTAATCATTGATATTTTAATAACATCTTAAAAACAAATCTATTGGATCTGAATTTTTCAAAAGTTGCTAATTTGTATCCTGAGGATAATTATTTGTAGAAGGGAAAAGTTACAGTAAAAAATAACTTATGACCTACCGATTGCAGGGCTGGACGAAAAGATAGGAATCTAAATTAACTAGGAGCAGAAACTATATGCCTAACATATTCACCATGAGCCCATTTATGTGTTTGGAAGATCGTTTCACCCTTTATTGGGAATATTTACTTTATCATAACCTAGACCTTGGGCAACAAATTGTAGACTATATTGCTGATCAAACCGGGATACAAAAAAGTAAATATATTGGTTGTCAAGATCATCCATTCTTTAACGGAGTGGACTTGCCAGACCTTTTAATCAAGTGTGAAGATTATGATCTTATTTGTGAACATAAAATTGATAGTCCGTTGGGCCATAGACAACTACAACGATATTGTGAACTAGAAACAGAGAAATCATCATATGTAATTCTCATTTCAAATTCGAGTGAAACATTTATTGAGCAAGAGGTATTTGATTATCCTAGATATTTGAAGCCAAACAATAGCAGTTGCAATTATTTTCTTTGGGAAAACTTTTATCCCATCATCAAAGATCATCCGTCACATATTGCACATGAGTTTTGTGAATATATGGAATCCGAAGGGATGGCTGCATGGAATTATGGGGAATGGGGTGATCCCTTCTCGGATGAAGAAGCCAAGACGCAATTCAAAAAGATTTGGCAACCTGTTATTCAATATTTTAAAAAATGTAACCCACCAGCAAAGGTCTGCAAGGTAGACCCCATAGGGTTTGGTTTACAAGTGCAACGGCCAACTCCAGAAATACGATTGATTTATTTTCATGTTTCAAAAAAACCTTTGGACTTTACAACGGGGTTGTCTGGCAGAGGATTAAATATGAAGGTATATGGTCACAGGGACAGTAACGATTTGATATGTAGATTACCTCAAATTGAAGAAACTCTTCCTACCCTTGAGGATAAACCGGATTATCATGTTCGATCTATAGGCAAACAAGAACCGGACTCATCTGGATACGTACTGCTCCGAGAATATGCTTTGTCATTGGATTATATTCTTACTCCGGATATAACTTTAGCAAAAGAACGTTTGGTTGAATTTGTTGCTACTTGTAAAAAACATTTGGAGGAAACCATAGAGAATACATGAGGTCTAGTGCAGAATTTAATTTAATGAGAAAAAATGTTCATATTGCCACTTCAAACCTCAATAAAATAGCAAATTTATCCAATTAAACCTTCTCTGCGAGCTGAGTGCTGGCATAAAGGGCGAGAAGGCATTCTTCTCGCCCTCATTTTTTTATCCATGCAAGTTCTCTATCCATCTGGCAGCTTCGGAATCGTTAACCTTGCCCAGATATCTCTGGGTGGTGGAAAGGTCTGCATGGCGCAGAATGATTTTGCTTACAATCTCAAGCGGGGTGCCGGATCGGGAGGCATAAGTCGCGGCATGTCTCCTCAGATCATGAGGTCGTAAATCAACCCCAATGATTTTGCCCGACTTTTTCACTATCATCCAGGCGGCGGTATAGGAAATTGGGAAAATTCTTTCCGACGAGTTGATGCCGATAGTGGCTACATACTCATTCAGCCTGGCCATTAATTTTTTCGGGATAAAGACAACCTCTGATTCTTTGCCGCTTTTCGGATTGCGGATAATGAGTTTATTATCCGCTATGTCATCCGGGGTAATCTTCAGCACCTCTCCAATTCGCATACCGCCCCTGGCCATAAGTTCGAGCATGATCCTGTTGCGTATATTCAATGTCCTGAAAATTATTTCATCGACGCTCTCCTTATCCAGGATCTTCCATTGAACGCTTGAGGGCCTTTTAAAGATTTTCTTGAGAATGGGGGTGCAGCAGGGATTCTGCAGGTTTGGCAAGGCCGTGGCGATAATGAAATTGTAAAAGGAAGAAAGGGTAGAATACCTGTTTCTTTTAGTGGCCTGTTTATGGCCGTTTGTCAGCCGGTTGAGAAATTCCAGGACCTCCTCCGGCGTAATGGAAGATAAATCTCTGGTGGAGAAATTATCCCTGAACCGAAAAAGTACATGCTCGCAGGTCTTGACCGTATTTTTTTTGGGAATTTGCTCGATGGTACTGAAGATGATTGTTTACTGCCTGGGGAACTTTCATGACTGGTCCTCCTTTTGTGAAATGGTTTTGTTTTTTTTGCTATGTGATATGATACCAAATAATATGGTTTTTGGGCAAAGGAGATCGTGGGCGTGGTTACGATACATCTCAAGTTGGCTAAATTCAAATTTGGTTGAGGTTGCCATTTGTAATCATGGCCTACCTCCTTGCAAAAATCAACTTTGAACTATAAGATTATATTGTGTTGTATTTGATACGAAATCCAATCACAGAGGAATCTGATGAATCACCTTTACCGAGTCAGCTTTATTATTGCTTTTTGCATTGTGTTTATTGGATTGGGATTTACAACGGCCCAAGCAGTCCCTGTAAACGATAATTTTGCCGATGCCGCGCTTATTGACGGCGAAACCGGAACAACAAGCGGAGACAATATTGATGCCACCCCGGAAACCGGCGAACCTTCATATCCGGATTCCGGGACCGATGCCTGCAGTTCGGTCTGGTACCAATGGACACCCCCTTCCACTGGGGAATACTTCTTCAACACCTTTGGCAGTGATTTTGATACCATCCTTGCTGTCTATACAGGGAGTGCGGTTGATAGCCTGACACCGGTAAATGACAATGATGATTATGTTAACGATGTCGTCACCAGAGAACAGAGCAGGCTTTCCATTCCGGCCACGGCCGGAACGACCTATTATCTTGCCGTTGACGGGTATGCATGCGCCGAGGGCGGTATCGCCTTGAACTGGGGCCTTCTGCCCGCCAATGATAATATAGCATCTGCCTCAGGGATATCCGGCAGCACCGGCACAATAACCGGCACCAACATCAATGCGACTCCGGAAAACCTGGAACCCATTCATCATGCCAACAACGATGCTCCTTACTCATCGATCTGGTTTGCCTGGACCGCGCCTGCCGGCGGGGGCGATTTCATCTTTGACACCTTTGGCAGTGATTTTGACACGATCCTGGCCGTTTATTCAGGGCCAGGCTTTGGAAGCCTGACACAACTGGCCTCAAACGACGATGAAGGCTCCGGTTTCCAGAGCAGGGTTGCCTTTACGGCCACCGGCTCCGAGGTCTACCATATCGCTGTTGACGGATACCAGGGACTGCAGGGCAGCGTAGCCTTGAACTGGCAGGAACTGGCGCAACTGCCGCCAAACGATGATTTTGCCTCTGCGACTAACATTTCAGGAGAAACCGGAACAGCAAACGCATACAATTTTTTTGCAACCACTGAGACTGGTGAGCCATACCACGGAGAGAACACAGGACCTTACAAATCAATCTGGTTTGCATGGATAGCACCTTCTACGAATCAATTCGCTTTTGACACCTTTGGCAGTGATTTAGACACAACTATGGCTGTTTATACAGGTACCGCAGTTAACAGTTTGGCCAAACAAGCAGAAAATGATGATGCTGGTGCAGGTATCCAGAGTAGTACTATTTTTTCAGCAGTTTCCGGAACAACCTATCATATCGCTGTTGATGGATTCGAAGGTGCTGAAGGAAATGTGATCTTAAACTGGGGGATACCAAGTTATACAATTTCAGCATCAGCAGGAACGAATGGCAGTCTGGACGTAAGCACACCTTCACCACAGACCGTGATAGCTGGAACTACCGTGTCGTATACTTTTAATGCTGACACGGGCTACCATGTTTCATCAATTTCTGGTTGTGACATCAACTATACTAACACTAACCCTTCAGTTACCAGTAAGACAGAAGTTACTAGTCCAGCCTCACAAAATTGTACCATCAGTGGTGTTTTTACCCTTACGTGCTATGAAGATTCTGACCAAGATGGATATGGTTCCACAACGACAATACCTGATGATGGAGATGGTGTATGTGAGACTGTTGATGGAGAATCAACAGTTTCGACAGACTGCAATGACAGTAACGCAAGCGTCAACCCAGGAGGAACAGATGACCCTGGTGACGATATAGACGAGAACTGTAGTGACTTTGTGCGGTGTTATAATGACGCAGATAATGATGGGTATGGCACCACTACCAGCAGTGAAAGTACGCATGTCGCTGTAAATGGTATTGCTGTCACAACCAATGCCTGTGACTCAAGCTTGGTCGATAACTTTGACAATACGAATACCGATTGCAATGATTTAAATGCAAATGTGAATCCAGGTGAATTAGAAGTTTGCGATGGTCTTGATAACAACTGCAATACTTCTGTGGATGACGGTCTAACACCTCCAACCAATACTTTGCAGCAGGGCGTTTGTAATGGCAGCGTTCAGAACTGCACCGGTGCTGGCGGGTGGGCTGACGACTACTCAGGCATAGCAACCTACGAAGCAATCGATGAAACCACCTGCGACACACTCGATAATGATTGTGATAGCAGTGTTGATGAAACCCTTACCACGATCTACTACCTGGATGCTGACACTGACCTTTATGGTAACGATGCAGTAAGCCAAGATGTGTGTGCACAGCCTGCCGGTTATGTGCTTGATAACACCGACTGTGACGACACAAATCAAGATATCAATCCAGGAACGACTGAAATATGTGACAGTATAGACAATAACTGTGACACCCAAATTGATGAGAATAAAGTTTGCAGTGAAGGGTTCTGGTTGCTTATGCTTCCTTCAATTCTTAGTGGAGGAGTATCTCGGTAGCATTTAAACAAGGAAACTTGTTTAATATTGCCACTTAAAACCTCAACCAAATAGCTATTTCCTAAAACTGAAGATGTTCTGCGACCTCCATGAAATCACCCTCAGCCATTCCGGTTGAGGGTTTTTCATTTTCAGGCGAAGCGTGTCTGATACGATAAATCTTCAGGTATTAATATTTTCAAGTCATTGATATTGCCAAAGACAATCTATCTCCTTGTCTTTCTTTTTTCAAAGTGATTTACTGAAAAATAAGTTATTATTTTCGACATACAGGAGGGAACATGAAAATAAGATATATCCTATTGATTATTGTTTTGATATTAAGTTTTGGATTTTCTACCCAGGCGAATACTATTGTCCCTACAATTATGCTACTACTTTCAGGAAATAACGAACAGGAATTAAATGTTACTGCTACTTTCGACGAGATAAATCTCGATTTAGCAACACTTGAGTGATTTTTTTCAATATATATAACCAATAAACAAATTCTCGAAGGAAGCAAACCATGATGAATAAAACAAAAATAATCTCAGTTCTCTTTTTTATATTTCTAATTAATTACTCTATAGTTGATGCAAAACAATATGAAACTTTACATAGGCTCAAGCCAGGAGATGTTGTATCAGCAGATATTTTCAATGAAACATTTGATGTGATAGAACTTAGTTTACTTCAACAGACAACAGCTGATTTGGTAGGTAGGTATGGATGCAAACACTATATGACCCCAGGGCCTGATTTTGGTGGATTTACCTATTCTTGTGATTCTTCTGATGGAATTACAAGAGAGTTCACAGGTGGTGATATGATAAAATACCTAACTATGGATGCTGATAATTTGTTAGGTTATCGCCTAGATGAACTAGAAATATTCGATGATGGAGATGGGACATTCTCATACCAGACAAAGAATTACAATAGCTTTGTAACGGTTCCAAGTGCTTGCCCAAACACACCAAGTATGAGAAAGCCTATTTTTCTAAATGGAAATATGGCAATCTTAGAAGCTGAAAACTCTGGAACTCCGATGGCAGTAAAATATTTCATTATAAAAAACAGTCCTACGAGATTTACTTTTGTATATACAGGTGACACTAATCAATATATTCATCAAGCTGTATGTGACAACTTAGACTCTCCCCCCGAAGGTCCTGTAAACTTGACATTGAATATGACAGGCTCTTTGGTCACTTTAACATGGAATGACATGAGTGATGATGAAACTGGCTTTAAGATAATACGCAGAGACACTTTGCAAGGAACATGGCAGGAAATACAAACTGTTGGTCCTGGCATTACAACATTTGAAGAAAGCTTAACTGAAAAAGGAAACTATTGGTATCGAGTTATAGCAATTAACGCAAATGGAGATTCATATGGCAGTAATGTGGTAAAGATTACGATTAAATAGAAATTTACCGTGTAATTTCTACAAATTTATTGTTGCCACTACAAACCTCAACCAAACAGTAATTTCTCAAAACAGAAGAGATTCTGCGACCTGATCGAATTTACAATCAGCCCATCTCCGGTAGAGGGTTTTCATTTAGCAAAATGACATCTGATTTACGATGAATCTCAAGTTCAGGAAAATCTTAAACATCTGAGGTTGCCATTGCGAATCTTTGTTAATCAATATATGCTCAACTTTCGGAATTTCTATTTTATAGAATTAGATATTTTTGATACGATTAAAAAGTGAATCCCATATCTATTTGAGGTCGTTATATATGCAAATATCAGCCATCCGTAACTTTTCATTTTTCCATTTGTTCCCAATTCTTCTTATAACTGTCTTTTTCTGGCTATCCCCTATGTCTGTGTACGGAGAGATTTTCACAGGAGTAAATGGTGGCGAGTGCGTCAACTATGCCCGCATCCAGACAGGAAATAACTATACAACCTCTCCTGCTCTTGGTGCAAATGGAGGTGCATACCTTATCTATGGAAAGTGGGACTATGGTCAGGGAGAAGGACCTGTGCCAGCAATTGGATCGTTGATCGTGATAGGTACAACTTCAAGCCTGAAAACCGGACATGTTGGGATTGTTCGTAGTGTTTCGTCAGAAGGGCCCGGAATATACGAACTAAGAGTTGATGAGTCAAATTGGTATCTTGATCAGAATGTTACGACAAATACAAGATATCGTTATGATCTGAACAATATGACAACTAGACGTGAGTTCACACCAGCTTCCAGTCGCACAGGCACACAATACAGTCCGCTTGGTGCAACAAGCTATCCTGTACGTGGATTTGTTCACACAAAACATATCGAGATTGTAACATTTAATGGACTATATTGGCAGCAAATTGATGATGGTGTTGGAAGGTCTTGGTATGAAGCAGAAGATTATTGCAAAAAATTGACGTTGGACGGTTCGACAAATTGGCGATTACCTACCCGCGAAGAACTAAACCAAACAATTGCATGTGATAATGGCAAGCCTCCCGATGAAGCTGGTGACTGGAGTTGCAATGACCCAATCACTTACTATACTCCACCCCCTAAAATAAACCAAATTTTTTCTTGTTCACCTGGTGCATATACTTACTGGACTTCAACACAAGATGAACGCTACAGCAATAGTGAAGACAGTGCATATGTTGTAGAATACTCTTACGGCTATTCTTCTGTATCATTTATCAAAGGTTATGAATTTCCAAATCAAACCTTTTCCAGTTTGTTTACGAGATGTGTTTCTTCTAGGTCAATTCAAGCCGCAATAGATCTATTATTGAGAGAGTAAATTTTCATTATTTTTCATATCTGCATTAAGGAGTTAACCTTGAAAAGAATATTTTTTTTATCACTAGCATTGATACTGTTGTTTGGTATTTCAGCTATTGCCCAGACAGAAGTAAAAACCGTGAACTCGGCTGGTCAAATCTGGATGGATCGCAATCTCGGTGCTACTCAGGTCGCCACTGGTCCAACGGATTCGGCAGCATACGGTGACTTGTATCAGTGGGGAAGACTTGTTGATGGACACCAGAACCGCTCAAGTTCAATAACATCTAATTTGAGCAGCAAAGATACCCCTGGACACGGCAAATTTATTACAACAAATAATTTACCTCTTGATTGGAGAATTCCACAAAATAATAAATTATGGCAAGGAACATCCGGCATCAACAATCCATGCCCTGCTGGTTTCAGGTTGCCGACACTTACGGAACTTGAGATGGAGCGAAAGTCTTGGAGCAGTAATGACGCAAAAGGAGCATTTGCTTCACCTTTGAAGCTTGTTTTGGCTGGCACACGTAGTTTTATAGATGGAACACTTGGACAAGTAGGTAAATCTGGTGCATATTGGAGTAGTTCGGTTGATGGTAATAATTGGGCACACACTTTGTTGTTCATTGGTACCAATGCCTATGTAGACAATAATATTGCTCGCGCTATGGGCGGTAGCGTTCGTTGCATAATGGATAATACAGATCCTCTTCCTGCCCCAAACCCAGCTATCAATTTACTACTAAAAGGTATTGATAAACACTCATAAGTGCAAGAAATAATTTAGGAAAAACCTCAGCCCGTAGCCCGTAGGTTGGGGTGAACCTGTGAACCCCAACAGTCAACCGTTACGGCAAAGGAAAACGTTGGGGTTCGTGCCTCACCCCAACCTTGTATAGGAGATTACGAGTTGATTGAAATTGCTTTTGTATCTTTCCTCAGAAGAAGAATGGGGGTGAGAGCAAGCATCAATAGTTTTTGGAAGGTACGATAAATCTTCAGTTCAAGAAATTTCATAAAAGTTGATATTGCCAGACAGAATCTATTCTTTTGATTTAAAAGATAATCTATGGCAGACTGTATAATCCTACATTGATAGTGAGAAAAGGAGATTTTCCGTTTTGTTAAACTGTAAGACTCAAGATTACGAACCAAGACACTACATTCCTGGATAATGATGAGAAATATAATGTTTTTTTGTATCCAAACGAGGAAGTCTCTTAATTGCTTGCAAAATATTTATATGAAAAGCAGATGTTTTAGTAGCTTTCTCCAATAAACATATAAAATCAAACTAATGTGACGCAACTCTTTAGCTCCTAAATAGAATTGAAATTAATAATAATGAGCTTGAGCATTAATAAAAAACTATAATCAATTGGTACAGGAGAAGTATATAACTATGCTTTCTGATAGGAAATTTATTTACAAAAAGATTCTAAATGATTTTAAAGCAGGAATCTTATTCGATTTTTCAAAAGAAAATGCAGTTGATACGTTTCAAAAAAATGCTCATAAATTTAGTGTCATTGCTCACAGGATTGCTAACAAAAATAAGGTTTTAGACATTGGACCTGGGTTCGGAATCTGGCTGGCTGTGTTGGATCAACTTGGGCATGATGTATATGCTGTAGATGTTGTTGATGTTTATCGACATCAATTCCCAGAAATTTACAATAATAGAAAAATCAACTTTACTTTATGTAATGCCGAAGTTGATGATTTGCCTTTTGAGGACAATTTTTTTGATGCCGTAACATGCAGCCAAACACTTGAACACTTTACTCATTCACATTTACATATAACTAAGGAGATTAAAAGAGTTCTTAAGGTAGGAGGCATAGTTGAAATTGATGTTCCGAATGTAGCCAGCTGGAGAAATCGTTGGAGACTAATAAGGGGGAAAAATATAACCTGGGGTTACAAGGATTGTTACTTGTATCAAGAACCAATATCTTACAACAATATGTCTTTTTATCCAGATCGCCACAACCGTGAATTTTCCAGAAAAGAGTTAGAGCTACTACTTCAAGAAGGGGGATTTCAGTCTGTCGAAACATTTTATTTTGCTGAAAAGAAAATCCGTGAAGGAGTCGATAAGATTTTCTCTTTAGGTTCAAACTTAAGGGATTGTATACCAACAATGCAGAAACATATTTTAGGATTTGGTGTAAAGTAAGAGCTTAAATTAAATATACACTACTGCAATTGAATATGGACAAAGAGACAATCCTGGAAGATGGTAGTGAAGCATTACTTTCTTCACCGTCTATAGATAAACACCCTATGCCGAAGCGAGGGGGTGTTTATTGCCAGTACTAATTTTTATAAAAAGTAGTTTCTCCAATGTAAAGGTTATCTGCGAATATTTTTATTAAATTCCAGCCATGTCTGACTGGAAAAAAAGCCTATGTATACCTTGGAGAGAGAACAGTTCTTTGCAATAAGCCTTGAGCGGGCCTGGGATTTTCTGAAGGATCCGGCCAACCTGAATGCGATTACCCCGGAAGATCTGCACTTCACAATTATTTCGCCTGTGCCGGATACCATGTTCGAGGGGATGATCATCGAGTACCGGGTGGCCATACCCTTGTTCGGCACCCGGCGATGGGTTGCCGAGATAAAGCATATTCGCGAAAAAAGATCCTTTGTCGATGAGCAGCGGATAGGTCCCTATTCCTTCTGGTATCACTATCACGAACTGGCGGAGACCGAGCAGGGAATCAGGGTCGCCGACCGGGTCTGTTATGCGGTGCCGTATGGCGTGATTGGACGCCTGCTGCACGCCATGTTCATCAGGAAAACCCTGGACAGAATCTTTGATTATCGGAAAGAACGACTCGCTGTGATTTTCGGATAGCAATATCAACCCTATTGGATTCCGGTTGCCAGGGGAAGTCGCTCAATTTTGCTTCGATTTGTCCCGATAGTATCGAGCTTGAGGGATGGACGAAGTGCAACTCCATCGTCAGCATACTGAATAAACCTCACTGGAGCAGCTCGTTTTCGCGCCCGTCCAGCCCACCCATCATGGCGTCCGCTGTCCCTCATGGATCAATGAGGCGTACTTCTCAGGCGCGAGGACATGGTATGTCCCTGTCGCGGTTGTGCAGGGAGCACCCTCGCTGTTGGCGAGGGTCGCCTCCAGGTATACTTTCGGCCCGTCCCG
>ENA-OSEO01005168-OSEO01005168.1-sediment-metagenome-genome-assembly--contig:-NODE-5168-length-12831-cov-16.118786_pt1 | contig 12831 bp, 12 predicted proteins | sample MGYA00237883_ERZ534232 | MGnify/ENA metagenome assembly ERZ534232
TGCACGTTTGCTTGTGCGGCGACCTGCAGGTCGCCTCCGCGCAAACGCTTGATTTCCTTGATATTGGCCAAAAATCCACCTTTCCGGATTGGAGATTCGGTTCTATCGGGATCTCATTTCCGCATGGATCTAATGGGTCTCTCGTGCGGAAACGGTCTTTGGGTCGCCATATAAGGAAAAGCGCTGTCTGACGCCGGCAGTGGCCAAAAGGCCCATTTTCGGGCGGAAATCAACAGGGCATTCCGTATCCGTCTTCAAGCGGGTGCCCCCGCATCTCTCGTAAGGGTATGCCATAGGCCCTCAAAAAGTCCAGGGTTTGTCTCTTCAAAGGGGTGCCGTGTGTGTAGGCGGCTCGGCAGGCGGCAAGGCCGGTCCGCGCCTTCAGCGGTCCGCAGAGCAGATGGCGAAGGGTCCAGCGCAAGACGGTTTTGAGGCTCGAGGTCCGCCCGAAGGAGGCTGTCTCGGGGTCGCCGGCGTTGAGAGCAAGATTGAGCGCATGAAGCCTTCTCAACACGGGTGTGCCGCCTTCTACGGCGAGTCGGATTTGTGCGGCGAATTCCTGCCAGAAGGTGGATCTCGCGACGATGACATCAGGGTGGATCAAACCAAGGTCTTCGGCGAGTGTTTCAGGCGTTTCAGGGAAGTGGATCAGCATCCCCGCACAGGTGGCGACCGCAAGAGACCAGAATTGCTCCACTGAAGATGGTGCAGGTTCGAAAGATGCCCAGTTCGCCCCGGAAAGCCACGGTATGGCCTTCAGCCAGGCTGCTGCAGGAACAATCAGGCCTCGATGCGTCACAGGGACCAGGGGCGGAACTGCACCCGCCGAATCCCTCAAAATCAGGCTGGCTTGGTCGTCCGGTTTTCCCTCCCACAATTCTTTGATAAAAAGATCTGGCTGAGCTGTGTCGATTTCTCCACCCATCTCGATGACTTCAGCTAGCCCGATCAGCCAAGGATTGTCCCAGTACGGGTGAGTCAGGCTTGGGTCGACATAGATCACCCGCTTCAAAGAGGTGAGATCCTTTCGATAAAGCAGCAAACGATCGATTCCGCCATATCCTGATGCAACAAGCAGAGAAACGTGAGTCCTTCTCAAACATTCCAGTGTGCCGTTGGACAAGGGGCCGCTCGGCAAAGAGACACTGGTGCAGCCGAGGGCTTGGGCCGCAAGGGTGCAGAAAAGCCATTCCGACTGGTTGCTCAGGAGGATCGCTATCTTTTCTCCGCGCCGCACCCCAAGAGCGATGAATCCGAGGGCGATCCTCCGGGTGTAGTGCAGATATTGACGCGTGGAATACGTTTCCCAGTGACCCAGGCGTTTTTCCTTGATGGCGGGATGGCCATCGATGGGGCCCTCGGCCTGCCGCCAAAGGATTTGGGGCAGGGTAAATCGGGTCAGTACGGCAAGGTTTTCGATGTCGGATACCGGATTCAATCTGCAGCTCCGTTCTGCCATGTTCAGATGTTCAAGCAGAAAAATGTGCAAAAAGCGGTTCGGGGCCTCCTAAATAGGAATCGAGCACGCGGGGATGATTCTGGATGAATTCCGGCGCCCCTTCGGCGAGCTTGGCACCGAAGTCCAGGACGACTATCCTTTCGGCGAGTTCAAGCACCCGGTTCATATCATTTTCGACCAGAAGAATGGTTTGGCCGCAGATGCGGTTCAGTTCACGGAGTACATGCCCTATGAAATCCTTTTCGGAGGGAGAGAGACCCGAGAAGGGTTCGTCCAGGACAAGAAGCTTGGGCTGCATGGCCAAAGCTCTGGCCAGGTCGATGCGCTTTTTGAGAAAGATCGGAAGATCCCGGACGGCTGTTTTCCTGTAGGGTTGAAGACCCAGAAAATCCAAAAGTTCTTCGACGATCCTCAAATGGTGGGCCTCTTCCCTTTTGACTGATTTAGTGAAGAAGAAGGCCTGCCGCAGCAGATATCGGCCATGGATGTGCCTTGCGCTCAAAATACTGCAGAGTACGCTGTTTCTTGAGTGGAGCCGGGTTTCCTGGTAGGTCCTGGCAATCCCCATTTCTGCAATTTTATGGGGGGGCAAGTGATGGATATCCCGGCCGTTGAAAAGAATCCGACCTTCCTGAGGGCGGGAAAAACCCGTCAGGCAGTTGACGAGGGAGGATTTCCCGGCTCCGTTCGGTCCGACCAGGCCGACGAGTTCTCCTTGCTTGAGTGAAAAGGCAACCCTCTGCAGAGCTGGGATCCCTTCAAAGCGCAGGGTGACGTTTAAAAGCTCGAGATCCGCTTCTTTGCGAGCGGCAAGGCCCATCGTGTAAATACTCAACTTTGTTTTAAGGGCGCGCATCGCAGGACCGGTCTGTCATCGCAGCCTGTATAGGGTTTGGCGCGTCTCCGTGATGGAGGAAGGTTCAACAGGTCCGCATGCAGCATCAGAAATGCCACGAGACCCGCCGTATATCATCGCCGCTTCACCACATTCAAGGGGTTGAAACTCAGAGGCAAAACCTGTTTCTGGACGGAAACTAGTGAATCCGATGTTCTCTGTCAAGAATAATCATCCGGAAAAAGGGGTGAGCGCCGCCTCCGGCAAGCATTCCCTCCTTGTTGGTCTCGGGGAGTCATTCTGTAAAATTCTCATAGAAGCGATGGCGGAAAGACAAAAAAGGAAAAAAGTGTAAAAAAATGAAAAAGGGCGGTTTTCAAAACCGCCCTTTTTCAAGATGGTTCATAGAATTCCGCTAATCGAGCTTACGGAATGCCTCCCGCCTGCCGGTGTATTTCTCGCGCATTTGCGGCTTCATCAACTTCCCGGTGGGATTTCTCATGACATTGTCGAAAAGAACCTTTCTGGGGACTTTATAAAGCGCCAGTTTAGTCTTGGCGAAGTCGATGACCTCCTGTTCGGTCATCTGTTCACCGCTCTTGAGCTGTACGATGGCCATGACGACCTCGACCAGTCTTTCGTCGGGGTAACCGATGCAGGCTACGTCATCGATCTTGGGGTGCTCCATCAGGGTATCTTCGATTTCTACCGGGAAGATGTTCTCCCCTCCGCTCGTGATCATGTCTTTCTTGCGGTCCACGATGTAGAAAAATCCCTCTTCGTCCAGCTTGACCAGATCACCGGTGTAAAGCCAGCCGTCTTTGATGGTATCGGCGGTCATCTCGGGATTGTTGAAGTATCCCGCCATCATCCTGGGGGTTGAGAAGACCAGTTCGCCGACTTCTCCGGGTGGCACCTCCTTGCCTTCGAAGTCGACGGCCTTGCCTTCGACGCCGAAGGTGGGTTTGCCGATGGAGCCGGGCTTTCGGAGGACATCCTCTGGATAAAGGTTGAAGGTGCCGCCGCCGCCGCCTTCAGTGATTCCATAAATATTCGATACCTTGGGGGGCAGGGTGTCCACCATGTTCTTCATCACCTCGAAAGGTACGGGCTGGGCCCCGATCTCGAGATAGCGCCAATGCGAGAGATCGTAGTCTTCCAGGCGCAACTCCCCTTTCCGGATGGCGTTCAGGATCGCGACGGCGATAGGCACCACAAAGAGGATGTCGGTTCCCTTCTCTTCGGCAAGAGCCTCGATGATCCATTTAGGTTCACGAAATTCGCGCAGAATGGTCCCGGTGGCGCCGGTCGCGTAAAAGGGCCCCCAAAGAAACATGGTGCCGCTGTGGTAGAGCGGCAGGAAAAAGACGTAGTTGTCGTTTTTCTCGACGAAGTAGCTCATCCCGTTGCCGATGGCCGTGCTGTTGAGCGAAAAGTGGGTGTGGAGCACCGGCTTGGGCTTGCCCGTGGTTCCGGATGTAAACATCATGGCCAGGGCGTGCTCGGGGGCGACGGGGGTCAATGCTTCGCTCGTATCCTCATAGGCGGCGATGGTTCGGTAATCGATCATGTCGGAGGGGGCGGGGCCGCCGACGCAGATGTAGCGCTCGATCGTTGTCAGTTGTTCCTGCACGGGTTGAACGACGGGGAGGAACTCGGACCCGACAATGAAGACCTTTGGGTTGCAAACGTTGGCGGCGTACAGGATATCGGAGCCGACGAAACGGAAATTCAAGGGAACGACAACGGCACCGAGCTTGATGATGCCATAGTAGGTGACCAGCCATTCCAGGCTGTTGTTCTGGAGGTGCATGACGTAATCGCCGTCTTTGATGCCCAGCTCTTTGGATAGGTAGTTGGCGACGCGGTTGATCTGGTCGTTGAATTCCTTCCAGGTGAGCGTTCTGCGTTCCCCCTTCGAAGGGGTTCTTTCGATCAAGCAGACCTTGTTGGGCAGGTGGCGGGCATGCAACGTAGCGTATCTTGCATAATTCATGAACGTTATTCCTCCTCGAGACGATGTTTCTTTTCGGCTTGGGGTTTCTTGAAAGGGGCCCGGCGGTTTCAAAACCGCCGAACGGCAACTCAAACGACGATCAGGGGCAGGGAAATCAGCCCCGAAAAAGACGTTGTTTCGTTATGGGGGGCAACGCTCCCAAAATATTCTTCTTCCTACTGGGCGAAGCCGAAGACTCGAGGCAACCAGAGCACGGCGTCCGGCAAATAGGTCATGAGTAAAAGCACGGCGATCTGAATCGCGATAAAAGGCATGACGGCACGCGATACATATATCAGATCGCGATTGGCGATTGCGCCGGTGATATAGAGACTGACCCCCATGGGCGGCGTACAGTAACCGATGGCCAGATTGACGGTCAGGATGAGTCCGAAGTGCAGGGGATCGATGCCGAAGGCACCGAGCATCGGCAGAAAGACCGGCCCCAGGATCATGGTCGCGGAGATGATGTCCATGAACATGCCGATGAAGAGCAGGAGGATATTCATGGCCATCAGGAAGACCCAGGGAGACTGGATGCTGGACAGTACGGCCTCGGTCAGTTTGCCGGGAATGCCTTCGAGCGTAAGATAGCGTCCGAAACAGGTGGCTCCCGCAACGATGATCAGAAGGGTCGCGGAGGTTACGGCTGAATTGATCGTGATCTGCTTGACGGCGCTCAACTTCATGGACTTGTGGATGAAGATTTCGACGATGAAGGCGTAGACGCACGCCACGACAGCGGCTTCGTTGGCTGTGAAGGCTCCCGAGAAGATCCCCCCGAAGATGATGACCGGGAGCATCAGGGACCAGAAGCTTTCCTTGACGACAGCCAGAACCTGTTTGGCATTGGGCACCGGCATCCGAACGAAATCGGTCCGTTTACGGTAGAACAGATAAGAATATAGGCAGACACCGAAAATAATCAGGATACCCGGCAGAAACCCGGTCATGAACAGGCCTTCCAGAGAGACGTTGCTGATCATGCAGTAAAGGATCATCCCGATGCTCGGGGGGATGATCACGCCGAGGTTGGGGGAGGTGGTCATGAGGCCGAGGGTGTACTTCTCCTGGTAGCCGTTTTCCATGAGGGCGGGGATCATGAAACCGCCCAGGGCGACCACGGTCGCCACGGTCGAACCCGAAATGGCGCCGAACAGACCGCAGGCGATGACGCCGGCCATCCCGAGGCCCCCCGGGAGCCAGCTCACCATGACGTTGGCCACTTTGATCAGCTTGTCGACGATGGATCCGGCCGTCATGATGTTGCCGCAGAGGATGAAGTACAACACCACCACCAGCGCGAAGTTGTCCATGCTGCGAAAGAGGCTTTGAGCCAGAAGGAGAAGGGGCAGATCGGTGTACAGTGCGAATCCCAACACGGCGGTGAAAAAAAGGCACATGAAGACGGGAACGAGGGAAGCCATGCTCCCGATGAGGATCAGCATAACGATGAGGTGGCTCAGCTCCATAGTCTTGTTTGTCTCCGATCAAAAAAGTTCGGCGCGATAGAGAAACCCAACCAGCGGTTTGTCAGACGCTTTCCGCCGGTTTGCGCAATTCCTGAACGTCCTCGTACATGACCTGAATGAGTCTGAAAACCATCATGACGCCCATAGTAGGCAAGACAGCATACAGATATACAAGCGGAATCTCCAGGATGATAGTCTTCTGATGGGTGGCGACCTGGAGGGCGGCCATGTCCCATCCGTAATAGATCATCATGATGGCGAACACCATGGCAACCAGGTTGCTGAAAAAAGTCAAGGGGGTTTTGAGCTTGGGAACGAGTTGGACCAAGGCGTCGATCTTGATCATGGAGCGTGCCTTGATGGCGGCGCTGCAGCCGATAAACGTGGTGACGATGATGACCTCCCTGACGAGCTCCTCGGACCATGCGAGTGAATAGTTGAAACCGTAGCGCAGAATTACAGCAAAGAAGAGAGAGATCAACGCGGCCATGGTCGCGATAAACAGAACCCAGTCCTCGATGAAGCTGAGGATCTTGTCGACGACACCAAGAATTTTTGAAAACATGCAGGCCTCTCACATGAAAAAGGGGAGAAACAGTGAAATGCTTCTCCCCTCGAATGCGATTATTCCGTATAACCGATGTAATCCTGGACTTCTTTCAGGTAGTTTTCAGGTTTGTAGGTATCGCCGGGGTACAGTTTGTTGATCTCGGCTCTGTAATTTTCGTGGACGACGTTCCCCTGCTTCTTCAGGATGGCGGCTTCTTCCGCCGAAAGCTGGAAGAACTCGATGCCCTTGGACTTTGCGTCAGCGATTTGATCCACTTCCTGCTGCACCGTTTCTTCACGGACTTTTACGGCGACTTCACGCAGGGTGTCCTTGAAAGTCTGCTGCAGGTCGGCCGGCATGGAGTTGAACCAAGCCTTGTTGAAGATCCAGATAAAAAGGCCTTGAGCGTAGTTGACCTGAGTAAAATACTTCGCCACCTCGAATTTCTTGGTGATGTTGCACACGGAAGGTGTGTGATCCAGACCGGTGATAACCCCCTGTTTCAGAGCGACGGGGACATCCGGCCAAGGCATGACCACCGGGTTGAAGCCCCAGGCGCCATAAAGCATTTTGTTGACCGCGGCTTCGGCGATCCGGAACTTCACCTGCTTGGCATCTGCGATGGTGCGCACGGGGACTGTCGTGGCCCATCCATAGTTGCCGTAGCCGGTGATGTCGAGGCCCATGATCCCTTGGTGGTCCATGGCCATCATGAAATGTTCGAACAGCTTGCCGCTGTTGACGAATTTATCCAATTTGTCGAAGGAGTCGACGAGGAAGGGCAGGTTGATGAGGCCGAAGCGGGGTCCGAGGTTGGTGGAGGCCACCGAACTCACGCCCATCCCCTGAATGGCGCCCATCTGCAGTTGGTTGAGTACCTCGACTTCGCCGCCAAGCATGGAAAAGGGTTTGAAATCAACGTAAATCTGTCCGCCCGAGCGTTCCCACAAGGCATCCCGGAAGGCAAAGCCCGTGTAGACGCCTTTGAGAACCGGATGGGAAACGTTTGAAACGATGCATTTGTATTTCGCAGTAGACGGGTCGAATTTGGGTTTCCACGCATCCAGGGACGGTGCCTGCGCCCACGCCCCCCCGACGAGAAGCACCACCCCAATCAGACCGACCAGTACCGACAACCCTAGCTTCTTCATAAGCACGCTTACTCCTTTCCACAGTTAAAGGTTGATTCAAAAGACCGGTTAACTCACGCACTCGCGAAGAGCCGGATCAAGACGAAATTCAACCCGGTTGTCCTCCGTTCGGAGGGGTCGAGCCCTGTTGCCGAAGCGGACGAGACAGCCCGTAAGCATGTTTGGTGGAGTCAGGTCGGACAGTCTCAGATGCCTTTCGAGAGTATCCGCTTGTCGTGTTTCAATCTGCTCTGAATGCCTTTACTGATATGATAGGTTCGGCTGAATTCCGACCAGAATTCCTTGTCTTTTGCCTTCCAGTCAGGGCCGAATTTGTCGTCGAAATAACCACCCAGCTTATCGAAAAGGACCTGCCAGGTGGGTTTGCCTGCAGCGAGTGCAGTGAGCAGTTCGTCGAGTATATGTTCGAGTTCGGATAATTTTTCTTTGGGAAGATAAGAAATTGCGCCTTTGCGTATAGAAGCCATGAGCGTATCGGCGCTGATCGCATGGGCGGTGAGCATGACGGTGGGAATGCCTTTTTCCACGGTTTTCTCAAGAAGCTCGAGACCGTTGACGCCCATGATGTCGAGGATGGCAAGGTCGTAATGCCTGTTCCGGATCTTCTGAAGCGCAGTTTCGTAATCGGCGGCCGTGTCGACCTTTGACATCTCCAACGCTTCTACAATGGTATCCAGAACATCCTCTTCGTCATCGACTGCTAGGATCGAAATGCCATCAAGGTAGGACTTTTGCGCCATCTTGAATACCCTCCCCGGGTCTTGGCAAAGATGATGTTTTAAACGGTCTAGAACATGGGAATCCGCTGAATATCATTCATTTGTAGTATTTGAAGGGGAAGCGAATACTGTATACCGATATTCACCATGACCAACTATAGAAAACCCGGATTTTAGTGTCAAGCGCATTCGGAAGGGAGAAGCGGAAAAAAGGTTTCCCCGGCGCGTTGAATGGCCGGTCGGGCCGGTCGCCGGATTAGGCGGTTCAAAATGCTTGACAAGCAGAAATGAATCGGTTTCTATGAATGAATAATCATTCATAGAGGACGGTGTTACCATGAGCCATATTAATCAGAATCTTCGCAAAAAAAACAGGGAAAAATACCAGCGCATCATCCGGGCAGCGACGAAGATTTTTGCGAGGAAGGGCTTTTTTCAGGCCAAGATCGCTGAGATTGCACGGGAGGCCGGTGTCGCTGACGGCACCATCTACATTTACTTCGAGAACAAGGACGATATCCTGATCAGTCTTTTCGAGGAGCAGATGAAGGGGGTCATCGACAACATGGTCAGTCATCTGGCGCTGGAGAAGGACCCGATCGGGAAGCTGCGATGTTTCGCCGTGACCCATTTGCGCCTGATCGAGGAAAACAAGGATATGGCGGAGATTATCCAGGTCGAACTGCGGCAGAGCGGGAAGTTCATGAAGGAGTACAAGAACGAGAAGTTCTCCCAGTACCTCGATCTGATCGAGGACATCATCAAAGAAGGGCAACAGTCCGGTGCATTTCGAAAGGATGTGATCCCCACGGTCGCAAAGAGGGCGTTTTTTGGCGCCCTGGATGAAATGTCACGATTCTGGGTATTGTCAAGTCGTAAACAATATGATATTAAAACGGCGGCCGAGCAGATCAGCGAGTTTTTTTTGTGTGGAATCAAGGAGTAACAAACGGGCCGTGGGCCGTGAGGGCGGGCCGTAAATTCAGTAACCCGGACTTTCCGGGCGAAAGGAGGACAACGTGAACATTATTGTATGCTTGAAACAGGTGCCTGATACCGAGACGCAGATCAAGATCGCAGCGGATGGGAAAGGGATCGTGGCCGACGACATCAAATGGGTAATGAACCCCTACGACGAGTTCGGGGTCGAGGAGGCTCTGAAACTCAAGGAGAAGTTCGGAGGAGAGGTCACGGTTGTCGGGCTTGGACCCAAGCGGGTGACCGAGAGCATCCGCACCGCCCTGGCGATGGGCGCCGACAAAGGTGTTCTGATTGTCGACGATGCATTGCAGGGGAGCGATTCACTGGGGGTTGCCAAGGCCTTGGCCGCCGCCATCAAAGATATGCCTCATGACCTGATTTTCGCCGGGCAGCGCGGCGTCGACGAAGACTTGGGGGTGGTCGGCGCGTTTCTGGCCGAGTTCCTGGGCATTCCGCACGTGGCGTTGGCGGTGAAGGTGGAGGTTGCCGAGGATGGGAAGAGCGCCAAGGTGCACAGGCCGGTGGAAGGGCAGACGCTCGTGGTCGAGACGTCGTTTCCGGCGTTGATTACGGCGCAGAAAGGGTTGAACGAGCCCCGGTATGCATCTCTGCCTGGTATCATGAAGGCCAAGAAGAAGCCGCTTGCAGAGAAATCCCTGGCCGACTTGGGATTGGATCCGGCTGGATTCGGCGAAAGTGCCAGAAAACTGAAAATCGTGAAGTTGACCCCGCCGCCCGAGAGAAAAGCGGGCAAGATCGTTGAGGGCGAAACTCCGGCCGAGAAGGCTGCCGCTTTGGCGAAGCTTTTGCGCGACGAGGCCAAGGTGATTTAGTGTTATGCCTGGAACCGGGGCGGCGATTCATCCCTTTGTTGTTTCGGAGCCGACGGATTTTCCCGGATCCTGAGGCCGAGGGATAGACAGAGGCGGTTTCGGTTCGGCATGAGGCCTTTGAGGAGGATTGGCCCAAAGGAAGCATCCCGTGCGGGGGGAGTTGCCGGTAGGATGGCTGTGGTCGGCAACGAAAATACAGCAGGATTGGAAATCCAGATTTTGGAGGAGATATAAAATGGCACAGGGAGTATGGACAGTCGCTGAACAGCGTGAAGGAGAGATCCGGAAGATCACCTATGAGGTCATCAGTGAAGGGCGGCGCCTGGCGGATGCGCTTGGCCAATCTTTGACCGTGGTTCTTCTCGGCAACGGGATCAAGGACAAGGCGGCGGCTCTGGCCCAGTATGGAGCGGACAGGGTTCTGGTGGCGGAGGATCAGAGACTCGAAACGTATACAACCGACGCTTACACCGCGGTTATCGGCCAGTTGGTGAAGGCGGAAGAGCCCGCAATACTCTTGATGGGCGCCTCCGTACAGGGGAAGGATCTGTCTTCCAGACTGGCTGCACGGCTGGATGTCGCGGTTGCCCAGGATTGCACCGCCTTTGCCGTGGAGGACGGCAACCTGGTTGCAACCCGGCCCATTTATGCAGGCAAGGCCTATGCCCAGGTGACATTCGAACAGAGCTGGCCGCAGATGGCTACGGCCCGTCCGAATGTCATGAGCGTCAACGAACCGGATGCTTCGAGGACGGCCGAGGTGGTCGATGCCCAGTTCCAACTCGACGATGCAGAGCTGAAAACCAAGGTCGTCGAGGCCATCAAGGATGCGAGCGGCAAGATAGATCTGACGGAAGCGGACAAGATCGTTTCCGGAGGTCGCGGGATGAAGGGCCCCGAAAACTACGCGATTCTGGAAGAACTCGCCCAGCTGATCGGCGCCAGTGTCGGTGCGTCGCGCTCCGCGGTGGACGCAGGATGGAGGTCGCACACCGATCAGGTCGGTCAGACAGGCAAGGTCGTTTCGCCCAATCTCTACATCGCCTGCGGAATTTCGGGCGCAATCCAGCACCTTGCAGGGATGGGGACATCCAAGGTGATCGTCGCGATCAACAAGGATCCCGATGCACCCATCTTCCAAAAGGCTGATTACGGGGTCGTCGGTGACCTGTTCGACGTGGTTCCGGCTTTGACGGAAGAAATCAAGAAGATCTCATAGGCTTTACGATGCCAAAAAAACCGCGGCCGGGTGGTGTCCCCACCCGGCCGCGGTTTTTTTGTTCATGGGCCGATTCCTTATAACAATTCCAGAAAGCGCTCCAGCGTTAGCGACTCTAATTCGGCGGCGAAATCGACAGTCGAGACGGGCTGCGTAACGGCATCTCTTTCGGGGGCGATGACTCCGAGCAAGGACCTCCTTTTGGCCTCGTCAGGGCTCTGCAGCCAGTCAGCGACCTGCTCGGCGGGGCGTCGGATTTCCTCGATTTGACTCCAAAGGGCTTGGGCTGTCTGTCTTGGATCATCGTAGGCGAGATAGGCCGCCTTCAAGTATTGATCGAGTAAAACGGCAGTCCACGGATGTTCTTCCTTGGCGGCCAGAACAGCGATCTTTTCGATGTAAGCGGCAATATATCGCGGACCGTCCAGGGTCGACCCCTCATCCTGCTCGGGAAGAAAAACACCGTATTTCAACCGCAGTGACGCAATGCCCAGGACAGGTTCAGGTGCCCAGGGCCTTTTTTTGACCTCCGTGACGGGGGTCTCCGGGACGGTCTCCGCGCGCGGGGGCTCATGGCGAGGTTGAGGTTCGGGCGCAGTAGCCGTGGGGGCTGCCGGCTCGAGTAATTGAACCAGCATTCCGGGAAGAAGCGGGTGAAAGACCCCCTGGAGGGTGACCAGTCCAATTTCATGGTGGCCGCAATGGGAGCACTTTCGTGCGGTCACAATGCCTCTCAGTCCTGTTTCCTTGTGGTCAGGTGAGATATCCATGGCCGTTCAACCGGGGAGAATTCCTAATGGATCGAAAGTTCAGGGACAGCAACTAGGGTTCGTCTTGACCGAAACCCTCGTACGAACAAACACAGGCTGATCGATGCGGGCACCCACCTGTCCGTCCTGATGCCCAAACCTAAGGCCGGCAGGATGCCCGGGCGAGAGAATGCGAACAACCCTGCATGAACCTTATATTATTCGAAGCATTCCTGTCAACCATTGTGGATGTGAGCCTTTCACCGTTTGCCCGCGTGCATGCTTCCAGTCGGCGGCCATGTGGCGGATCCCTTGGTCTGCCTGACAGAGCCACGTCTGACATTTAAAAGCAGAGGCCGTCATTGACTTTTCCTTTTGAGGGATTACGTTTTTGAGGAAATGGAGGGTTTGAACGATGACGCAAAAAGAGAATGTTTGCCCGCATTGCGGCAAATCTATGGAGGCATGGGACCCCGGCCCGGAGAGCGGCTGGGATGGTGAAATGTTTATATGCAACAATAACGCATGCTCTTATTTCGTGAACGGCAGAAAAAAAATAGCGGATGAGAATAAAGTCAATTTTGCATATCGGTACTTCTACAACCCCGCGAAAAACAAAGGCGGCGCTGTTGCGGCCTGGTGCGGAGGGGATCTTTCCCTTCTGAAGGGTCGCTGTGATTGATTTTGAGGGGAGAAGGTTGGGGGTCCGCTTATCCTAGGGGGAGAATGTCGATTATTTGGTTGACAAAAGGATGCTATTCCATAGAATAAGCGGATACCCTCGATCATCGGCGGTGTAGCTCAGTTGGTCAGAGCATGCGGCTCATATCCGCAGAGTCACTGGTTCGAGTCCAGTCACCGCCACCA
>ENA-OSEO01005170-OSEO01005170.1-sediment-metagenome-genome-assembly--contig:-NODE-5170-length-12829-cov-3.104689_pt1 | contig 12829 bp, 6 predicted proteins | sample MGYA00237883_ERZ534232 | MGnify/ENA metagenome assembly ERZ534232
TGCATCCTGCCGGTTTTACAGCCAATGAACGGGGAAAAGGTTTAATTGAAATGAATGTCGGACACTTAACCGATGTGGGAAATTCCCAAAAGAATGAAAAACCGCTCCAGGATTCCAGCCGGCGGATCAGCGCGATCCTTGACAGCATGACCGAAGGACTTGCGGGCATAGACTTCGAGTGGCGATGCACGTACGCCAACGATTCAGCCGCCCGGTTCCTGAGAAAAACAAAGGAAGAACTTATAGGAAAAAACGCCTTCGACGTGTTTCCGGAAGCCAGAGGGACTGTTTTTGAGACCAACTTGCGCAAAGCCCTTGAAGAACGAAAGCCCATATCGTTCGAAGGGTTTTACGAACCGTTGGAGTCCTGGTACGAATGCCGTTGCTCTCCCTCCCCCGAAGGGATCAGCGTCCTATTTACCGACACGACCGAAAAAAAGCGCCAAGAGAAAGAGCGAGAAGAACTGCTGAACGCACTGAACCGCAAAGCGGCCGAACTGGAAGCCGTGATCAACACCATGTCCCAAGGGCTCAAGATCTGCGATACGGCAGGGAATGTCTTGACGATGAATCGGGCGGCGCTCGAGCTGCACGGATTCAAAAATGAAGACGAGGCCCGGCGTCATTTATCGCAATATTCGGATCTTTTTGAAATAAGGAGTCTCGACGGTGAGCCGATACCGGTGGAGGAGTGGCCGTTAAGCAGGGCTATACGGGGAGATTCCTTTTCGGGACTGGAACTGAGGCGCTATAGAAAAGACACGGGGATAGAGCAGGTATGCGAATATTCCGGAGCCCCGGTCAGGGACGCAACCGGAAAGCCCATCTTGGCGGTTGTCATGCTCCAGGATATATCCGAGCGCAAACGCGAAGAACAGCGGATTCGACGGTACAACAGCGTCCTGAAGGGGATCAACCGGATTTTTCAGAAAGTGATCCGGGCGGAAAACGAAGAAGCCTTCGGAGAAACCTGTCTGGAGACCGCATTGGAAATCACCGGCAGTGAAATCGGTTTCGTTGGTGAAATCGGAACCGACGGTCTTTTGCACGGCGTTGCCATCAGCGAGGCGGGCTGGAACCAGTGTAGGATGACCGACCAGACCGGGCGCCGGCATCCTCGATGCGTCTTCGCACTTCACGGCCTCTACGGCCGGGTAGTCCGGGATGGAGAGAGTCTTTTTGTCAACGATCCACAGGCGCATCCCGACAGTATAGGGGTACCCGAAGGCCATCCGCCGCTTACAGGGTTCCTTGGCGTTCCCCTGGTCGAGAACGGAAGCGCCACAGGCATCATTGCCGTTGCAAACCGCAAGACAGGCTTCGGTGTGGAGCAACAGGAGGACCTCGAAGCGATTGCGCCGGCGGTGTATGCGCCGATGCCAGGCAGGCTCTTGAGCGTGGCAACATCCGCGGGTATCTGACCGCTGTGATTATTCACCATGATGCGCGCGGCTTTATGCAGGTTGCGGGCACGGCTATAGTAGCCAAGCCCTTCCCAATTCTGCAGGACCTCGCTTTCTTGCGCCTCTGCCAGGCTGGCAAGGTCGGGAAAGCGGTCCATAAAGCGCTGAAAATAGGGAATGACGGTTTCCACCTGTGTTTGCTGGAGCATGATCTCAGACACCCAAACCTTATAGGGTGTGGGATCAGAACGCCAGGGCAAGGACCTGGCGTTTGCGTCATACCAACTTAAAAGCTTCCCGGGAAGTTGCTGCATTAAAACTGAAAAGCGCCCCGCTGCCTGACAAGCTTGAGCTTAAAATCCTGCACAAATTCCTGCAGGCGATCGGAGAGATCAAGCCAGTCCGGAGAATGGATCAGCCGTTGCGCGCCGGGTAAATCGGGCATGACGGCACCAATAAGCACCTGGGGATGATCGCCAAACACAGTTATCCAGGCGTCGGTTACATTCAGACCCAACCGGTTGACCTCAGGAAGGTACTCCCCCACCACATAGCCAAAGTATTCCTGCTCGCGGCCAGGTATTACGTTCCAGGTGATCAGGACTTTGACGGGCATATCAGAGTGATGTGAGTTTTGGATCGAGTGCTATCACGTGAGTCTCTTCATCGATGAAAGCGGTATTCCCGGTCACTTTATAGGACTCCATCGTCTCCAGCGAGGTGATGCCCATTTCCTTGAGGAATTTACTCAGGGGATCGAGCCCAAGTTTGGAGTAGGGGGTTTCATATTGCATGGGAATAACAATGTTGGGTTCAAGCATACTGATGACCTCAGCAGCTTTGGAAGCGTTGAGCGCGCCGCCATCGCCGACCGGCACCATAGCAATATTAATATTGCCGAGTTCCTCAATGAGGCTTTGAGAGGGCACAAAATTGACCTTGCCGAGGTGAAGGATGGTCAATTTGCCGTAGTCGAGCACATAAAGTGTGTTGCGCAGGGCTTTTCCATCCAGATTGTGGGGCGTGGTTTGGATGCCTGTGATGAAAACGCCTCCGCGTTCATACTCTCCAGGTCCGGTGATCTCAAAAGAATCTCCTTTTACTGCGCTTAGATTGTTGTGAGCGAGATCGTTACAACTAACGGTGACAATTTCAGCTTTCAATTTGAGCGGATTGTAGCCTGCCACGGCTGAATCGAAGGGATCCGTAACGACGTTAGCAAACCCTCGCTCAGTGATGCGAAAACATGAATGACCATACCAGGTAATTTCCATATAAATCCTCCGACGTTCGGCCTTATTGGTTAAGGCCTTTCTCAAAGGTATATTATAACAGGTTGGAAGTTACCTCTATCTCTGGATCTCCTGCTGGATCTCCTGCTGCAATGCCTTGAAAGCCAGAATCTTATTACTCAATGCCTTCAAGGTAGCTTATCAAAGCCGCGGTTATTGCTGAGGATAATCCACCTTCTCCTGAGGCAGCAGTTCCAGTGAGACTGTTCTCTGCTTGTTTGGTAGCTTTTTCCTCCGGCGATAATCCCGATCCTTGTCCCGAGCTTTGTCCCGTACCCGATCCGGTACCAGTACCAGATCCAACTGTTATTCCATTGGTCTGAGCCCAGGTTTGAAGTTCAGCTTGGGTCAATGCCATGGCATTGATGGATGAAATCTGTTCTGATGTAAACAACAGTTCGATTTGGGACATAATCGCATTGACTTCAGCTTCAGCACTGGTGCCGGATTGAGACAGATTGCTTAAAGCCTGCCACAACATCAACATTTGGGGTGCTTGCTCGGCTGTGATAGGATATGTGGTTTCAGCTAATTTGAGGGTGCCAAAAGCAAGTAATAACCTGTTTGACAGTGCCCCTTCGTATTCGTAGTTAATCGTATTTTTTTGAGAAACCTCTGCCGGATTGGTGCTTACTGTGATGGCAGGAGCATTTAGGTTATTTGGGGTCGGTTCGACGAGATTTCCAGATTCCGTTTTGTTATCTCCGGAGCCGCAAGCCGTGAGCATGCTGGCAATGATCAGAACCAAAATAATGTAGTGTATACGTTTCATTTTATTTTCCTTCTAAATTTCCAAAAATTGATTATTCATGCCTCAGGGCAACAATTGGATCAAGCTTTGCCGCCTGAACTGCAGGATAGTATCCAAAAAATATGCCAACGATTGCCGCGGCTCCAAAAGCCAGAGGGATGGAGAGCGGGACGATAGCCGTACTCATACTTCCAAACTTGCCAAATAGATACGATCCGCCTACACCCAGGACAACTCCCACGAGTCCCCCGACCAGGCTAAGGATTACCGCCTCGAACAAGAACTGGAGTAGAACGTCACCAGGCCGAGCCCCCAAAGCCTGGCGTAAACCGATTTCGCGTGTCCTTTCGGTAACGCTGACCAGCATGATATTCATAATTCCGATACCCCCGACTACCAGGGAAACTCCTGCCACCCAGGCTAACAAGTCACGAAAGGCAGCCGTCGTTGCTTCACGCGTGTCGATGATGTCTTGCTGAGTTTGGACAGAAAAATCCGGGTCGCTAACGTCGACATCATGACGCTCTGCAAGTATGGCTGTAATTTGTGTGATGACACTGGAAATCCTCTCAGGACTTTCAGCTTTTACGTAAATTGTTCGAATGCGGTCTCGTCCAAGGTTCATGGTATTCATAAATTTGCTGAAAACCAAATTGATAGGAATGTAGACGCGTCCGTCATAATCTACATCTGAGACGATCCCTTTCGATTCCATCACACCGATAACTGTTAGCTTTGTTGTCCCCACAGTTATAGTCTGACCAATCGGATCTGTGTCCCCGAACAAGTCCGAGGCAATTCCAAACCCAAGCACCGCAACCTTTGCTTCTCGTTCATCTTCACTCTGATTGAAATATCGTCCTGACGCGACCGCGAAATCTCGCACCACGGGGAATTCTGACGATGTGCCGATCAGGGGAATTTCTTCAAACGTTTTGTCGTTGGCTTTTACGTTTTGTGCAGGCGGTGCTTGTTCAGCTGAAACGCCAACAATACCCACGACCTGTTCCCGGATAGCAAGCGCGTCATCGTAAAGCAGAGTTCTTGCACTGCCAGGGATCCCTCTTGCTGGAGACACTATTACCAGGCTTGCCCCCAGGGCGTTGATTTGTCTTGCAATCTCTGCTTCGGTCCCAGCACTGATTGCGAGCATGATGATAACCGAAGCAACGCCAATAATTACACCAAGAGTGGTCAAGAAAGAGCGACCTTTGTTGAGCATCAGCCCTTCCCAAGCGGATCGAAGAATCTTATTTATTTTCATGCTAATTCCTTCTCACCAATACAGGGGGTGCTTCCACGATCGCCGTCTGAGTTGATCAGGCCATCTTTAACGCAAACTATCCGCCCGGCATGCTGGGCAATATCGGGTTCATGCGTGACCATTACAATAGTTGTGCCGTCTTTGTGCAGAAGGTCTAATATTTCCATGATCTCAGTACCGGTTTTGGAGTCCAGGTTCCCGGTAGGTTCGTCAGCCAGGATCAAGGGAGGATGGTTAACCAGAGCCCGGGCGATGGCTACCCGCTGTTGTTGCCCACCAGAAAGTTGATTTGGGTAGTGGTCCAGCCTGGATCCTAATCCAACGGATTCAAGTGAGGCAATCGCGCGCTCTCTTGCTTCGGAAGCTGGAATATCTTCTGTGGGGTCATAGAACATGGGAAGCATTACATTTCCCAATGCGCTCAAGCGGGGCAATAAATTAAATGACTGAAAAATGAAACCCAATTTTTGATTGCGTATTTCAGCCAGTTGATTCTTATTCAATTGACTCACATCCCTGCCATCCAGCGAATACGTGCCATTTGTTGGTCGGTCAAGACAGCCAAGAATATTTAACAAGGTTGACTTGCCAGAGCCGGAGTGGCCCATAATCGCCACAAACTCGCCATTTCTGACCTGCAAGTTTATACCTGCAAGGGCAAAGATAGCGGCGTCCGATTCGCCATAAACCTTTGTCATTTCTTTTGTTTCAATCAAAATACTTTCCATCTTGTTTCCCGGTGGGCTCTCTTAATTACTTGGTTTCAACGGTGCCCGTGCTGATAACGTCGCCGGCATTGAGGCCAGCTAAAACTTCGGCATTGGCAAAGTCTCGTAAGCCGATGCTCACAGGCGTGAGTTTCAAAGAACCATCTTCCTGAACGACAAAAACCGCGTATGACTCTGCTGTGATTTCGCGCAATGCCTGTACGGGGATGATGAGAGCGTCTTTTGCTTCTCCAGCGATTATCTCAACGTCAATTGTCATGCCGATTAGCAAGTCAAAAGATGGCTTTTCAGGTAGTGTGCCCCAGGCAACTACCACAGAAGAGCCATCGATCGTCTGCAGAGAAGGTTCGATGACAATCACTTCACCTTCATAAGTTGTTTCTGGTTGAGCAGAAAATGTGTAGATAGTGCGATTGCCCACAGACAGCCCTGACAAGTCGGTTTCATCCATATAAAATTTAATCAGAAGCTCGTCCATGGATGTAAGCGTCATCACTGGGCTTGTGCTCACACTTTGACCTGGCACAAGATTTAAGTTGCCAATTACCCCATCAAAAGGAGCAACAAGCTTAGTGTTTTCAAGCGCTATGCGGGCATTTTCGTAGGCAAGATAGTCAAGTTTCAAGTCAAATAACGGTGTTCCTTCGGAGGCAATGAGTGCTTCTTGCAAGCGGGCTGAATCGCCTGATTGCACAATCTCAAGTGCCGTTTGTGCCTCGCTTAATCGCGCTTTTGCGATTTCGAGATTTGCCATCACTTTTGTTTCGCTTGAATCAACAGGTTCTAATTCGTAATAAGCCAGTTCAGCTAATAATTTCTCTAATTTGATTTTAGCGTCAGCCAGTTCGGCCAATGCTTTCGTTTTGTAAAGATCACTGTCGGGAACGTAAAAGTATAGTGAATAATTGTATTCAGCGACCTCAACCGCGTTCTGAGCGATGAGAACAGAATTTCTCAAAATTGCTATTTCGTTCTCATAACCATTTTCAGGATCGTAAGCGTTTAATTCTCCGAGAGCTTTGTCGTAAGCCATTTGAGCTTCAGAAAGCTCAAGCTGATATCTGGCAACGCCTGAAGGGGAGAATAAGGAGTTCAGGTTTGCTTCTGCTTGTGTGAACGATGCTTGTTGTGTCGTGTTTTCCAAACTTGCCAGAATATCGCCTTGGTTTACATATTGACCCGAGGTTACATTTACAACAGACACCACTCCACCGGTTCGAAAACTTAATTGGGTTTGAGCAGCAGAAATCACACTTCCGCTCCCTGCTACGCTGATGACCATGTCTCCAATGCGCACTTTTGCTGTTTGCAGAGCAGGCGCCTCAGCTTCTGCTTTTTGTGAAGCAGATCGGGAAACCAGGAGCGTGGTGATCAGGGCGCCAAGTAATAGGAGTCCTGCAATTATCCAGACTGTTTTGTTTTTTCGAAGTTTTGTTGTCATCATAAATTTCCTTGATCTAAACCATCAGGTCTTATTTTGTCGTCTTGTTGCGTGTTAGAAGTCAAACGTCAAATTTACAACATTCGGCAAGTATAAGAGCCACTCATTTAGATGGTGTTAAGCTGGATAGACTTTTTCTTAGAAATCGGTACTGTCAGGAAGTTATCGTACATTTAGGAGTCACCTGGCGAATAAACCGACGCAGGCCTTGTAGGGTTGATACCCGCATCAACTTTGACGGCGTAGAGAATTAACCACTTAGGAAAAGGCGGGCATTTTCCCTACGGGGTTCTTTTCGTAGGCCGGGTTGCGCATTTCAACCCGGCAAAATAGCCATCCTTTACCCGGGCAACACCCCCCTAGGAATGCTTCGGCTATCGCCAGGTGGAAAAGGCTGGCCTTTTCCCTACAGGGTATGGTGCGCAAATGGACGAACACCTTGTGGGGTGATGCCGTTGTCAAAGCCTCCCCCTGCGGGATGCGTCAACCAAGGTGGTGTGAGGATGAATCCATTAGGAAAAGGCAGGCCTTTTTCTTGCGGGGGGATTGTGTACCCACCCTGTGAATTTGTCATCGCGAGCAAAGTAGCCTCTGCCCGTTTAGCAGAGTTTGCCTTTTCCCTATATTGTCGTGCCCGGATATTAATAACCACAAGGGCTGACCTCTCAGCCAGCCCTTGTTACTTAATTTAAACCTGTGAACAGGCTCTTCTCAGACCCGAATTACTTCAAAATCAAAGGCAGGTAGAGGTATCGTAGATTAGTGACATGTAATGTCACAGGAACGTTAATCGCGGCAGCTGGCGGGTTCTTGACCCGGATTGAAGCGAGGTAATCGCCCTCAGCCAGACCAGTTGAGTCGTACGTAACCGTAACGTCTGTTGAGCTGTCCGCAATGACAACGCCAGCGGTAGGATCCAGCGAGAGCCATGGAACATCCCCTCCAGCTTCGAGGTTCAATTCGACATCATCCAGGAAGAAGTTGCCACTGCCAACAGTGACTGAATCAAATTTGATTTCATGGGTGTCGCCGTCTGCGAAATCTGAGACGTCTACTACGATCTCGCGGTAGCTCGCAGTCCCACAAGCCGGATCAGTCCCATCCGTGCGCCACAACTCAACACTGTCAATCATAAGGGCCATGTAATTGGATGCGCCTGCAGTCCCACAGACAGCCTGTTCAACCCAGAAGGTCATGTCGGCCGTACCGGGCATTATGAGCACATCTTGCGAGACGTAGCCCGCATCCCCCGCAGTTGCGCCGCCAAACCAGGACCAAACATCCCCAGTTCGCGGACCGGTGCCAGTACCAGTTCCGCAATCAGCAACTGTGCAGAGCGGCGTTCCAAAGTTGGCAGAAAATTCATCCCAATAGGGATTAGGAGTATACGCTTCGAAGCTTGGGTCCTGTAGCAATTGATCAACCAGGATCCCAGCAACTGGCAGCTCGATCAGCTCAAAGACGCCATCACCAGCACCCGTATTCATAATAGTCAGGGTCTGCGTGGTCATAGTATCTGCAACTTGAGTCTGCTCAAGGCTGGTCGGGTCAACGCTGATGCAGGGAGCTTCAAGACGCAGTTCCATATCAACTGTGAGTGTTGCTTGTGCAGCAAGGTCAAGCTCCTCAGCATAATCGGTCACAAAGCCATCCATGACAAATTCGATATCATAGATGCCAGCTGGCATAGCAAAGGAGTAGTAGCCAGTGGCAGAGGTTGTTGTAGACCCTATCATTGTCGTCCCCTGCCAGAAGTTAACCTCGGCGCCTGACAAAGGTGAGGGATTGATATCGCAGGTTTCCAGTCCAGTTACAGTTCCATTAAAGGTGCCATAAGTGGACGATGCCAGCAGGTGGAGAGTTATCGGTATATTTGGGTAGGTGTAAGGCGTGTCGTGCTTGACCTTGAGGGCAGCCAGGTAATCGCCAGGTTGGCTCAGGCCAGTCGGATCGAAAGTGACATCCACTTCGATCGAACCCGCAGCCGGCACAGTGCCGCTAATGGGATCTTCAGAGAGCCATGGTACATCAGATTGACCGCCGGTGGCAAATGCCAGCGAATCAACTTCAGCGCCGCCAGGGAAGGCTCCCACAAGCGTGCTTGCGCCGGTGGTGGTATCGATAATGCGCAGCTCGCCAGTAGTGGTGTAAGCCGCCCAGTAAAGAACACCAGACTCTTCTTCGTAGTCCATGCCCTGAGCGTAGTTTGCTGCAACACCTGTGTTACCAACAAGCGTAACAACCATTGTAGCGGGATCAACCTTAAAGAGGCTGTCTGTGAGCAGATCCACGATGTAGATCATGTCATCATTGGTGTTGTAAGCCAGGTCAATGCCGCAGCCGATCCCAGGCAGAGCGCCGAGGTCGGTGGTGGCGCCCGTACCAACATCCACGATTACAAGATTAGATGCCGCACAGGTTGTCGTCAAACCGTACATGGTTCCGTCTGGAGTGCCGGTTAAGCCGCTGAAGCTTTGTCCCGCCGGTGGTGTGGCTGTGCCAATCATGGTTGTGGCAGCGGTGGTGGTATTGACCCCATAGAGGGTATTACCGGTGCTGTTGACCACATAGAGCGTGCTAAAGTCTCCGCCGACAAAATCACCGGCAAAGAATTCGGTTCCAGCCAACGATCCAACGATATTCCATGTGCTTGGAGCTGTGGTATCAGGGAAGTAAACCAGGTTTTCACCAGGGTAGGCATCAACCGCGAACGCCGACTCGCCAGCCAGAAGACCAGCAAAGGGGTTATCTCCTGAGGCTTGCAAGCGGCTGCCGTCAGCTGCCTCTGGCGCGCGCCCCATTGAAACAGGCCGATTATCCTCAGGCAACTTTCCCTCGAAAGCGGGGATCATCACGGTCGGTAATTCAAAGCCCTCGTCCTTCTCGACCAGTTCGAACATGGCGTCTGAAGTGCCAAGGTTGCTGATGGTCAGCGTCTCACTGTAGGGAGCATCGCCCATGACCATGGTTACTTCCATCGAGGTCGGATCAAATGTTAATTGTCCAGTACCAAGGTAGAAGTCTTGCTGATTAATAGCATCTTGAATAATACTGACCGTTGCGGTATCACTGCCATATAGATCTTTTGAAGCAGTAAAATCTACATCTTCAGGATCTGTCATGGTTGGATGGAAGGCCCAGAAGAGACCTTCGCTGGCAGGATCTTCAGGAATGAAGAAGGTCTGCGTTGCGACCACATCGCTGTAGACGTCCGCCCCGACCAGCGGCAGGTCAGTCAGGTCATCATAGACATAACCAGCCACCACGCCGCCGGGGATCAATGTACAGACAGGTGCGGGAATTTCGTAACCTTCTTGGTAACTGATCTTGATGTGATCAATAGAGTAACCTTCATAATGCACAGAGGAGTCACTTGTTAGGCGGAAGCGCAAGTACACGCTGTCATCGCCGACAAAGCTGCTAATATCATAAGACTTTTGGTTCCACTGTTCAGTAATTGTGGATCCTGGATTAGCCCACATCGTCGTCCAGTTGGTGCCGTCTGCTGAGATTTCAGCCCAAGCATCATCCCATGCGTTGCTTTCAACGTGAACTGCCTGCCACCACTTGATGTAAAGTGTGTTTCCAGGCGGCAAAACCACACCACTCAGGTCAATAGCGGGTGAAGCCAAAGTCTGATTAGTGCTGGCAGAATAGTTGCCTGCCAGATTTGTATCCCAGCAGTTGCCGTCAGGGCAAGGACCAGGGAAGGTGGTGGTGGGAATGCCCCACTGCCACTCTATTGTCGGAGTGCCAGTGGCAATGAATCCGCCATCGGTTGCATTGAAGTCTTCTTGAAAGATGACCGTCTCAGGCGGTACTGCAAAGCCGAAGATGCCAATATCATCTACATACCAGCCTTCGTACTGTACAGAGGTGTCGCTCTTGAAGTAGAAGCGGAACTGGAAGTTGGAGACGTTGTAAGTTGCATCCAGGACTACTGTTTGCTGGCTATAGGCTGTATCTGACACACCGCCAACAGGACCCCAGACCGTATTCCAGGTCACACCGCCATCTTTGGTGACGTCCAGGCGCGCCCAGTCGTAGGATGCGCTTTCGATATGCTTCCAATCCCACCATTGGATGACGGGGGTAGCAGTGCCAAAGCCAGTCAGGTCCAGTACAGGGGATGCCATCCAGCCCAGTTCGCTGGCATTGTAAGAACCGCCTGGGTTGGTAGCAATACCCTTGGTGCCGCTGTGACCAGCCATCGGACCGCTGGTGAAATCACCCCAGGCAAAGGAGGTCGTGCCGCCAGGGGTAAAGCCTTCATCGCTGCTCTCGAAGGAGTAGAAGATGTCATAATCCGGCTGATAACCAGGAGCCGCACAGACTGCACCGTCCACCGGGACGTAAATGTCATGGGTGTAGGTAGCGCCAGTAGCGGTAACATCTTCCACCAACGGATCATAACCGCCTGGGATTGGGTCAGTGGTGAAATTATGTGGGGTAGCCTCTACCAGCTCAATTTCGTAATAGCCGGTGAAGGGATCTGTGTAAATGGTCTGACTAAAACCGGGAGTTGAGACTTGGATGGAGGAATACAGGGGATAGCCATGTTCGCCCAATCCTTCCACACCATCATCATAGACATAGCCTGAGACCGTAGACATACCCAATTGGGGAATGACAAAGTCTTGCATTGTAGTAGCACCTTCAGTGATGACGATGCCAGTAACAGTATCCGTTTGGTAGCCATACTTGCTGGCAGTCAGTGTGTAGGTGCCTTCCGGCAAGCCAGTGCTATAGCTGCCGTTGGCGGCGCTGTAAATATTCTTGGTGTAACCGGCGCCGTTATCGGCGAAAATCTTGGCGTCTTCAACCGGTGAGAATCCGTCGGTTGTTACAACGCCTTCCAGGGTACCCATCGCGCACAAGCCACTCGCATAATTGACTGCTGCCAGGGCGTCAATTTCGCCCCAGCCGGTGGCAAAGTTCGGGAAGTTAGTGGGGGTGAGCGCGGAGCCATCGTCGTAGACCATGTCCACAGCGGTGCTTTCGATCAGGGTTTCGGTGGCAGCGTACTCGCCGATCAGGCAGGGCGCTGCCTGCCAGATGAGGGCGACCAAGCCGGTCACATGCGGGGCGGACATGGAAGTGCCAGACCAGCCATCCTGATATTCTGTGTCACTTCCGGGAGTCGAAGAGCGGATGCTGACGCCTGGAGCAAGCACCTGGGGTTTCATTTCATCAAAACCGTCAGTGGGGTTGACAGTGTCCAGATTGTCGGTAGGACCCCAGTTGGAGTGGGTGGCGTACTGTCCGTTTTGCTCACCCGAAGAACCGACGCCGGTCACATTGCCCGAGCGGGCGGGGTTGCCGACTGTGTTGAGTCCGGGAGGAGAAGAATAACCGCAGTTGGAGGAGTTGCCGTTGGAGAAGATTGGATAAACACCAGCCGCAAGCCAGGCATTGATGGGTCCTTCGTACCAACTGTCATAGGTCTGACCGCAGTCACCCCAGGAGTTGTTGACAGCATTAGGGCGCAGGTCCGGGTTGGCATTGTTGCCAGTCAGATCGGTCGGCGCGGCGATAAACTGACCGCAGCCCAGCAGAGCGGAATCGGTACAGCCGCCATCCGGGCAGCCAGCACAGGCGATCCATTCAGCTCCAGGAGCAATACCGATTTGGTTTGAACCGCCGTCATCACCCACCATGGTGCCCATGGTGTGAGTGCCGTGTCCGTTACCATCGCGTGGCTCATCATCCGTTAGATCGTCGGGGTTGAACCAGTTGTAGTTGTGGTCAAAGGTGCCGCCGTTGTTACCGCGGTACTGCTCAACGAGCGCCTGGTGCGAGTAGCGCACGCCGGTATCAATGTTGGCAACCACCAACCCGGCGCCATCAATTCCCATTGCCCAAACGTCGTCCGCGTTGACATGCGTAAGGTTGGGTTCGATGGCATTCAAGCCATTATCAAGAACCGCAGCAGAAGTGTCGGGTTCGTAGA
>ENA-OSEO01005171-OSEO01005171.1-sediment-metagenome-genome-assembly--contig:-NODE-5171-length-12827-cov-3.966745_pt1 | contig 12827 bp, 12 predicted proteins | sample MGYA00237883_ERZ534232 | MGnify/ENA metagenome assembly ERZ534232
AGCTCTGGCATATAATGAAAATTCATTCCATAGATGCCAACCACAAAGGTTAAAGGAATGAATATTGTGGCTATTATAGTAAGCACTTTCATTACACTTCCCATCATGTTGCTTATCTGGGTTACATGATAATCGAGAAGTCCTGCAATATTGTCCCGGAAGATATCCGCCATCTCCTGGGCTTGGATAATATGATCATAGATATCCTTGAAAAAGATCTTAGTGTCTTTTTTTATAAAGGTGAAATCCTCCTTTTTAAGGATATTCAGCACCTCGCCCAAAGGCCATACGGTTCTCCGTAGGGTAACCAGTTCCGCTCTTAGGGAATGGATCAACTCCAGGAGATTATCCTGTTTTTTTAAAAAAAGTTTTTCTTCCAGATCATCGAAGAGCCCGTCTAGACTCTCCAGAATAAGGAAGTAATTATCCACTACTGCATCCAAAAGGGCATAGGCAAGATAATCTGCCCCCTCCCTTCTTAGCCTTCCCTTATTATTCCTTATCCTTTCGCGTATGGGGTCAAAAACATCCCCTGGTTTAATCTGGAAGGATATCACATAGTTTTTTCCTACAATCAGGCTTACAGACTCCTGATTTATAGTACCCTGTTCGCTGTTCCAGCTTAGCATTTTAAAGGAGACGAAAAGGTGATCCTTGAACTCTTCAATCTTGGGACGTTGATCCGTATTCTGAATATCCTCAAGGATGAGGGGATGGATGGAAAACTCGGTGCCTATCTTTTCCAGGGCTTCAATATCATTTACCGATTCTACGTTGAGCCAGGTTACTGAATCCTTCTTAAGAATTGTGCTCAGATCGGGAAGGGTATCAAAGGAATCCTCGGTGTAGCTTTTCTCGGAATATACAAAGAGGCTTATCCCCCTGGCAGGGGTAGGAACTCCCCCCTCGGAGATCAGTGTTCCGGGAGGAAGGCCTATCCTGCTCATCCTGTGTCTGCCTACATGAATATATCTCTTTCCCATGCTACTCGCCTCCGATTCTGTTTTTATCCCTAGCCCCGGCCCTAACCCCTGCGCCGGCCCACAGCCGGCCTAGGATGCTTTTACCCTGTCTGGGTTCCGTTTTTTCATTCCTCGGTTTGTTTTTGGATTCCCAGGAAAAGGAGAAGGCCTTTTTTTCAAAGGAGAAAAGAATGAAGGAGAGATTGTTCAGGCGGTCGTAGAGGGGATAACAAAGAATTGAACCCTTTTGGCCTTCCTGCTCGACAAAGGTGCGTTTCTTTTCCAGATTGAAGATTATCTCCGGCATAACGATCTCCGGCACCCTTTCCTCCATCAGGAATCCCAGAATCTCCGATCGTGGGAGTTTGTTTTTTTCCAGATACCCTCTGCTTACATGGACAATTCTGCCTGCCACGTCGGTTATCAAGAGGGGAATATCCATCTGGGCAACAAGGAGATCCACAAGATCGCTCAAGGCGCTTATCTTAAGAGATTTCTTTTCATTAAGAAGATTCAGCTCCTTGTAGAGCTTATCTATACGATCTCCCACAATCCCCAGCTTCTTCAATCCATAACCAGAAGAGAGGGTTGTCTCCCTGGTAAAGTGGATAAGCTTATCCAATTCCCTTATCACCCTTTTACCTTTCAAAAGAAGCCGGAAGGCGAGGAGAAGAAACAGGATCAGAATAAGTATATAAACATAGAAGAACCTTTGGGCAGTAAAAATTGCCAAATCCTTTTCTGCTCCTGCTAGGGAAAGGAGATTCCAATACCCCCAGATCCCCAGGAGGGAAAATCCCGCCAGGGTAAGGATGAACAGAGTTAAAAAACCCTTCTTACTGATTAGAAACATGCTTATTCATACTCCTCCAGGGCATCGATATCCTCGTTTTTCCCTACCACAATAAGGATATCCGATTCCTCGATTACCTCTTCTGGACCTGGGAAAACAACCTTCTCTTCCTTAAGGGCATTACCTTCCTTATCTATAGTAACAGAGATCCTCCGCAGGGCTACAACATTTATATGAGCCTTGCTTCGAAGCTCCAGTTTTAGAAGGCTCTTTCCCACCATCCCCGGAGGCGCATAGATCTCCGCCATGCTGATGGTTCGGGTAATCGGAATTCTCTCCAACACCTCCGGCGAGATCAACTTGAGGGCCATACGTGTTCCCTGATCTATCTCCAGGTTAATTATCTCGTCCGCACCAACCTGTTTTAGTACCCGTTGATGCAGGTCGGATACAGCCCGGGCGATGATATAGGGCACTCCAGCCCCCTTAAGAAGGGCAGTGGTTAGAATGCTCGCTTCTATATTATCCCCTATGGCCACTATAGCTACATCCACATCCTCCAGAGGAACTGCCGAAAGGGCCTCCTCGTCCGTAGAATTGACCAGAACCGCCTGGGTAACCTGATTCTTAATCGATTCAATTACCTGAGGCCTGTTGTCCAGGGCAATAACCTTGCCCCCCTTTTCCGAAAGCACTTCGCAGACCCTTTTACCGAAGGATCCCAAACCAACAACTGCATAGACTCTTTCCTTTGCCATATATCCCCCAGCACTTAACCTAAAGAGATATCCCCTAGGGGATACTCTATCCTGACCCTCCCCTCTTCCTTTGCCGCAGCGGCAAAGATGGTGAGAGGTCCAAGTCTTCCTGCAAACATCAAAACAATTATAACTGTTTTTCCAGCCCCCGAAAGGAGGCCGGTAATTCCAAGGCTTAATCCCACCGTAGCAAAGGCAGAAACAGCCTCAAAAAGCAGGATCTCATAGGAGGCCTCTTCCGTTATACTTAAAAGCAGGCTTCCCAGGGAGACCGCCAGGATCCCGAAAAGGAAAATCTGGAAGGCATTCATGACCTGATTCTGCCCTATCCCGTGCTTCATTAGTGTTACAGTTGGCCTCTTTTTTAGAACCGATAGAACATAGGCCCAAAGAACCCCTAAGGTGCTAACCTTTATACCCCCCGCCGTGCTGCCCGGCGCTGCTCCTACGAACATAAAGAGAATCATAACCGCCGGGGTGGCCCGAAAAAGGGATGAGAAGGGAAGGGTATTGAAACCAGCGGTCCTTAAGGTAACGGATTGAAAAAAGGCAGCTAAATACTGGGTACCTAAGGAATGCTCCCGGAGAGTGTAGGGGTGCTCCAGTCCGTAAATCAGGAGAGTTCCAGCGCCGAGCAGCACGGCGGTGGTTATAAGGACAATCTTTGAATTAAAGGAGAGTTTCCGGGTCCTTCCCCTAAGGATCTCCCAGAGGTTTATTATCACCGCAAAGCTTATCCCTCCCAGGATGATTAGTGCAGAGATGGTCAAACTGATTATAGGAGAAGAAACGAAACCTTCAAGGCTATCGGAGAATAGTGCAAAGCCGGCATTACAGAAGGCAGAGATCGAATGAAAAATACCATAGAAAAGGCTCCGCATGGAAAAGCCCAGTTCTGCAGAAAAACCGAGAAAAAGAATCAGGGCGCCGAAGCCCTCAATTATAAAGGTAGTCCTGATGATTCTGCGGATAGTACCGGAGAGCTGACTCATATCCTCCTGACTAAGCATATAGGAGATAAGAAGCTTCTCCTCCACCGACACTGCCCTTCGCAGCGAGAAGAGGGTAAAATAGGAGATGAGCATTATCCCCAGACCACCTACCTGGATTAGGAGGATAATTATTATTTGCCCCGGCAGTGTAAATACCGTGGCTGTATCCACCACAATAAGGCCTGTAACGCAGACAGCAGAGGTGGCAGTGAAAAGAGAATCCAGAAAGGGCAAACCCTTTCCATTTAGCGTGGTAAAGGGCATCATAAGAGCTAAAGTGCCAACAAGAATCACCAAAAGGAAACTTAAAACAATCGTTTGCGCAGGATGTATTGTAATACTCTCAATTAAGGCTGCAAAGCGCTTTAATCTGGAAGAAACCTTTCTTATGAGAAGAAGGTTCCGCAGGATTATTATTACCTTTGGAAAGGCGGAGCCCTGGGGAGCTTTTAGGGGAAATAGAAGGAAGGCTTTAGTTACGAGAAAGACCAGAACATATAATACCAGTATGGTATGGGACAGCCAGTTCCGCCTGAGATAGGCCGAGGAGTTCTTAGCCTTAAGAAGACTGAAGACCGCCTCCAGCAGGGTGAAGATAAAAACAGCAAAATCTATTATCTCCAGGATCAAAAGAGCCACAGGATCGGTAAAATCCGCCTGTTCAAGAAAGAGGGAAAGAACACTCAGGATAATAACCAGCACAAGCAGGTAGTTTAACACTTTTGTCATCTTACTAAAACTTTATTATAAGCCTTAAGAAAGGGCAAGAGCCTCCGCTTTTCCCCGACCGCTGGATCCCAAGCTGCATACCAGGTTGTATGTCAAGCTGTAAGCAGGGCTGGGTGCTGGGAAGTAGGCCGGTTAATAGGCCGGGCGGCCTTTATTGACAGGGCTGATTCTCCTATCTATAGTATTAGGGGGAGGCTTTAGATAGTTCCCAACAGAAGGAGTGGTTATGATCCGTTTGATTGTTAATATTCTTTTTCTGATAGTTCTTGCCGTATTCATTGCCCTGAATGTTTCCTATTCCACCTCTGTAAATATTTTTGGCAGGGTTTTTGAAAATATTTCCGTAGTAGCGGTCATACTTCTTTCCATTGTCCTTGGAGTTCTCTATTCCTTTTTATTTTACGTAAGCACTTATCTAGGCAGACTGCAGAAGGGAAAGATAAAAGAGAAGAAGGACTTTACCATAAAAAAGGAAAAGGAACTGAAGACCCGGGAAAAACTTCTGGAAAAGTCTTCTCCTGCGCAGGTTGTAATGGAGGAGGAGAATCCCTTATCCCTTGAGGAGGTAAGGTCGAGAAAGGGAAGGAAAAAGAAGAATAAGGAATAACCCTTCCTTATCTTTTCCTACCTACTGTCACCATTGGATAGGGAGCCATAGAAACTGGTAAGAAGAGCGGATAATCTCTTTCGTAGAATCCGGAAGGAGAAAAATTTTTTTGCCGTATGGAAATTCCTTTCCGTCATTGCCTGTAGCAGATCCTCTCTTGTTAGGATATCCCTGACCCTGTTCACCGCCTTCTCCGTTACAAAGCCGTCTATAGAAACAACATCAAAACCCTTAGGTTCAATATCCACAATATACACAGAATACCGGTTTACCAGCAGTGGTTTTCGGAAATAGACCGCCTCTAAAAAGGCATTGCCAAAGCCTTCATAAGTACTTGGATAGGTTACAAGATTAACATGGGGGTACACATCCCAAAGACTGAACAGCTTCTCCCCGGTTTCGGAGTATCTTTTTGTTTCATGGAGCCGGTTATAGATGAAGGAGATATCTATTCCCTGATTCCGCGCAACATCCATCACCCATTCGTAGTATTCAAGACCCTCATCCGAGGCAGAGTGGGATATTATAAGTTTAGTATTGGGCAGATCCAGCTTCTTGATAAGGTAGATCGACTGTTCTATCCCCTTCCTGGAGACGATCCTTGTGGGCTGCAGGATAAGGAGATCCTCTTCGGAAAACCCGCAGACCGATCGGAAATCGTAGTTAAAGTCATTGAACCAGGGCCGACTTTTATCAAAATCCAGGACATTGGGTATAAGGGTGGAGGAGAGACCCCGTTTTGCGGCAAGATCGGTCTGAATCATGGAATTTATTACCACCTGTCGAACGGAGGGAAGATCGGGGGGAAAACAGCTCTGGATTATATCCTGCACAGAGTTGAGGAGGAACCGTGGTCTTTCCCACCAAAAGTCGTGATTATGGGCCAGGGTGGGAATACCGGTTTCTGCAATAACCTCTGTAAGGGCCATACCCAAGGGGATGTGCATGGGAATGGAAAGGGCGTTTTCTGCCACCAGGAGATCAATATCAAATCTCTTGATAAAATCGTAAAGAGTGTTCTTAAGAAATTCCTTTCTCCGGTAAATCAGGTCTGTAAGAGCGCGGCTCCTCTTCTGGCTGCCGAAAACCTGGGAATTCAGTTCAAGATTTTCAGAATGATTGAAAAAGGCTTCCGGAACCAGATGGCCTACAGTCTCCGGTTTGTCCAGTTCCCCGGCATACCAGTAGATCGAATGACCGAATTCGGTTAATACCTCGGCCCATTTCTCTGCCTCGAGAGAAACTCCATCGGTACCAGCAAATCGGGTAGACACAAAACCTATATTAAGCTTTTCTAAATCCTTCAAAACATAAACCCCCTGAATAGCCTCTCCTATAATTCTATATCGATAAAAATACCAGCACTTATTACCTATATTCCAGGTGTGATCCTCCACCTGCCCCGTGGACTCTGAAATCCTCCTGGGCTTCCTCCACAAACTGGATAATCTCCTCGGCAATCTTGATACCCGCAATCTGCTCAATCCCTTCGAGCCCCGGAGAAGCATTTACCTCTAAAACAACAGGCCCGCGGTTGGATCTTAAAAGATCAACCCCTGCCACGGAAAGACCCAGGACTGAGGCAGCAGCAAGGGCTGTTTCCTCCTCTTTTTGGGACAGATCGACAGGTCGCCCCTCCCCTCCCCTGTGGATATTTGCCCTGAAATCCTCGCCCCGGCTGACTCTTAGCATGGCTGCCACAACCCTTTTCCCTACAACAAAACAACGGATGTCCCTGCCCTCCGACTCCTTTATATACTCCTGAACCAGGATATTTTGTTTTAAGCCCCTGAAGGCTTCTATTACACTCTGGGCAGCCTTTTTTGTTTCCGCCATCACTACTCCGATACCCTGGGTACCGTCTAAGAGTTTTATAATGAGGGGAGATCCTCCCACAAGACTAATCAGATCCTCCGTATACCGAGGAGAATGGGCAATGCCTGTAATAGGCAGGCCAATCCCCTCCCTGGCAAGGATCTGCAGGGAGCATAGTTTATCCCTAGCTTTACTTATAGCAGAAGAACTATTAAGAGTATAAACCCCAGCCATCTCGAACTGCCTTACCACAGCAGTTCCGTAAAAGGCAAAGGAGGAGCCTATCCTGGGGATCAGGGCATCGAAGGTACTTATATTTTCTCCCTTGTAATGAATGGTGGGTTTATTGGAGGTAATATTCATATAACATCCCAGGGGATCAACGATCCTTACCGAGTGACCCCTTTTTTTACCAGCCTCATATAAGCGCTTGGTAGTATAGAGATAACCCCGGCGGGAAAGAATGCATAATTTCATCTATTGCTCTCCTTAAAAAACCTAAAGAAGATATTTTTTATATGGGTCTATAATAAACCTGCTCTTAAGAGCTGTTCTTCCCAAAAGCATCCTGAACTTCATGGTATCCCGGTTTGCCAGAGAAAGTTCTACAGGGAAGAGGAAGCTCCCCATCTTTATGTTTGTCACTATTATATAGCGGTACTGTTCCTCGCCGCTGGAGGTTTTAATCAATCTCTTATCCGTCACAAGGGCTTCACAATCCAGGGCAGGAAAACTCTGCTTTTGCATAGGATGTACCCCAAACCGCAACATGAGGGCTCCCTTCTTATAAAAAGGTTCCGTATAATAGGTGTGGAGAGATGAGGTTCTTGCTCCTGTATCTATTTTTGCCTTAAGCCTTTCAATACCAAGATCAGGTAAAGAGATCCATTCCTTCCAGCCGATTGTTATCGGAAACTCCGCCATAACTGTTTACCGCATCAACCGGACCGTGCCAGAAGGAACAGCTCTTCGGCGCCTTTTTTAAGAGCCTGGGAAGCCTGGTTAAACCGTAAACCTGGGAAAACCCCGAGGCCACTATGGATTGTGTCGTGGATCAGGTCCATAAGGAATCTAAGATAGATGTTCCGATTCAATCCTCCAGAAGTATCTATGAAGAGCATATTCCTGCAGTTCAGGGCATTGGCAATGGAATCTATCTGCCTTAGGGCAACAGGGAAAAGGGACTTTATCAATTGGTAATATTTATCATGATAATCACCATCTTTTTCGTAGAAGCTTCGGATCTGGAGATGCCGGTTCCTTACATAACCCGCCTGGGCAGTTTTCCTTTTTGGGAAAAACTCCTTAAAGAGGGTTTCAACGGTAGGTACCGCAGAAAGGCGGTACAGGGAAAAATTGAACAGGAACAACCCGGCAAGATTCCGGAAAAAGGGGTCAGAAAGGAGGTTCGATCTGGCAAGACTCCGTACAAGCCCGGAAAGCTCCTGATCCGGCCTGTTATAGAGGACCTTACTACCGGTACTAAAAAGCCCACCCTTTGCAGCAGACTCCTCCAAGGCTTTTTCAAGACCTAACAGGGTCTCGCTGATTTTTGGATACAATGGGTTCATATACAAGGCAGTGGAGAATCCTTCCAGGCTTTTTAACTCCTTCTCCGTTAGGGTGCTTCTGCAGACTCTCTCCAGATAGCCGGCAATCGATTTTGAAAGCTCCCCATCCATAAGCCCCAGGGTGGTATCGGTCCTGGTAAAATATTTGGCAAGGCGGTGTTTTACCTTATCCATACCTCCCGGAAGATAGGTTTTTTCCACCACCTGTTCCCGCAGCACCCTAACCGATTCGCCGGTTTTATAAAGAAGGACCTCCTTAGGCGAGATATCGGATAGGAGAAGATTCAGGGTGCGGTCAAAGGGAACAAAACCCACGGATTTTATCTTCTCTATCTCTGCCTCCCCCAAGGTAAGTTCCGGAGGCGCAAAACGGTTGTAGTTTCCAGCTACGTCCTGGGTATTAAAGGGTAAAGTAGGATCTACCCTGTAGCGGTTATGCCAAAGGCAGATTTTAAGATCTGGATTTATCTCCAGGGCGGCTTTGATGTATCCCCCAGAGGAAACATGAGCCGTGGGCTCTGGATTTGTAACTACTGCCAGGGTATTTACAAAGGGCAAAAAGGCGAGATTTTCCTCGTTTCCTATCCCTGCGGGAAGATCTAGGATAAGAAAATCGTACCTCTTATCCAGCTCTTCGGTAAAATCGGAAAAAATTAGGTTTAAAAGAACTGTACTGTCTCCCTTGGAATGCTTGGTTCCAGGAAAAAGAAGATCCAGGTTGGGTACTACGGGAATAGTATAGCTGGATAACTTCTTCTGCTTGAGGGAGGAGGTCTTAAAAACCGATTCCGGCAGAACCAGATCCAGGATTATGGCGATATTGGAGAGTGGATCAAGGTCGAAGAGGGCTATCTTTATTCCCCGCTTTGCATAGTACAGGGCAAGGTTTACCGCGGTAGTGGATTTTCCTGTTCCTCCCTTCCCAGACCCTATGGCCAGGGCCTTGGATGCTAATTTTCTGCTGAGTTTTGCTTGCCTTTCCATCCTTTCCCCTCCAGGTTACAGTGTTAATAGTATCTTACACCTCGGTTTCTGTCACTATATCTATAGTGTCCCTAAGATTGTAAAAAATTCATAAAAAGCTCAAGCAGTATATAAATAGTACAATAATTTCTTTTCATACCAACTGATCGGGTGGAATAGTAATTTCACCAAAACTTGAAAAAAATAGAAAGAGAATAAATTTTTTACAATCTTAGGGACACTCTACACGGGCTGCCATAATTATAGTATTATTATAGCATTATGAAAAATATTGATAAAACCAATCCTCAATCCTTCTCTCCCCTGACTGATCCTAACGAGTATTCAGCTTTTTTAAGATCCATACTTCAAAGCCCTATGAACATCAACATCTGGGCTGTTGACAGGGATATTTGTTACACCTTTTTCAATGCCAGTCATAAAAAGGGTATGAAAAAATTTTGGGGTGCCGATATAGAGGTGGGCAAACCTCTTTTAAGCTTTTTAACGAATCCCAGTTACATAGATGCGGCAAAGCAGTACTATTCCAGGATTTTTCAGGGTGAGCAGATCGCCTTGGTGGATGAATTGTACGATCTGGAGGGAGATCTTCATTTTTTTGAAAACCATGGAAGTCCGGTGTTTGATGAATCAGGGAGAATCCTTGGTGCTACGATCTTTACCCTGGAGATTACTGAAAGAATCATTAACGAAAGAAAAATAAAAAAAGCCCTGGAGGAGAAGCAGTTTCTCTTAAGGGAGATTCATCACAGGATAAAAAACAATCTTCAGATAGTTTCAAGTCTCATGGAAATCCAGGGTTCCAATGTAAGAGATAACGAGATCCGCTCTATATTCATAAACAGTCAGAACAGAATTCAGACTATTGCGGCAATCCATGATCTTCTTCATCAATCGGAGGACCTTTCCTGTGTGGAGATGGAGTCCTATATAAAATCCCTGATCTACAATCTCTCCGACTTTTATTCCGAGGATAGGATCGATTTCGCGGTAAAGATTACTCCTGTAAAGTTCTCCCTGGATACGGCAATCCCTCTGGGTCTGATGATCAATGAACTGGTTACAAATTCCAAGAAATATGCCTTTCCGGGAAAGAGAAAAGGCAGAATCACCGTTACTCTTGAACCGGCGGAAGATCCCTTCTACCGCTGCACGGTGGAAGATAATGGGTTGGGAATAATGGAGAAGGATTCAGAAGAGACAAAGCAGGGCCTTGGGCTTCAGATAGTGGAGGCCATGGTGAACCAGTTAGCTGGTTCCTATACCTTGGAGAGCGGGAAAGGTACAAAATGCATAATCCGTTTCAAGGCAGGCTTGTGCAAAAATCCTGATTAAGGTAACTTTGGAGAAAACCAAAGGAGTTTTTAGATAGAATGATTCCTGCGCAAGTAAGCACACTACTGGCCGAATACGGTTTAAAGGTTTTGGAATTTGATGAAGGAACCACCCCCACAGCGGAAAGTGCCGCCCGAACAATAGGTGTTAAAACAGGACAGATTGCTAAATCTTTGCTCTTTAGGGGCAAATCTGGTTCTTATTATCTTTTTGTCTGCCCAGGGGATAAAAAAACCTCCTCTGCCAAGTTAAAAGCTTTGACTGGAGAAAAGGTGAGTCTCGCCTCCTTCGAGGAGACGGAAAGGGTAACGGGTTATAAACCAGGAGGGGTATGCCCCTTCTGCCTTCCCGACAGCACTCCTGTTTTTTTGGATATGGGGCTTAAGATTTACGATACCATCTATCCAGCGGCAGGAACCGATTCTTCGGGGGTGCCTATGACCTATGAACAGCTGAAAAATATTTCCAAGGCTATGGAAGCGGATTTCTGTTCCGACTCCTAGGTTTAAAACTCTTAAGGTTAGATCATAAGGGTAAGGGTGTAATGAAAAGCAAAAAGAGTCTGGTAATAAACAGGGAATGGTGCAAAGGCTGTGGAATCTGTGTGGCCTTTTGCCCTAAAAAGGTACTGGAACTGGACAGAGAGGGTAAAACCAGTGCCCCAAGAATCGAGGATTGCATCTATTGCAAAATGTGTGAATTAAGATGTCCCGACTTTGCAATAGAGGTTGTCGAAGAAGAGGAGGAAGGGGATGAATAATAGTGAAGTAAAACTCCTTCAGGGCAATGAAGTTTGCGCTGAAGCGGCAATCTATGCCGGCTTGGAGTTTTTTGCAGGATATCCTATAACTCCTTCCACAGAGATTGCAGAAACACTCTCCTACAAACTGCCCAAAAAAGGTGGCCGCTTCATCCAGATGGAGGATGAGATAGGCTCAATCTGCGCTATCATCGGAGCCTCCCTTACCGGCAAAAAGGTAATGACTGCCACAAGCGGTCCCGGGTTCTCCCTGATGCAAGAGGCCATCGGTTATGCAATTATGACCGAGATCCCTTGTGTAATTGTGAATGTCCAACGGGGCGGCCCCTCCACAGGTCTTCCCACCCGGGTAAGCCAGGGGGATGTTATGCAGGCCCGTTGGGGGACCCATGGGGATCATGCCATCATTGCCCTAACCGCCTCCAATCATCAGGACATCTTTACTACCACAGTAGAGGCCTTTAATCTAGCAGAAACCTACCGTACTCCGGTGATACTCCTGTACGACGAGGTTCTCGCTCACATGAGGGAACAGGTGGTAATTCCAGAACCAGGCGAAATTCCCCTGGTGGAACGGCTTATTACCTCCGTCCCCAAGGGAACCGATTATCACCCCTATTTTCCCAGGGAGGATGGAAGACTGCCCATGTCCGATTTTGGAGGAGTCCACCGTTACAATGTCACCGGTCTTTACCATGACATGTGGGGGTTCCCTTCGGACAACCCGGAAATAACCAATGAACTGATCCATCATCTGGTTCACAAAATAGAAAACCGGACAATCAATATAACCCGGATGAAGGAGTATTACCTGGAGGATGCGGAAACCATCCTTATCTCCTACGGAGCCTCGGCCCGCTCTGCCATCCACATTATGGAAGACCGCCGGGCTGTTGGGATGAGTATCGGCATGATCGAACTTCAGACCCTGTGGCCCTTCCCGGAGGCGGAGATTCGGAAAAAATGCGCCAAAGCAAAGTACATTGTGGTAGTGGAGATGAATATGGGTCAGATTGTACATCAGGTAAAGGCCTGTGTGGATCATCCCGGTTGGGTTTACCTGGTAAACCGTGTGGATGGAAACCTTATAACCCCCGTGGATATAAAGAGAATCCTGAGGATAATCCAGGGGAAGGGGATATAGATATGTCCATAACAACATACTTAAGAAAAAGATTTATGCCCCACATCTGGTGTGCAGGCTGCGGAAACGGAATAGTCCTGAACAGTTTGTTAAGGGCAGTTGAAAAACTTGGTCTTGACAGGAACAATATTGTCATGGTTTCTGGGATAGGTTGTTCCTCCAGAATGCAGGGATATGTGGATTTTCATACCCTGCACACCATTCACGGCAGGGCCCTCGCCTTTGCCACAGGGGTAAAGCTTGCAAGGCCGGAGCTCGATATCATTGTTCCCATGGGGGACGGGGATGCCTTGGCCATAGGCGGGAATCATTTCATCCATGCCGCCCGGAGAAACATAAATCTTACCGCCATCATCCTGAACAATCGGATCTACGGG
>ENA-OSEO01005172-OSEO01005172.1-sediment-metagenome-genome-assembly--contig:-NODE-5172-length-12826-cov-4.067299_pt1 | contig 12826 bp, 11 predicted proteins | sample MGYA00237883_ERZ534232 | MGnify/ENA metagenome assembly ERZ534232
CCTGTACATCCCTGTTCACTTCCCGCCTGCCCCGCGCTCCCAAGCCTCGCGGCTGAGTTCGAAGGTATAGCCGAGAAAGGTGATCGGCGCGCCGCTGGCGTCGGTGTGGAAGGAGACCAGCGACTCGCCGCTGCGGGTGAACCCCAGGCGCGCCAGCAGCCGGCAGGAGGGGAGGTTGTCCGCGGCGGTGCCGGTGATCACCCGCGCGGCGCCCCGCGTGGCAAAGGCGTGGGCCAGCAGCGCCAACGTGCACTTTCCGCTCAGGATAACGCCTGCGTTGGGCAGCGACCTTTCCACCCAGACGCGGGCTCACCACGTCCACCGCAGGTGTTTCACGTTACGCCATCGTCAGATCTGTGTTCATGGATGTGACACTATCACTGGCAAATCGCCTGTATCGTTCTTTTCGACCGGTGACACCAAAGGACACGCGGCCTTGACACGAATCACGCTAACAGTAGGATTACAGGCGACACGAGACTGGCGCCGGCATGTCACCGGCACGTAGCTGAGTGGTCGCCCGTTTCGGGCAAGTGGCGAAAGAGGGCTGCAAGAACACGAGCGCTACGAAGACGCTGACCTGGCGCATGCCGTGACCGGGCGGACGCTCCACGTAACATCATGGCGGCTCAATGTGTGCGCGCTTCGGTCGAAGCCGAGGCCATCCGACTTGATAGAGGAGACTCAATGATCTATCGTCGCTCATTCCGCTACATCGCTCTTCTTACCTTGATACTCGTACCAATACTGACGACTGGCTCGGTTGGTGCAGCCCCGGCACCGGAGGAGGCTGCTTTGCAGTCGCCCTGGTTCCCCGAGACGATCAGCGCCGGTGGTTATCACAGCTGCGGCCTGAAGACCGATGGCACGCTGGACTGCTGGGGTCAAAACTCCTACGGCCAGTCGACGGCGCCCGGCGGGACCTTCATGCAGGTTAGTGCCGGCGACTATCACACCTGCGGTCTCAAATCCGATGGCACGCTGGCCTGCTGGGGCAGAGACGACGACGGCCAGGCGACGCCGCCACCCGGAACATTCACCCAGGTGAGCGCGGGCAACGCTCACACCTGTGGTCTCAAGACCGACGGCACGCTGGACTGCCGGGGCTTGAACGTATACGGTCAAGCGACCGCGCCGGACGGACGCTTTGTCCAGGTCAGCGCGGGCGGCTATCACACCTGCGGCGTTCTGACCAACGGGACGCTGGACTGCTGGGGCCAAGACCATCTGGGGCAGGCAACGGCGCCCGCCGGGACCTTCACGCAGGTGAGCGCCGGCCTTCAGCACACCTGCGGCGTCAAGACCGATGGCACACTGGCCTGCTGGGGCTGGAGCGATTACGGCCTGGGGGCGCCGCCGGCAGGGGAGTTTGCCCGTGTGAGCGCGGGCAACATGCATAGCTGCGCCCTGGGGATCGACGGCACAGTGGTTTGCTGGGGCTACAATTCCCAAGGCCAGACGAACGCGCCAGTGGGATCCTTCACCCAGGTGACTACAGGCAACTATCACAGTTGCGGGCTCAGGACCGACGGCACGCTGGCCTGCTGGGGAGACAGCACCTCGAGCCAGGCGACGGCGCCCATAGAAACCTTCGGGCAGCCCCGCATCACCGCCGGCAGCGAGCACACCTGCCTTCAGGAGCAAGACGGCACACTGGCCTGCTGGGGAGCCAATGATGTGGGCCAGGCGACGCCGCCGGCCGGAACCTTCACCCAGGTGAGCGCCGGCTACCGGTACACTTGCGGCCTCACGACCGGTAGCGCCGCGGTCTGCTGGGGCTGGAACGAAGAGGGTGAGGCAACGGCGCCGGCCGGCGCCTTCAACCAGGTGAGCGCGGGGTTCATTCACACCTGTGGCCTCAAGGCAGACGGCGCAGTGGTTTGCTGGGGCTACAACGCTCACGGCCAGTCGACGCCGCCGCCCGGGACGTTCACCCAGGTCATCACAGGCGGATATCACACCTGCGGCCTCAGGACCGACGGTACGGCCATATGCTGGGGAGCCGACCACTATGGCCAGTTGACGGTGCCGGCTGGGACCTTCAGTCAGGTCACCGCCGGTGAGTTTCACTCCTGCGGTCTCAAGACCGACGGCACACTGACCTGCTGGGGACGGAACCATGACGGCCAGGCGACGGCACCAGACGGGACCTTCACCCAGGTTAGCGCCGGCGACCGTCACACCTGCGGCATCAAGACAGACGGCACAGTCCTTTGCTGGGGTCTGAATGACCTCGGTCAGGCGACATCGCCGGCGGGGCGTTTTGTGCAGGTCAGTGCCGGCGGGTATCACAACTGCGGCATCAAGACAAACGGTGCCTGGACCTGCTGGGGCAGAAACTATGAGGGCCAGCTTGGCGATCAGGGATTTCGCGTCTATTTGCCACTGGTAGTGCGGTAGGGCCCCCAGCCCCGCGGGACCACTGTGGTCGCGGACGAGGGTGCCTGGGGCAGCCGGTATCGAAACCCGCCGCCCGGAATGTCTGGGCGGCCGAAATCGCGAAAGAAAGGGACAAGCACGTGGTTTGCCCCTTGGTACCGTCTTCTTGTGTTTGCTTTGCCGCGCACATGCGGCCGTGAGGGAGGGATACCACGTGCTTGTCCTGTCACCACCGTACCGAGCTCCCCTGTGCTTGCACGTCGATTCGCCCATACGTCACCGGCCGCGATGCGGGACGAATCCCGCAGTCCGGACTTGCTGACCTTTCAACCTGCAGACCCTCGTACGTTTCATCGTTCCGTCCACAGGAAACGCAAGAGTGACATCCCCCTGAAAACACCTACGCTCTATCTGCTCGACTACAGTCCGCATGTCGAGCCAAGAGACGGAAGGGAGCGTGCAACGGCCCTAAACAAGATCACCGAGCAGAACGAAAAGTCAGCGCGCGAAAAGGCCTCCGAGTTGGCAAAGGTCGAGCTGGAGACCGCCGCCGCTGGCGAAAAGGCCAAAGAGACCGCCGCGGTCGAGCATGCGATAGCAGAGCTACAGCCAGGAGACGAGCGGGATGAATCCCGCGCGCCAACCGGATGAATCCGGCGCGCCAACCGGATGAATCCGGCGCTCCGAAAACAACCAGGGGGCAGACACGTCGGCATGGAATGCCGCGTCTGCCCCCTGCGTTATGTCGATCTATAGCGGTATTTGGAGCCACGATACGGACGTCTGGACGTTCCAACGTTCAGACGTTCAGACGTATGTCCTTATCCTGTTCATCCTGCCCATCCCTGTTGGCTTTCCTACACCGCCAACCCCTCGAACTGGGCGTAGTACATGTCGGCGTAGAACCCGCCGCGCGCCAGGAGCTCCTCGTGGGTGCCCTGCTCTACGACGTCGCCCTCGTTCATCACCAGGATCAGGTCGGCGCCGCGGATGGTCGAGAGCCGGTGGGCGATGATGAACGACGTGCGGCCCTGCATCAGCTCACCCATGGCCTCCTGGATCAGCACCTCGGTGCGCGTGTCCACGCTGGAGGTGGCCTCGTCCAGGATCAGCATTTTCGGGTCGAGCAGGATGGCACGGGCGATGGTCAGCAACTGCTTTTCGCCCTGGGAGAGATTGGTCTGCTCCTCGTTGAGCACCAGGTCATATCCATCGGGCAGGGTGCGCACAAAGTGGTCCACCCGGGCGGCCTGCGCCGCGGCCACCACCTCCTCATCGGTGGCACTGGGATGGCCGTAGCGGATGTTCTCGCGGATAGTATCATTGTACAGCCAGGTGTCCTGCAGCACCATGCCGAACATGCAGCGCAGATCGGCGCGGCGCAAATCCTTGATGTTGTGGCCGTCCACGCGGATGGCGCCCTGGTCCACATCATAGAAGCGCATCAGCAGCTTGACCATGGTGGTCTTGCCGGCGCCGGTGGGCCCCACGATGGCGATCCGCTGGCCGGGGCGCGCCTCGGCCGAAAAGTCGTTGATGATCGTCTCTTCGGGCGTATAGCCAAAGTGCACGTGCTCGAACTCCACATGGCCCTGCACCTCGTCCAGGATGACCGGCGTGTCGGTGTCGGGGAGCTCTTCCTCCTCCTCCATGAACTCGAACACCCGCTCGGCCGCCGCGGCGGTCTGCTGCAGGATGTTGGAGATGTTGCCGATCTGGGTGATGGGCTGGGTGAAGGAGCGCACGTACTGGATAAAGGCCTGGATATTGCCCACGGTGATGAGCTGCTGGGTGGCGAGCCAGGCGCCCACGACGCAGACCACCACGTAACCGATGTTACCGATAAAGCCCATGATGGGAAAGATCAGCGCCGTGAGGAACTGCGATTTCCAGGCGGAGCTGTAGAGCTCGCGGTTGAGCCCGTCAAAGCGCTCCAGGCTCTCGGCCTCGCCGTTGAACGCCTTGACCACCAGGTGGCCGCCATACATCTCTTCCACGTGGCCGTTGACGTGCCCCAGGTACTCCTGCTGGGCGCGGAAGAACTTTTGCGACCTGGTCACCACAAAGGTCATGGCGCCGACCGAGAGGGGCAGGATCAGCAGCGCCGCCAGGGTCATCTGCCAGGAGATGGTCAGCATCATCACCAGCACGCCCACCACGGTGACCACCGAGGTGATCATCTGCGACAGGCTCTGGCTCAGGGTGTTGTTGACCGTGTCGACATCGTTGGTCAGCCGCGAGAGCACCTCGCCGTGGCTGGTGCCGTCAAAGTAGCGCAGCGGCATGCGGTTGACCTTCTCCGAGATGTCGCGCCGCAGCCGGTAGGCGATGTCGGTGGAGACACCGGCCATGACCCAGCCCTGGATATAGCTCAGCAGGGCCGAGGCCAGATACAAGGCCAGCACGGTGAGCAGCACCTGGCCGATATAGTCGAAATCGACGCCCGAGCCGGTGCCGCGGATCATCGCGGCCACGTTCTCGAACAGGCGGGTGGTGGCGCGCCCCAGGATCTTGGGACTGACGATGTTGAACACGGTGGATCCCGCCGCCACCAGCATCACGATCAGGATCGCGATGCGGTAAGAGCCGAGATAGGCGATGAGCTTGCGCATGGTGCCCTTGAAATCGCGGGGCTTTTCGCCGCGCATGAGCCCCATGCCCCCGCCGCGTCCGCGGCCGCCGCGCCGCTGGGTGGTCGTGGACTGCGGGCCGCTTGCCGCGGTGGAGCCGTGCGCGCGCTGCGTGGAGGGCCGGTTGGCGTTTTGCTGTGTCATGCCAGCTCCTCCTCACTGAGCTGCGAATAGGCAATGTCGCGGTAAGTCTGGCAGGTGCGCATCAGTTCGTCGTGCGTCCCCTGCCCCACCACGCGCCCTTCCTCCAGCACGATGATCTGCTCGGCACCGCGGATCGTGGCCACCCGCTGGGTGACGATGATCACCGTGGCGTCGGCGGTCTCCTGCTTGAGCGCCCGGCGCAGGGCGGCATCGGTGCGATAGTCCAGCGCCGAGAACGAGTCGTCAAAGACGAAAATCGGCGGCTGTTTGACCAGCGCCCGCGCGATGGCGAGGCGCTGCCGCTGCCCGCCGGAGACGTTGGTGCCGCCCTGGGCGATCTCGGCCTCAAACCCCTCGGGCCGCGCGTTGATGAACTCTGTCGCCTGGGCGATGCGCGCGGCCGTGTCCAGCACCTCCGCTGGCGCCTCGCGGTCGCCATAGCGCAGGTTGCTGTCGATGGTGCCGGTGAACAGCGTCGCCACCTGCGGCACATAGCCGATGCGGTCGCGCAGGTCGGCCTGCGGCACGGTGCGCACGTCCACCCCGCTCACGAGCAGTTGGCCGCCGGTGACGTCGTAAAAGCGCGGGATCAGGTTCACCAGGGTGGACTTGCCGCACCCGGTAGAGCCGATCACCGCGGTGGTCTCGCCGGGTTGCGCCGTAAAGTTGATGTCGTGCAGCACGTCCTCCGGCGCGTGGGGATAGCGGAAGGAGACGTGGCGGAACTCGACGGAGCCGGTGAAAGGCTCGGGCAAGGGCTGCGGCTCGGCGGGATCGGTGATCGCCAGCTCGGTCTCGAGCACGTCGGCGATGCGGTCGCCCGAGACGGCAGCGCGCGGCAGGTTGATGAACATCATCGACATCATCATGAAGGACATCAGGATCTGCGTGGCGTACTGCATGAACGCCATCATGTCGCCCACCTGCAATTGCGACTGAGCGATCTGGTGCGCGCCCACCCAGATCACGGCCAGAGAGAGGCCGCTCATGATCATGCTCATCACGGGCATCAGCACCACCATCACCCGCGAGACATACAGCATCACATCGGTCAGCTCGCGGTTGGCGCCGTCAAAGCGCTCGGCCTCGTCGTACTGCTTGTTAAAGGCGCGGATGACCATCATGCCGGTGAGGTGCTCGCGCATCACCAGGTTGAGGCGGTCGATCTTGCTCTGGATGATGCGAAAGCGCGGCATGGCGACCGAAAAGACGATCATCAGGATGCCGATCAACACCAGCACCGCCAGGCCGATGATCCACCACATGTTGGTGGATTTGCTCAGCGCCCGGATCACGCCGCCGATGCCCATGATCGGGGCATAGGCCGCCACGCGGATGGTCATGCCCACGAGCATCTGCACCTGGGTGACGTCGTTGGTAGACCGCGTGATCAGCGAGGCGGTGGAGAACTTGTCGAACTCGGCGCTGGAAAAGGACTCGACCTTTTCGAAAACGGCCTGGCGCACGTCACGGGAAAAGCCGGCCGAGGTGCGCGACGCCAGATAGCCTACGGCGATGGTCGCCGCGCCGCCGGCTAGCGAGACTGCCAGCATCAGCAGGCCGACACGCAGGATATAGGCCCGCTGCAGCGCGACGATATCCATGCCCAGGGCGACATACTCCGCATGGACCGCCGCGGCGCCCATCTGCGAGACCAGATTGTCGCCTATGGCGGCGATCTGCGTGCGGATCGCCTCGGTGATCCCGAGGCGCTGCGCTTCGGGCAGGCCCGCCAGCACCGTAAAGGGATCCACGCCCGCCGGCAGCGCCGACAGGTCGACGCCCAGGGCCTCTGCCGCTGCCGCGGCCCGCTGCGGGTCCGCCTGCATCTGCTCGATGCCGGCCGCTGCCACCATCACCCCGCCCATGACGGACTCCAACGCCGCCTGCTGCTCCTCACTAACCTCGCGCAGCACGTACACCGCCTCGCGCTCCAGCGCGGGGTAGCGGCTCACATACGGCAGCGACTCGGCCGAGAGGGGCTGCACCAAAGTGTAGCTCTCCAGCACCAGCGCCCGATCCGCCTCGCTCATCAGCGGAAGCAGGCGCTCCAGCTGGCTGGCACGGATCGCCTCCGGCACGGGACTCTCTACGCCGTTCTGCTGCAGGCCCACGTTGACGATGCGCGACATATAGTCGGGCAGCGCCAGCTCGGCGTTGGCCCGGGCATAGTGCAGGCCCACGGCGAGCACGATGAACAGCAGATACGGCTTGAGGTAAGGCAGCAATCGGCGCACAAGCAGACTCCTTCGTGGACGGGAGCAGACGGGTACAATGCTACCATTCTACACCCAATGGCGCCAGAGACGGAAAATGGGCCATTAACATGGATGGACAAGATGCACTGGATGGGGGCCAACACACAGGGCGGACAACGGCGTCCGCTGGAGCGCCTCCGGGGGGCGCCTCCGGTGGGGCGCCTCCGGTGGGGCGCCTCCGGTGGGGCGCGGGTCTCCAGACCCGCGATGGGCACAACGCGCCAGACCCGGGCGAACAAACAGGGATTGACAGGATGCACAGGATGGGGGCCAACACACAGGCCAGGCAACGGCGTCCGCTGGAGCGCCTCCGGGGGGCGCCTCCGGTGGGGCGCGGGTCTCCAGACCCGCGTCTGGCACAACGCGCCAGACCCGGGCGAACAAACATGGATGGACAAGATGCACTGGATGGGGGCCAACACACAGGCCAGGCAACGGCGTCCGCTGGAGCGCCTCCGATGGGGCGCGGGTCTCCAGACCCGCGATGGGCACATCGCCCACAAGAGCGACACTGGCCATGTCAGCGCTCCAAGGCAAGCTTCCTGAAGCAGTCCTCATGGGGCGCGGCGCTCGCGGCATGCAGTTCTGCCCCTGGCTTACGCGCCATGGCGCCAGGTGCCCGTCGCCGAACAGAACCAGGCCTACTCGATGGTGCCAATCCTCCCAGGTACTGGCGCTGCGCGCCAGTCGCGGGTCTGGAGACCCGCGCCCCAACAGAAGCAGGACGGCGGTTGCGGCATGCAGCGCAGCCCCTGGCTTACGCGCTATGGCGCCAGGTGCCCGTCACCGAACAGAACCAGGCCTACTCGATGGTGCCAATCCTCCCAGGTACTGGCGCTGCGCGCCAGACTCAGGAACATCAACAGGGATGGACAGGATGAACAGGATTGGGGCCAGCACACGGGGCGCGTACGCTGCGTACAGCGTCATGCACTCCGCGTCTGGCGCAGCGCGCCAGAACCGGCAGACTAACACGCCTATAAAGGACAAACAGGATGCGGGACAGGACGCGGGTGCATATTGGTGTCCGTAGGTCACCCAAACGCGCTGAGGCTGACTCCCATCCTGTCTATCCTGTCCATCCCTGTTCGTTCTGCCCCGGCTGACGAAACGGGGCACACCATTGTGTGCCCCTGTACGGATCTCGCGCACGGCCCAGACACCGGGCTAGCCCGAATATCCTGTCCATCCCGTCTATCCCTGTTTGCTTCCGACAGCGATGACGCGCTCTTGGCCTAGATCCACGTCCCCGCGGGAATCTGCTTGCGGCCCCGGCCCAAGACATAGCCCAGCGCCACGAGGAAAGCCACGATTGAAGCGATCGTCACGCCGATCACCGCGGGGTACGCGCCCTCAAAGATGGTCAGGTGCTTGAGCAGGATGCCCAGGTAGGCCCACACTGGCACCAACCCGTAGAAGAAATCGCGGTTGCGCAGCGTGGTAGCGATGGCGATGGCCGCCCCCACAATCAGGATGATGATCATCCAGGCGGGCTCGCTCAGGCCAACGCCGTTCCAGCCCAGGTCCACCAGCAGCGTGGTGACATTGGCGATGGTGGCCACGGTGATCCAGGCGAAATAGACGCTGAACGGGACGCGCAGCCAGGTGCTGTCCCGGCCGGTGAGGCCCGCGGTCGCGGTGCGGCGGTTGATCAGGATCAGGCACACCAGGATCACCAGCATCAACACCAGCGAGAGCGCGATCTGCTGATAGTGCCAGGAAAAGATCCAGGCAGCATTGGCGATGGACGAGATCCCAAAGACGATGCCGGTGTAGCGCAGCAGGTCCTCGCTGGCCAGCGTGCTCCTGCCGCCCAGCAGGCCAAGGCGATAGAGCACATGCCCCAGCAGCAGCAGGTAGATCACGCCCCAGATGGTAAAGGTCTCGCCTGCGGGTGCAAACAGGTTTGGATAGGCGTCCGAGATATCGCCGGTGATCATGCCGTTGATGGGCATCGCGTTGGCCAGCCCATTGACCGCCACCATCAGCACGTAGGTCACCGCCACAAAGACTGCAATCCCCTCGAGTCGCGCGTGCTTCTCCATGCTCCCGTGCTCCTTGATGCGTTTCTACGACCAAATGCTGTGTATTCCGCTCAACAAACCCATCAAAGCGATTATACACAGGATTGTGCGCACGACAAGGTCGCGGGCGAACCCGTGTGGCAACTGTGCAATCTGCACAGACCGATCGGCACCCTACCTTGTGCAACTTGCACATATCGCTAAGGAACGCAAGGCGATATGATGGTATGTAAAGATAGACGCGATTGCGATCCCCCGAGAGCAGGAGGACACAGCCATGGCCGCCACGATTCGAGCCAGCCTGACCCGTTACCGGATCCAAGTGCTGCGACGTGCCTTGCGCGGGGTGCCTTTCACGGCCCTGCACCACACGCCCGCCCCGGGCGGCACGCTCGACGTGCATCTGGTGCTGGACGCGCGTGAGGTGCCCGCAGCCCTCGCCGCCCTGGAGCGCGCCGGCGCCGAGGCCGTCGTTGCGCGGCCGCTGCAGGGTCCCTACTACCGTCCCATGAACGGCATCCGACCAGGCACGCGCTTTCCCGGTGCAGTGCCGCCTACCCGCAGCGCAGAGCACTGGCATCCCTTTGAGGCCTAGTCCCACGCGACGCGCCCACAAACGCATAGTCTAACCAGTGACCGCCGGCTATCCATTCCCCTCGGATCGCCGGCGATCCGTGTGTGGCGATAAAAGCCCAGCAAACATCGACGCACAGGATGTACAGGATAGAGACTGGGCGGTCTGCGACGGCGATCCTGTGCCCAGGGTACCGGTGCGCCACCGCTCAAGACCCCCTCTCTTGACCCCGTTCCCCTGGGCATGAGACACCTGCTGTCACAGGCTGGCCGCCCGCAGCGGGCGCATATCTGGCTTCCAAGTGCGGGCAGCGTCAAGACCACCGATCTGGAGCTCGCGCCGGCGGAGGTCAGCGTCTCGGGCCTTGGTGACGCCGAGCTGTGGGTCAGCGACCGGCTGAGCGGTGGGATCTCCGGCGCCGGCTCCGTGTCCTACTATGGCTCCCCCGTCACGGACACCGACGTCAGCGGCCCGGGATCCTGGAAAGCGCTGGGGCCCAGGTCGGGGGAGATGTAGGCGGCCGCCGCCGGGGACCGGAGCGGAATCAGCATGGATGGACACGATGGACAGGATGATGAGGACAGGATAGGAATGACGGGGCGCGGAGTTGCACTCCGCGGATAGGTGTGGTGCGGCCAAGGGTCCGTCGGATTCGGGGTGTTAAGGTGACCTTTGCTCCGCAGCGAAAAGCAGGCATAGGCCGGGTCTCAGGCCGCCATCATACTTCTTCAAATGAGAACCGGATCTGATAGCGTTGGAGCGACACCATCGGCAGGGCTTTGGCCGCATAGCGCACCGCGGCGTCGAACTCGTCCGCGACGATCATCCCGCGAACCGGCCTACCATCCGCGAGATTCTCGCTCACCCAGCCCATGTAGCGCAGGATCTGGCCGATGACCCGATCGTTCGCCTTGCCGGCCTTGAGCTCGATCACCACCAGATCGCCCTGCCCGTCTACCGCCACGACGTCGATGCGTCCCACCACGCCGGTGTTGAGCTGCTGGCCAGATAGCCCCTCGGTTCGGTACAGCGTCAACCCCGGCTCCAACTGGCTCAGGTTCTGGAGCAACGCACGCTCCAGATCGCGCTCCAGAGACACGCTTGTGTCGATGGCGCCCGTCAGGACCTCGATCTCAGCCTCGGTCTCTGGCTCGGGCAGGTCATCAAACTCGGATTCGGCACCGTCAGGCTTGGGGCCGTCACGCTCCGGGTCCCAGCGCCGGTAGTGGCCACTCGACTCCTGGAACAAGAACGCACGCTTGTGTACCCAGGGATAGTGGTTCCCAGAGGTGTGATTCACGCTCAGGCCCATAAGATGTGCCTGAATTGTGCTTTCCTTCCATGGCCGGTCCGGGTACAGCTCATATACGCGATCGATGATCTGTCGCGTGGTTAGCACGCCACGCTCAGCCGCGAACACCTGCGCAATCGCCTCTGTGCAAGTCATTGTGTTCACCTCGCTGTCTCACCCGATGCAGATAACCTACACGCAGATATAGCATAGGCGGCGACGCTTCCGCTGTCTACACGGACGACGCGAGGGCTTTTGGCGGAGCCACTGGCCCGCTCAAGCCCTCTCCCCTGGCCCCTCCCCGGCGATGTGCACATCGCTGACGGGGGAGGGGCAAGTGGAGGGGGCTTGACATCCCTCCTCGCGCCCCTTGGACTCGCAGCGCATCCCCGGGCCGCAGGGCGCGCATACGGGTGGCCGAGGTGGCGCCCGCGCCGCGCCGGCTCGCAGTCGCACCGGAGATCGCAATCCGACGGGCAGGAGTTGCCCATGTTTCGAGCGATGAGACGCAGCAAGCAGCAACTCTCCCCGGAGGACACCCATGCTGTGCTGGAACGGTGCAGCCACGGCGTGCTGGCCTGCGCGGACGACGAGGGCTACCCCTACGCCGTGCCGCTGAGTTATGTCTATGACGATGGACGGCTCTACTTTCATTCCGCTCAGGCTGGCCACAAGCTCGACGCTATCGCGCGCGAGCCCAGAGTGTCCTTTGCCGTGGTGGACCAGGACACCGTCGTCGGCGCCGAGTACACGACCTACTTTCGCAGCGCCATCGTCTTTGGCCGGGCGCGGATCGCCGAGGGCGACGAGCGCACACGGGCGCTGGAGGCCCTTGTGCACAAGTGCGCCGGAGACAAGCCGGAAGAGGCCCGCGCCGCGGAGTTGGTCCGCTGCACTCGCTGCTGCGTGGTCGCCATCGATGTGCAGCACATCACCGGCAAAGAGGCGATTGAGCTGGTGAGGGGAAGAGGTTAGAGGGACGGCCGAAACGCATCTACGCCCTCGACCGCGCCGTCGTCGTCGCCTACACCTGGCCCGCCGCACTGGCCCTGCCGAGCGAAAGGTGTGAGGCGGGTGTGCTGCGCAGGCTGCTGAAGCTGAACAACATAGTGCCATCGAGGGCCGCCACGCAGCACGTACCGCGCCAGACTCGCCTGCAGACGTAGCCAAGCCCGGCTGTAAGCCGGCGGTCCGATCGCGCTCCTGTCCATCCTGTATGTCGCTGGTCAACGTCCCGCCGGGTCCACGGACTTGCATCCGCCCCACGCTTCTGGCATGATCGCGGCGTGGATGGCGGCCCGAGCAGGCCCCAAGGCAGCGCATGCCGCGCTCGGGTGCCCCTAAGACATGTGGCGCGGCTTTCCGAACATGCCGGCTGGAAGCCGGCGGTCCATAGTCCTTCCTATCTTGTCCATCCTGTATATCGATGTGGATTTCCGTCTTTGACCGAGGAGGTCGTTATGTCCACCGTGACCGTTCGCGTCGATGCCAGCGACTGGCGGGGCACCCTGCCCCACGCCTGGACC
>ENA-OSEO01005174-OSEO01005174.1-sediment-metagenome-genome-assembly--contig:-NODE-5174-length-12823-cov-7.109132_pt1 | contig 12823 bp, 11 predicted proteins | sample MGYA00237883_ERZ534232 | MGnify/ENA metagenome assembly ERZ534232
GGAGAACCGCACGCACGGTTCGGAGGGCGGGGAGGGTTTAAACCCTTCCCGACCCCTATCGATAAAAGCTCGTTTTCGACTTTTTACGAGACCATCATGATTGAGTAGACATTATAACGCCGCCTGCCATATACCATTTTTAAGGAGACAAAAATGATCAACGGTAAAATAATTGATCTGTCCCAGGAAATTTACACGGGGATGCCGGTGTATCCCGGTCACATGAAGACGGTGATCTGGACGCACCTGTCGCACGACGAGTGCCAACGGCAACTGGGGACCGATTTTTCGTATGAGACCCGCGGCATCCTGATCTGCGATCACGGTCCCACCCATATCGACTCCGTCAGCCACCTCTCGCGGGACCCCGAAGCGGAGTCCATCGACCGGCTGGCGCTGGAAAAGTGCATCACCCCGGCCCTCTGTATCGATGTCAGCGACGTTCCCTTAAAGACGCAGTTCGGACGAAAAAAAATCGAGGAGCAGCTTCAGAAATGGGACCTGAAGATCCTTCCGGGCGACACCCTGCTTTTTTACACCGCCCATTATGACCGCTATTACGGCCAGCCGGAATATATGACCGAGTATCCGGGCCTTGACCGGGAAGGGACCGAGTTCATCATCGCGGCGGGCTGCGTGAATTTCGGCGTGGATTCACCCAGTCCCGACATGTGGTATGATAAGACCTATCCCTGCCACAGCACCTGCGCAGCGCGCAAGGTGACGCATGTGGAAAACCTCTGCAATCTCGACAAGCTGATCGGCCGGCGCTTTACCTTTATTGCCCTGCCGCTTAAAATCCGCAACGGCACCGGGTCGCCCCTGCGCGCCGTGGCGATTCTGGACGATTAGAATCCGCTCAGGAGGTCATGTTTCCATGGCGATTTATTTAAAAACAGCCAAAGCGCGTCCGCCGGAGGACCTGTCCGATGTCACCCGCACGGTCCAAAAGATCATCCGTAAAGTCAAGCAGGAGGGAGAGGCGGCCGTCCGCTACTACTCCCGCAAGTTTGATGACTGGGCCCCCGCAAGCTTTAAAATTTCACCCGATGAGATCGAAGCCGCCCGCAGGAAGCTGGCTCCCGGCATGAAGGCGGATATCGATTTCTGCCAGACCCAGATCCGCAACTTCGCCCGGGAACAGATGCGGACGCTGCGGAACCTCGAAGTTGAAACGCTTCCCGGCGTGTTCCTGGGGCAGAAGATCATACCAGTGGCTTCCAGCGGATCGTATATCCCCGGCGGACGCTACCCGATGCTGGCATCGGCGCACATGACCGTGATTACGCCGAAGGTCGCCGGCGTGGGCCGGGTCGTTGCCTGCACGCCCCCGGTCAGGGGGGAGGGGATTTATCCGGCCACGCTCTACGCCATGGCGGCTGCGGGGGCGGATGAAATCTACTGCATGGGGGGCGTTCAGGCCCTGGCGGCCATGGCTTTCGGCATGGAGGGGCTGGCGCCGGTGGACATGCTGGTGGGGGCCGGCAATAAGTATGTCGCCGAGGCCAAGCGGCAGCTTTTCGGCGATGTCGGCATCGACCTGCTGGCCGGACCCACCGAGATTCTCATTATTGCCGATGATGCGGCCGATCCGGTTATCCTGGCGGCCGACATCCTCGGGCAGGCTGAACATGATCCCAATTCCCGGCAGTGCCTGATTTCACTTTCCAGGCAAACGGCGGAAAGGACCATGGCCGAGCTGGAACGCCGGCTGCCGCAGCTGCCGACCCGTGAAGTTGCCGGGATTTCCTGGCGGCACAACGGCGAAGTGATCGTGGCCGCATCCCGGGAAGAAGCGGTAGCACTCAGCGACAAGTGGGCGCCGGAACATCTGGAAGTCCAGACCGATGACTGGCGCTACTTCCTGGACCACTGCACCCATTACGGCTCCATGTTCTGCGGCGAAGAAACAACGGTTGCTTACGGGGACAAGACCATCGGCACCAATCATGTCCTGCCGACCCAGCGGGCGGCGCGTTACACCGGGGGGCTGTCGGTGGGAAAGTTCGTAAAGACCGTGACCTATCAGTATGCCACCCGGGCGGCTTCCCTCGATATCGCCCGGGTTTGCGAGCGGGCCTGCAATTACGAAAACATGTCGGCGCACGGCATCAGCTGCCGGGTAAGGATTGATAAGTATGAAAAAGAATAAACCGCAATTTTCCCTGGAAGGCAAGTCGGCCCTCGTCACCGGAGCATCCGGCGGAATCGGAGCGGCCGTCAGTGAACTGATGGGAGCAGCCGGCGCGCGGCTTTTTTTAAGCGGAACCGACGAACAAAAGCTCAAGACCCTGGCGGACAAACTGAATGCAGCCGGGATGCAGGCGGGATATAAAGCCATTGACCTGACCTCATCCGGCGCGCCGGCGGAACTCGTTGCGGCCATGATCGCCGAGACGGGGGCCATCGACATCCTGGTGAATTCCGCCGGGATCAACCGGCCCCAGAAATCCGAAGAGGTCACCGAGGAAAACTGGGACGCGGTTATGGATATCAACCTCAAAACGCTGTTTTTCATGTCTCAGGCTGCCGGCCGCAAAATGATTCAACAGCGCTCCGGAACGATTATCAACATATCTTCACAGACCGGCACGGTGGCGCTGCCCCAGCGGGCGGCCTACTGCTCCAGCAAGGGCGGGGTCAATCAGCTGACCAGGGTGCTGGCCCTGGAATGGGCGCCCTACGGGGTGACGGTCAACGCGGTGGCGCCCACATTCGTAAAGACCGGATTTACCGAAAAGATGTTCAGGGATCCGGCCTTTAAACAGTATGTGCTGGACAGCATCCCCCTGGGGCGGATGGCCGAAACCAGTGAGGTTGCCTACACCGTGCTGTTTCTCGCCTGCGATTTTGCCAGAATCATTACCGGATCGGTACTGGCCGTGGACGGCGGCTGGACCATCAAATAAAGAATCCTGACCCAAAGGATCAGAGTTCAGGTCACCCTTGGAAGGGGATATTTTAATGTTGAAAGAGTTAAATTCGAAATTCGAATATCGAAATTCGAAACAAAATATTAAATTCGAATGCCCAAAAACTTATAAAAAGCAAGCAACTGGCCATCTCCTGGCGACAGTTTTTTTAACATTAGAATTTTGATGATCTCGTAAAAAGTCGAAAATACACCTTTAGCGTCATTCCCGCGAATGCGGGAATCCATTTATTTCAGATGGTTATTGATGACTGCCGCAGTTTATCCCGTACTTGATGCGGGGCAGGTATGACGGGTTTTGGGACTTTTTACGAATATGTCAACCTTGAGCGCAAATGAAGGAATAAAAGCATGGACTTCTGGAAAGTGATCGAAGATCGCCGGACCATTCGTAAGTTTGCGGCGCCGCCCACCGCCGCTCAGGTGGACCGGCTCCTTGACGCCGGCGCCTGGGCGAGATCAAGTGGCGCATCAATACGGCTTTTACCCCGGATACGGAAAGGGGCCGGGCCCTGCTGCAGGCCCAGAAGGATGTCTTTGTCGACAGCACTTCCCTGGTGTTCTATACCTTCGCTCCCGAGCCGGACGATCCCCAGCGCTACGATCTGGGAAGCGTCTGGATGCTGATGGAAAACGTCAGCCTGGCAGCCGTTCCCATGGGTTTGGGGACCCAGATTTTTACCTATTGGGACGAGGCCGAGACGGAAGTCGATCGTCGCATTGATTCACCAGGGTTTTTAGACAGGATTAACAGGATGGACAGGATGTGTTGCCTGCCGGCCGGAAGCCGGACAGGCAATAAACCATAGAGATGGGGTTTTGTGTTTTGGGGAGTAAAGAATATCGGTTGGATGTTACAATTTTTCAGGTTGTGAACTATGGCAAGCTATTCCTAATTTATCATATTTTCCGAATATGTCATTAAAACACTAAAATCAGGCTACAAATATGGAAATGTCAATTGAAAAGAAAAAGACTCTAAAGGCCGTAATAATAATCATAATCCTTTTGGGTATAGGTTTTTTTGCCTTCAGAACCTGGCATAAAACGGGAATAGACCGGCAAAGTAAGGAATGGCAGATTGAGTCTGATGCGCTGAAACAAACAATTGAAAACCTGCATCAAGAGTTGCAACTTATAAAAGATGGGCTTGTTTCTGAAGAAAAACTTGTTGAAGCCTTTGGGGATGATGCTGGTTTGATACTTACTGGAGATAAAATTAATTGCGATGTTTTGAAACGTCAGATTAAAGCGTTTTACCGCTATCTTGACCAAAAGGACTATATCAAATCATATCGTCTTAAAAACGGAACATCCGGCTTGTTTCAAGATATACAAAAAACATTAACCGAAATGCCTCCAACCATCATCGGGGAAACCAGAGATTTATTCACCCTGTTACAAAACATGGCTCATATCTACAGGGCCCTGGGTAAAAACCGTCTTAAACTGATTCAAGAAATATTGAAAAATGAGGCGGAAATTATTGAACCTTTAATGGCCATCTTCAATGCCTGGTTCACTCATGATGGTGAATGCAAAGTGGACAAAATGGATCCTCCCTCAGTCAAAATTTTATATGAATATTCCGGGTTTTTCCTGAATACGATTGGCGGTCGCAGCTATTTATTCAGAAGAGACTCAAAAGTTAGAACATTGATCAGCTATTATTCGACTCGGATACTTGACAGGGCGAATGCCGAGTCATTAAATCCATATGGAATAGATATCAGGCAGTTCATTGATAATTTAATATATGACATTGGGAACATGAAAGGACTTATTTATCATAAACAATATATAACGGAGCTGGAACAATTAAAAAAGAAATATAATCGTTAGGCGCTATCTGTGTATATTTTGATATTTAAGGCTGTCTAATTTCCGGCAAGGATTCAAGAAATGGTTATCTCCCGGGAAAATCTCATTATGATCCTCCTTTTGTTTGCGATCAAAGAAATTGACATTAAAATTGAATATCCGCCAAACCTCCGTGTCCCCGATCAGCGGATTTTCAGTTATGGGCGACCTGAAATGCGGCCATAAGACGACAATATTTCTTTTTGGGTGAGAACAACTCGGCGTTAGGTTAAAAAATTAAACACGGAGACAAGTATGGCCTTTTTGACGATTGATGAAACCAAATGCAAACATGATGGAATCTGTGCGGCCGAGTGCCCCAGGCGGATCATAACCCAGGAAGATAGCAAGAGTTTTCCTAAAGTTTCAGAGGCAGATGAAGCCTATTGCATGGCCTGCGGACATTGCGTAGCCGTCTGCCCCCACGGCGCTTTGAGCGTGACCGGGGTGGGCATTGAAGACTGCCCGGAGATAGAAAAAGACTTGGTTCCATCCTGGGATCAGGTCGAGCAGTTCCTCCGATCCCGACGATCCATCCGATTGTTCAAGGATGTGGCTCTGGACCGGGAAACACTGGAACAGTTGATCGAGACGGCCCGCTATGCCCCCACGGCCAGCAACGCTCAGAACCTCCAATGGACGGTGATCGAAGGACGGGACAAGTTGGAGCCGCTGTCCCAGGAAACCATCAACTGGATGGAACGGGTCATCGAAGCCCAGCCCGACTCTCCGGCGGCCGATTATTTCCGCCCAATGGTGGCTCGCTGGACCGCCGGCTACGACAGCATCCTGCGCACCGCCCAGACACTCATTGTTCCCTCCGCTCCCAAAGAAAACGCCAACGGCTTGGTGGACTTGAGTATCGCCTTGGCTTATCTGGAGCTGGCCGCCCTGCCTCTGAGCGTGGGCACCTGTTGGGCCGGGTTGCTCCGTGGGGCCATGCTGGCCACTCCCAAGTTGGTGGAATCCATGGGCCTACCCGAGGGACACACCTGGTTCTACCCGATGATGATCGGGTATCCCAAGTTTAAGTATCATCGGTTGCCGGAGAGGAAAGCACCGGTGATTCACTGGAAATAGGGATCGGCTGAACCGGAAGGATTTAGAGACAGGCATGCCTCCGGCGGTTAGAATGGACCTGCCTTTTTTATGCCTATATATTGTGTTTGGTCTTACTATCGTGAAACTGCATAATCCGGCTATCTTTAAAATTCATTCTGATTCTCACGATGGTCCACACCTTCGGATTTATCAGCCCAATTGATAGCTTTCCCGGAGCCGGCGGGAAATATTGGTGATTTCCTTAAATGCTTTTTCAACCGTTATTTCTTTGTCGGGATTTACCAGGCAGCAGGTGGCCAATTTTGAATAGCCTTGATTTCAACAGACTATCTTTGGTATAATTAAATAGTTCATTTTTTCAGAATGCAAGTTGTTTATTATTGTTTTGAGCAACTGATGGGAATTGTTTTTTCCAATGATAAAGTCGGAATGATTTATCTTGCCTGTCCTGCTCCCTTAACAGTCCCGGACTTTTTGGGGATTTCCCCAACGAAGGTTGGCACAATATGAGTTTAGAGTCTTTACAGGAAAAGATTCTCAAACAGCTTATAAACCAGGAAATCCTGCTTTCCAGGCTGTATGCACTCTTTTCTATGCAATTCCCCCAGCACAAGGATCTTTGGGAAAAACTTTCAAAAGAAGAGGAAAGACACGCGAAATTGATTGAGAAGCTATTCGAAGCAACTAAAACCGGCCTGATATTTTTTAATGAGGACAAAATCAAATCCCAATCTTTAACAGTATTTATCACACGATTAGAAGGCATAATAGAAAAAGCCGAAAGGGGTGAATTCAATTTATCCGAAGCATTTACATGTGCTGTCGATTATGAATCTTCTTTGATTGAAAAAAATGCTTTCTTGCGTTTTGTTCCATTGAGAAATAAAGCGAAAGAGACCCTTAAAATACTGCAATCTGAAACGATCAAGCATGCCGAACGGATTAAACAGGTACAGAAGGTTTCAATACCAAAATAATCATCTGAGCACTATGTTCGGGAAATTTTAACCGCTACCCCGAACGGTCCGAAAAAAATGAAAAACAGGTCCTTATTTGAATGGATAAAAGCTAATCCCAAAGATCTAACAACCGAAGCGCTGTTGCTCAGGCATCTCGAATCACTTGCCACAATCGATGATGATGCACTTCAAAAACGCCTATTGAAAGAATTGATACGAAGTTATGTGACGCTTGAAAAGCGGGTCGATGCACTACTTAAAAACACGCTCCCGGTTACAGTGGCTGAAGAAATCAAATATGAAGGACGATTTCTGCCGCGCACCTATCAATGTACGATTCTGTTTACCGACTTTATCGAATTTACCGCGCTTGCCGAAACCATCCCCAGAACCACTTTGATTGAAACTCTGGACCTGATATTTACGGAATTCGATGAGCGAGTTAATTATTTCAAGGGGACAAAGATAAAAACCATCGGCGATGCTTATATGGCAGTTTTCGGAGCACCCATCGAGTGTCACCAACATCCAGTTTCGGCCATCAGAGCAGCCTTGGACATTATTCGATTCATGGAGCGGTTTAATTTGGCTGCGGAGCATCCATTCCTTATTCGGATCGGTATTCACACTGGACAAGTGATAGCCGGCGTGGTCGGCAAAGAGCGCATGCAGTTTGACGTGTTTGGAGATGATGTTAATATTGCAGCACGATTTGAATCCGCAAGCGCCAAAAATCGAATTAATATTTCCGAAACAACCTACACGCTCTCCAGAAGCCATTTTAATTTTGAGGAAAGGGGCCCGATCCAACTCAAGAACAAAGAAGATATGAGAGCATATTTCGTTCTCGGAGAAAAGTATTAGTATGTTGTAATCATTAAGGGGAAATACATAATGACCAGTGACAGAAAATATGACAGACCGATTCAATTGGCTGAAGGCATTTACTGGGTTGGTTTTCGGGATGAAAAATCCAACCTAACCTGCAACCCCTATCTGATCGTTCAAGGTGATGAGGCGGTTTTGATAGACAGCGGCAGCCGCACGGATTTTGCTGCGGTAATGATGAAAGTTCTGCAGGCGGGAGTCGATCCGCAACAGGTTATTGGCCTTATATACCAGCATTATGATCCCGACCTGTGCGGATCGATGTCGAACTTTATCGACATGTGCGACAATCCAAATTTAAAGATTATCTCTGAAAAAAACAGCAATGTATTCATTTCCTTTTATATCCATCGCGATAAGTACCAGATTCTGGATTCAATTGATAATTATGATTACACGTTTGCCTTAAACGGGCGAATGCTTGAGTTCATTCCGACTCCCTACTCTCATAGCCCTGGCAGTTTTGTAACCTACGACAAAAAAACTAAGACCTTGTTTACCAGCGATCTGTTCGGAAGCTATTCAATACTATGGGATCTGTTTCTAGAATTGACCGAAGAATGCTTCACCTGTTATAATTATAACGAATGTCCAAATCTCCATGTCGATTGCCCCGTTAAAGATATACTTTCCTTTCATAAAGAAATGATGCCGTGTAATAAGGCGCTCAGATACGCCCTGGGCATAATAAAAAAAATGAGCATCGAACGCATCGCTCCCCAGCACGGTAGCATTTTGCATAAAGCAAAAGACATTTCATTTGTCATTCATAAACTGGATACTCTGGAAAAAGTCGGGATCGACGCCATTGTATAATTTCACCGCGTTTAATGACCAATAGTCCTGCAATGATTGAATAGAATCAGAGATTCTAATTGCCTATTGCTGAGATCATGACTAAGAGAAGTATACTTTAATATGTCGAAATACCAACATCATTATCTTACGCATGATTCTGTGACCAATACTTGAAGCTTCCGGCTATCATTATACAACGACCTTCAAACTGTAAGTTGAGGAACATCGAATGAATTCCGATATCGCCATGACACACCGCCCTTAGCTATCCCATTTATCAGGCGGATTGGTGGCGGAATGGGGATTGGTAGCGATATGCTGCAAACGGTGATTTTGGGAACTGTGGCAAGTTTTCCACATAGCGATAAAATGTTTATGCTTTAACCATTTTCTTAGATTCTTTAAAAAGGGGGGCTGATGAATAACCACAGAATTTCTTTTAAATTGGTCTCTTTAGCATTTATTGTTTGTTTTATTAGCGGATGTGCAACGTCAATGAGCCTGCGCTACGAGAAACCAAAATTTGAAGCGGTGAATAAAGGGAAAATTCATGTTGTCGTTAACGACCAACGCTCTCCTGATGAAGGGGGAAAAGAGCCTGCTCGTGTTGGAACAATCAGAAGCGGTGTTGGAATGCCATTTCCGTTAAGGGCTAGTGATGGGAGGGAGCCAACAAAGGTTTTAAAAGAATTGGTTTCAGACTGTCTGAAGGCAGCAGGATATGAAGTTGTGGAGCAGATAAATACTGTTCCACAATTGTATGTAGTACTAAAATCTTTTTGGTGTGATGGTTATCAATACAGCAGAGCATGGATGACGATGTCTGCAGAGTTAAAAAGTCATATAAATTCCCAGTCGGTTTGGCACCATGAATTTGAATCCAATGCCGGTATTGTATCGACTGTAGGCTATGGACCTTTCGAAAATGGTATAAACACAATGTTAGAAGATGCTAAACAAAAGTTAATAGCACAATTTAAAGACTCAAAATTTCAAAATAACTTTAAGTCATTTTGAAATTTTGAACAATATTGGATACATTCTTAACAAAATGGCCTCCAGCGCACTACTGTCAGGACTGGCAAGGATGATCCAGTTCTGAATCATCTTGATTTCTTAAGACTATCTTTTGTTCAGGTCACAGCCCTGTTTGATGCCATTAAGGCGCCCTGGGTCCGAAATATGACTTCAGGCGCTGTGTCAATTCCACCGCAAGAAGAAATGCTCACCGGCTACGGAAGGCGAATCTTTTCTTTGACCTCCCAAAGTTCAGTGGCGCCATAGCCTGTCAGTGTTTGCATCTGCCTGAAGCTGACAAAGGACCAGAACAGCCCATTGCCGTCCTCGGAAAGCGCAGCCGCCTGCATATAACGATACTCGCCCTGGAGAACCCACCAATCCTTGTCAACGATCACCAGGTTTTGCACTTTCCAGCCACGATCCTCAAGAAGGCTGGTCATTTTCTGCTGCAGCTGCTGGCTGGTCATTTTGGCTTCAGGGAAAGGACGGGGGCGGCTCTCCCAGGCCTGGCGCTTTTCCACCCAGATGCTGTTTTCCTTTTCCAGTGCCGATAGTCGTTCGGAGAATTCCGATTCTGCACCGGGTGATGCCGCTGCCAGTTGCGCAATCTGTTTCTTGAGATACGCGATCTTGTCGGGCCGGACAATAAAGAGCGAGGTTTGACTATCCTCTTTCCAGTTGCGGTTATCAGCAAACTGTTTCTCCCATTGGTCAAGGGTGTCAACCACGGGCTGGCGCAGATTTTGGGTTCCGGCATTGCGTTGGTCCTGATAGACCTTGATCTGGAAACGCAGACCCTCAGCCGCCTGGCTCAGCTGCGAACTGGCGGCATTCGCAGGAACCTCTTTTTCGTAATCCGCCATAAGTCCCTTGGCTTTTTCGAGAATCTGGTCCTGTTCCGCCAGTTGGGCGGGGTCATGAGTCGCCGGTGATTGGATACGATGGGTCCCGGTGGTCTGGGTAAAGTCATGAATTTTGGGAAGCCATTTCTCTTCCAGCGCTTGGCTTGTGGCTTTGCCGGCAGCGGCGGCAGCCGCGGCGCCCTCCTTGGCCTGGCTACCTTTTTGCTTGAGCGCCGCAACCTGCCCCTTGAGTTCATCATAGCGCTGGAGGGAGGGAGCAACCTCGGGATGGCCAGGGTCTACCTTAAATGAGCCTTCCAGTCGGTCAAACATTTGCCGGGCTTTTTGCAGATGGCTTTCCGCCGAATAAATCTGGGATTCGAACATATTGAAATCCGATTTACCCATGCTCTCCCTGGCTTTTTCAAGGTATTTGGCAGCATTTTCAGTCTCCATGTCAGCGCTTTTCAGACTGCTCTTTGCACCGGACTTGAGCGCTGCAGAAGCAGACGCTGCCGGTGCACTAGGGGGCGGCGTGACAGCGTGGGCAGGGGTGGTGGCCTTGTTGCGTTTTTGGTCAACCCGCTGTTTGAGCAGGTCATATTTATTTTGCAAAGTCGCCAAAGATTTGTGATCTGGCGCCTGGCTCCTGAGCTGCTCCAACTGTTCATTGGCTTTGTTAAGGGTGTCGTTTGCCTCATCAATCTTGTTGGAAAAAAAAGCCCTTTCTGCACTCCCGATTAAACTTGTGGCCTTTTTGGCCAGATCATCCCCGGTGGCGGCAAACGCAATGCCGACCATGCCGAGAAACAGCAGCATGAAACAGAATTTTTTCAGCATTATCTGATCCTCCTTGATGATGTTACGACTGTGGGTCTGGGGCTGGTTTGGGGGCTATCCCTTTCCAGCCTACGGCATGAAACGATGATCAAGATAGTCTCATTGAAAGGAACAGGATAGGAAGTTGCTTTTTGTTAACCGTACTATCAAAAGGCTCGAAAATCCTGTGATTTCCCTTCTGATACAAGCACAACATGCTGTACTTTTACCAAGGGGGCTTAACCTTAGTCAAGAGGGAATTTGGGCAGAGGATGGCTTTTTTGCAAGCGGTAGAATTAATACGGTGGTGGGTTCTGTTAACTTACAACTGCACATAACGTGATAAAGCTGTGGCAGCTACAAGATGCAGATCTACCATATTCAGAAACTTTTGGGCAGCCAACATGGGATGGGAGGAGTGGTATCCAATCAAGCGGTATGATCAACCATTGGGGTAGTGCTATTAGTTGGGATTGTGGGGTTCAGAAAGAAATTTAGGAAATAAAGGTCTGACAAAAGACGGATTGCGAAAGGGCAGGCTCAGAAATGATCCTGCCTTTTTTGCTTACAGCGGCTATGAAAAGACAATAGTGCGATTTCTGAAATATTGAGGATTATCGGATTCATTCTTTAAAATTCATTCTGATTCTCACGATGGTCCACACCTTCGGATTTATCAGCCCAATTGATAGCTTTCCCGGAGCCGGCGGGAAATATTGGTGATTTCCTTAAATGCTTTTTCAACCGTTATTTCTTTGTCGGGATTTACCAGGCAGCAGGTGGCCGGTGAAAGCAGGCTGCGGGTCAGCAAAAACTCTTTGTCGATTCCTTTCTTCGATAGAACCTCCCAGACCGCTTCCAGGCAGGTTAATTTATTAACCTGTATCCTATTATGTTTTATTATTTTTGGCATGAGCAAATTATATGCCAAACAAACAAATAAAGATAAAAATGATATTTTTCAGGTTTTTTTTTAAGTTAATATATTTTTCCTTATATTTTTAAGGCTTTATATTTTTTAGGTGAAATAATAAGAAATATCGGGATTTTATGTAATAAATTCGCCAAAAACTATGGAATTAATAACACAATTTTTCTAATTTTCTGAAGGTGATTTTCCATCTAAAAAACATAACCGTTTGTAATAATGACAATAATTAATAAATGCCTGTTTCTGCACGATTTTTGCATATTAAAATGAAAAATAAGGATCTGAATCAATGAATTTCACTGGGTTGTTAACCTTTGATTTATGAGAGGGCCGAGTTGCCTTGATGGGCAACCTTGGCCTTTTCATTTGAAAGGGGCAGAAGATGAAAAAATTAATCATTGTGTTAGCGATATTATTATCGTCGAATATTGCTTTTAGTGCCCCTGTGATATGGCTTAAGATGGATGGTAATGCATTTGACTCAAGCGGCAATAACAATCATGGCACGGTTAACGGTGCCACTTTAACAACGGACAGATTTGGCAATGCGAACAGCGCATATAGCTTTGACGGAATGGATGATTACATTGACATCCCGAACATCTCACCACCGAATTTTTCTATTTCCACATGGTTAAATTTAGATCCTTCATATCATGACGGGCAAGTTATCTTATATAGTTATAATTCTGACGGCAAAGGATTCACATTT
>ENA-OSEO01005175-OSEO01005175.1-sediment-metagenome-genome-assembly--contig:-NODE-5175-length-12821-cov-17.977793_pt1 | contig 12821 bp, 15 predicted proteins | sample MGYA00237883_ERZ534232 | MGnify/ENA metagenome assembly ERZ534232
ACCACAGCCACTGACAAACCCCTTCAGGAATCGGCATGCACCTTCTGCGGCAGCTGTGTTGATGCCTGTCCTGTCAACGCCCTGCTGGAGGCAGACCGGTGGCGCAAGGGCAGGGAGTGGGAGTACGAAAAGGTCAACTCGGTCTGCCTGCTCTGCGGCAATGGCTGTGACATCACGGTGAGCACAAAGGACGGGGTTATCCAGAAGATAAACGCAGGGGCGGCACCGGGCTCTTCGGAGCAGTATATCTGTGCTTACGGCAGGTTCGGCTTTGATTGCATTGAGGCAGAGACGCGGCTGACTGCTCCGTTAAAGAAAGTAGACGGAGAGCTGAAAGAGACGACATGGGAGGATGCCCTGAAGATCGTTTCGGATAAACTCAAGAAGGCCGGCAAGGAAGCAGGGTTCATCAGCACAGCGGGCATCCAGAACGAAGACGCCCTGGCACTGAAGAAGCTTGCAAGCACGGTTGTCAAGACAAAACACTATGACAGCTCGCTCAGCCTCTACGCATCACCTGAATCTCTTACGGAGAGCCAGGCGGCGGACATGGACGCTGCGGACGTTATTGTGCTGGTTGGGTTAAACCCGTCGCAGTGGGAGCGCCGGCTTCCGGCACTGGATGCCTCCATACGCAAGCGGGTCAGCAGGGGAGCGAAGCTTATCGTTGTCAACTCTTCTGAGACACGGCTTTCTGACATAGCAGCGGTCGGTCTCGGCGGTGACGAGATAGCCTCCCTCAAGGGCCTTGCAAAGGCACTGGGGCACAAGAGCCTGAAGGCGGACAGGAAGCTCACAGCTTTGGTAAAGAATGCAGCCGTAACAGAAGAGACGGAAAAGGCAGCAGACCTCATTGTCCAGGCAACAGAGCCGTTAATCATAACATCACCCGGGTTCTTCGATGCAGCTGCCAACCTCACGCTTTTTAAGGGAAAGGCGGTTACCGCAGGGCTTGAGAGCAATGCACGGGGCGTTGCCCTCATGGGTATGGCCACGAAGGGCAAGACCTACCGCCAGATGGCAGGTGACGGGATGAAGGTCCTGTATGCCGTCGGTGAGGTCCCGATACAGGAGCGGCCGAAGGCTGATTTTCTTGTTGTGCAGCACTCCCATCTGACAGCGCTTGCCAGGCAGGCAGATGTCGTGCTGCCGTCAGCAACCTTTCTTGAGTCTGCGGGCACCATGATAGATTACCTGGGGAGGCTGAAGTATCTTCCGAAGGTGATAGAGCCTCAGGGACAGGCAAAAAACCACAGGGATATTTTCATACAGCTTGCAAAGAAGATGGGTGCCACGATCAAGAGACCGACAGAGGCAGAGGTAAAGAAGGCGGTGAAGGTAAAGGCAAAGCAGCCGCTGAGGCCGTTTGCCAGGAAAGAGGGTCTCGAGATCTCACCCGATGCATTCATCGAGTCGATCAATGCATCGGTAATAAACGGCTCCCGACTCCTGTGGCTGAAAGAGGCAGAGGTGTCGGCATAAAAACTTGATGCCAGTTCATTGTGAAAAAAGCAGTATCGCAGAGACGTGCAGATATTCCACTTTAAACGGGATGACTGTTTGCTCTACTTATTGTCTGTGTATAAAGTCGTATTTTGTCATCCTCCGGCTACTTAGATTGTCAGATTTTTAGCCGGACAGCAAAGAATTTATACCGAAACGGTGGAGGAATAAAACATGACTGACACCATAGAAATAAGATGGCATGGGCGCGGAGGACAGGGAACAGTAACTGCCGCAAAGGTACTTGCTGATGCCTGTTTGAGTGGTGGAAGATATGTACAGGCATTTCCCGAATATGGTCCTGAGAGAGCCGGAGCCCCATTACGTGCTTATAATCGCGTAAGCTCAAAGCAGATCAGGATGCACTGCCCTGTGCTCAACCCACAGGTTATCAGTGTTGTTGATGCGACATTGCTCGATAGCATAAATGTTGCGGATGGAGCGACAGATAATGCCATATTTATTGTGAACACTTCTAAGAACCCTCAGGAGATCAGGGCAAAACTCAAAGCGAAAGCAGGACAAAAGGTCTTTACCGTTGACGCAACAAAAATAGCATTAGAGTGTATAGGAAGAGCCTTGCCAAATTCCCCTATGCTCGGTGCGCTCACCAAGGTAACAGGACTCGTAACCCTTGATCATCTCCTCGATGATGTCAGGAAAAGTTTTGGAAAGAAGTTTTCTCAGTTGATCATAGACGGCAATCTTGAAGCAACAAGGCGTGGATATGAGGAGGTACGTGAAGGATGAAACTCAAAGGATGGAAAGAAGTGACGCCCGGAGCTGTCATACTTGAAGCAGGGAATGCAGTCGAGTTCAAAACAGGCTCATGGCGGTCTTTCAAACCCACATGGCATGAAGAAAACTGCATACAGTGTCTTTTCTGCTGGCTTTATTGTCCTGACATGGCGGTCACGGTAAAAGACGGCAAGATGACCGGATTTGACTACGACTATTGTAAGGGGTGCGGCATCTGTGCGCTTGAATGTCCCGGCAAAAAAGGCACCAAGGCGATTGTGATGGTTGAGGAGGGGGAATAATGGCTAAGATTGTCGCCGTAACAGGGAACGAAGCAGTTGCCCATGCCTTGAAGCAGATAAACCCTGATGTCTGCGCAGCGTATCCCATAACTCCTGCGACAGAATTGATGCAGCGATTTTCAACTTTTGTCTCAAACGGTCAGGTAAAGACAGAACTCATTCTTGTTGAAAGCGAACACAGTGCAATGAGCGCCTGCGTCGGCGCTGCTGCTGCCGGTGGAAGGGTCGCAACCGCAACGTCATCACAGGGACTCGCTCTCATGTGGGAAATTTTATTCATCGCATCCGGATTAAGACTCCCGATCGTCATGCCTGTTGTAAACAGATCACTTTCTGCACCAATCAATATTCACTGCGATCACTCTGATGCGATGGGAGCACGGGATTCAGGATGGATACAGTTATGGTCAGAAAATGCCCAGGAAGCCTATGACAACACGATCCAGGCATTCCGTATTGCTGAAAACATGGATATAAGACTCCCTGCAATGATATGTTATGACGGCTTTATCATTGGTCACTCTATCGGGAGTATAGAATATCTTGATGATGAAAAAGTAAGCACCTTCGCTGGTGAATACAAACCTCTGTATCCGCTCCTTGATATCAAAAACCCGATCAGTTACGGGCCTCTCATTCTCCCTGACTATTACATGGAATACAGGAAGGCACAAGATGAAGTCGCCTCTAAAGTTTCGAACGTTGTGCTCGATGTTGCACGTGAGTTTGAAAAGATTTCAGGGAGGACCTACGGCCTGTTTGAAACATACCGGCTTGATGACGCTGACATCGGTCTCGTTATTTTAAATTCCGCCGCAGGTACATCAAAAGATGTAATCGACGAATTCAGAGACAAGGGAATAAAGGCCGGACTGTTCAAACCACGCCTGTTCAGACCATTTCCTTATGAACAAGTCGGGGAAACCCTGAAACATCTGAAAGCACTCTGCGTACTCGACAGGGCAGATGCCTTCGGTGGTTCTTACGGACCTCTGTTTCTGGAGATCGCTACAAGTCTTTATCCATACAGGGATAAGCCTCTGCTCATAAACAAGATATACGGACTCGGGGGAAGGGACTATCTCCCTGAACACGCGGAACTCGCACTGAATGAGCTCGTCCACATAATCAAGAGCAACCAAGTAAAAACTGTAAAAGAATATATAGGTGTGAGGGAATAGTTATGACAAAACCACTTATCTTAAAAGAGCTTTCAAAGAAAGAGGTGTTATTATCGTCAGGCCACAGACTCTGCGCAGGCTGCGGTGCTCCTACAGTGGTCAAGATGGTGCTCCTCGCAACCGATTACCCGGTCATAGCCTCCAATGCAACTGGCTGTCTTGAGGTCTCTTCCTGTATCTCTGATTACACTGCATGGAAAATCCCCTGGATACATAATGCTTTTGAGAACGCTGCTGCCACTATTTCAGGGGTTGAGTCAATGTACCGCTCGTTAAAAAAGCAGGGGAAGATACAAAAGGAAATAAAATTCATCGCATTCGGAGGTGATGGCGGGACATACGATATCGGGCTGCAAAGCCTTTCAGGTGCCATGGAACGCGGGCATGATATGCTCTACATATGCTACGACAACGGCGCTTACATGAATACCGGCATCCAGCGTTCAAGTGCCACCCCGTTGGGTGCAAATACGACGACACGACCCGCAGGGAGTATCATCCCCGGGAAAACTGAACCGAGAAAAAATCTGACAAAGATCATGGCAGCTCACAATATACCGTATGCAGCACAGGCTTCACCGAGTCACTGGAAAGACCTCATGAAAAAGGTTCAAAAGGCCCATGAGATCAAGGGACCGAAATTTATCAATATCATTGCTCCCTGCAACAGGGGATGGAGATCCAGGACCGATGATTCAATTCTCCTCAGCAGGCTTGCTGTTGACACATGCTACTGGCCACTGTACGAGATAGAAAACGGAGTTACAAAGATCACGTTCAGGCCAAAGGAGAAAAAACCCGTTGTCGATTTCCTTAAACCACAGGGAAGATTCAGACACCTTTTTACTCCTGAAAATGAAGGGATAATCAAAAAGATCCAGGAAGATATTGACCGGGAATGGGCATTGCTGCAAAAAGAGGAATCTTTATACGCCACTTGATTCTAAAAAATTAAATATGATAGATTTTAGTTTATGATCGGTTCTGACCTTGTTATGTATGAAGAGGAGTTCCGTAAAATTGATTCGGAACTTCAGAAACTTCATCAGCAGTCAAATGCCAAGGTGGTCTTTCTCGTTGATAAGAATGGTCAACTGATAGCTTCGGCCGGAGAGACACGTGATATAGATACTACTTCACTCGCATCTCTCACTGCGGGGAATATAGCAGCTACCGGTGGAATTGCCAGGCTTCTCGGAGAAAAAGAGTTTACCATTCTTTTCCACGAAGGAGAGAAAGACAATATTCACATCTCTCTTATCGGGCAAAGGATTATTCTCGTTGTTATTTTCGATCAGAGATCATCATTAGGCCTCGTCCGCCTGCGTGTGAAAAAATCGACTGAAGCACTTGCGAGGATATTCGATGAGATCAACAAGAAAGTTGAAAAAGATAAAGGTGAGGGACCGTTTGAGGAATCTCCATTTGCCGAGATCAGTGACGAAGACATCGACAGCCTGTTCAGGTAGGTACGTTTACTGTGTCATTTATTAATTATTCCTCGCGTGAAATCAATTGCAAGATTGTTTACTATGGGCCAGGATTATGCGGAAAGACTACGAATCTCCAGTATATTTACAGGAGAACGAATCCTGACCAGAAGGGAAAACTCATCTCTCTTGCAACAGAGACAGAGAGAACGCTCTTTTTTGACTTCCTCCCCTTGGCCCTGGGAGATATCAAAGGCTTCAGGATACGATTCCACCTCTATACAGTCCCCGGGCAGGTCTTCTATGCTGCAAGCCGTAAACTCATCCTGAAAGGGGTTGACGGTGTTGTATTTGTCGCTGACAGCCAGATAGAGAGAATGGAATCAAACATGGAAAGTCTTGACGACCTCCAGATCAACCTTGCAGAACAGGGTTATGAACTCGAAAAGCTCCCTTTTGCAATCCAGTACAACAAGAGAGACCTGCCGAACATTGTACCCGTCAAAGAAATAAATAAACTGCTCAACCACAGGGATGTGCCCTGGTTCGAGGGAATCGCTCCGACCGGTAAGGGAGTCTTCGAGACCCTGAAGTCCGTCGCAAAACTCGTTCTCTTTGAATTAAAGAAGCATTACTAATCCGAGCGGCTCAAAAAGAAGTGCACCGGCCGCAGTGTTCTTTTAAAAAAGTCTAGGCGCAAAATAGTCCATAAAAGCCATACATCTATATTTCTTTTTGCACTTTTTCTCACATACGTTAATATACTGGAATTTCTCCTTATCAGGACACCATATCTTTATTTCCATCTCTCTTTTCTTATCCGCTATAGTCTCTTTCATGCTCTCCAGAAAATTTTACACGATTATCCCTTCTTTTCATATTACCTTAACCCGAAAACTGCATTTATCGGAGGCAATGTTGACTGAAAAGTCTTTTGTCCCGACAAAAGTCGGGATTGAAATCAAAAGACTTTGAAGGCGACTGTGCCTCCGGTTCAATAATCAATTGCATTTTTCGGGTTACATTATTCATCCGTTTCAGAGAGGGATATTGTGAGCTTAAAAATGATCCATTTCATGGCACACATCTCAATGAGATTTTCTTGTTCTCAAGAGAAATATTATTAAAAAAGTGATTATGAAACCTTCACCGATCAAGAATAGGTACCAATTATAAAAAACGGGGACGTGCCCTGCAATGACCTGTTGAAAGTAAGGGTCTGTCGCTAATGCAGCAATTTGTGACAGAAATCCACCTTGTATGATAATGCCTGAATATTCCCAGAGGAACGTAATGAGAATAATCAATGCTCCGCAGAACAATAATATCCATTCAAGGAAATTTATCCTCACGCGATATCCTCTCTGCTGGAAATAAAGGATACTTATCCCAATAATTACCATTGTGAGAGCACATATGACCGGAGCCAGGACAGGCCCGACCCAGACAATGGGAATGAGGAAAAGTATATCCCAGGTAAGTATTGATTGTGGCCAGTCCAGCAAGACCTTGAGCCACACATAATAGAAAATGTCCCAAATGCCGAAAGACAGGAGGAAGAAGGAAAATCGTTCGTAAAAATTTCTTCCGGCTACCATAGCTAGGGAGAAAAGCATGACAAGGGTCGAAAACTCCCGCAGATATTCAATGGAGAGTTCCCCGGGAGCCATTATCTTCAAAGGGAATGAAAATCCATCAGGATAATAGAGTTGTCTCAAATATACAACGACAGCAGCCTCAAAAAAACCCATGGCAATACCGAATAGGACAAGAAAAAGAATTTTGTTTCTGATCGATTCTTTGGAAGTATTCACAGAGTATTTCTGGAAAAGGGTATTGTTCTTCTGAATATGAAACACTTTATAATTATACCAAGAAAAAACATCAGGGAGAAACTGAAGCTCTTATTTCTGTCTTGGCCGAAATTTTGATTGATGAGCTTTCGTGGATTGTTGTGGCATTGCGGGCAACTGATGCCTTTTTAAGCGTGTTATACCGTTTCAGGGGGTATCCCAATTCATATCGGGCTCACCCCTTTTTATAGATTTTAGTCTTCTCCGCAACTATTAATCTTTCTTTTAAGAGGGTATGCCTTTTCTGAGGCGTATCATTTTTTATCGCTATTGTAATGGCCTTCTTGGTCCCGAGCAGAATTACCAGATTCTTCCCTCTTGTTATCCCTGTATAAAGAAGATTCCTTTGCAGAAGCATGTAGTGCTGGGTAAGGATAGGCATTACTACGACAGGGTATTCGCTCCCCTGTGATTTATGCACCGATATAGCATACGCCATAACTATCTCATCAAGTTCCGGATACTCATAGGAAACACGCCTGCCATCATAATCTACAATAATTTCCTGTTCTTCCCTGTCGATTTTTATAATCCTCCCGATGTCACCATTAAAAACTTCTTTGTCGTAGTTGTTCCTGATCTGCATGACCTTATCCCCGACTTTTAAAAACTTTCCTTCCCGTATAAGCTCATCGCTTGAATGATTGAGATGCTTCTGAAGTTCCGCATTAAGATTGGAGGCCCCCACAACACCTCTGTGCATCGGGGTCAATACCTGGATATCGTTGACAGGATTATATCCGAATTTCTGCGGTATTTTGTCCCTGCAAAGCTCAATGATTTTTTCCAACACCTTTTCCGGTTCTTCTATCTCAAAAAAATAGAAGTCCTGGAGACGGTCTTTGTGATAAGTGAAAATGGGCATCAAGCCATTGTTCACCCTGTGGGCATTCACGATAATCAGGCTCTCTTTTGCCTGTCGGAAAATCTCCGTCAGTCGCACGGTAGGGATAAACCCAGAATCTATGATGTCCTTCAGGATGTTCCCTGCACTTACTGAAGGTAGCTGGTCAACATCCCCAACAAGGACCAATGTAGCCTCTCCAGGAATAGCCTTCAGCAAATGATACATAAGGATGGTATCCACCATTGAAGTTTCATCTATGACTATTAATCCTCCCTCCAGCGGATTGTTCTCATTCCGCTGGAAGCCACCTTCTTTGGGACTGAACTCAAGCAGTCTATGGATAGTCTGAGCCTCATGCCCTGTCGCTTCTGTCATCCTCTTTGCAGCTCTTCCTGTCGGGGCTGCAAGCAGAACCCTTTTCCCTAATTTCCTGTATATCCGTATGATGGAATCAATAATGGTTGTCTTTCCCGTACCGGGACCACCCGTAACAACCATTATTTTCTTGTCTATGGATTCCCTGACGGCCTGTTTCTGATTCTCGGCAAGCTGTATCTTTAACTCTCCCTGAACCCAGCCTATTGCCTTTTCCTTATCAAAAGTTCTTAAAGTCTTCGGTACGAGCATGAGATGCTTTAATTTATTGGCTATTCCGGCTTCACTGACATGGAATTTGGCAAGATATACTGCCTTGTTGTTCTCCTTTAATTCCCCTTCTCTGTTTAAGTCCTCAATGATTATCTTCTTCTCTGTAGCAATCTTCCCGAATGCCTTTACGATGGTCTCCTTTTCCACTCCGAGTATTTTTTTGCATTCCTCTGCCAAAGACTCATATGGATAATAGACATGCCCCTCATCTGACAGATGGTGAAGCACATAGAGAATTCCTGCCTCAGCCCTTATCGGTGCTTCTTTGGCAATACCGAGTTTTTCTGCTATCCTGTCGGCTGTGAGAAAACCAATTCCGGATATATCCGTAGCAAGTCTGTAGGGGTTATCCCGTACGAGCCTGATTGATTTCTTCCCGTACTGTTTAAATATCTTGGCTCCGTATGCGGGGCTGACGCCTTGGCTCTGTAGGAACAGCATGACCTCACGTATTTCCTTCTGCTCATCCCATGCCTTCTGTATCATCCCGATTCTCTTGTCCCCGATGCCTTCCACTTCATGCAGCTTCTTTATATCGGTTTCGATAATATTCAGGGTCTCTAATCCGAATTTAGAGACAATTCTCTTTGCCATGACGGGACCGATGCCTTTTATAAGTCCTGACCCGAGATATTTCTCAATGCCTTTGACGGTAGCTGGGACGGCGGATTCATAGGATGTAATCTTGAACTGTTCCCCGAATTTAGGATGATTGTGCCATTGTCCTTTCAGTTTCAGGGCTTCTCCTGCATTCACGGAAAGGAGATTCCCTACCACGGTAACAAGGCCATGCCTGCCACCAACCTTTGCTTTGGCGATGGTATATCCGTTTTCTTGGTTATAGTAGGTAATTCTCTCTATCTGCGCCTTGATTTCTGTAAACATTCCCCTTCCTATTATGGTATGTGATTGTATTGTATCTCAACACGGCTTTGTAAAACTCTTTAAATTTGCTTAAAAAGTCTTCTTGTGCAATCTCTTCACCATTTATACAGAGTGTCATAATTCTTTGCTCATAACACGCTCGCATAAGCTGTCATTCCGGCTTGCCCGTCCCTGCTTGTCAGGGATAACCGGAACCCTTCCTGTTATCGGCTCTGTCAACCGGCTTGCTCTTGACATACTTCCGTTGTTGGTTGTAGATTTAACAATATAAATGCAACTCTTGTTACAAAAAACTATTGTATGACACCTCTGTCAAGAAGACAATTCTTTCAATCATGTCTGTATGGAACGCTTTCGGGATTGAGCGCACTATGTTTTCCCTTCTTAACAGGTTGCAAACAAAAAGAAAAATCAACGTCACTGTCTGATATTGTTGTTACAGATAAGAGAAAACCGCCCATGCTTGAAAAAGCACCACAAGTTAAACATCAGTTCGAACCTGCATATCTAAATTTACAGAGAAGTGGAGAACTGAAAAAACGTGGAGCGGAACTCTGGAATATTATGGAAAGGTGTAAACTCTGTCCCAGAGCATGTGGCATAAACCGACTTGATGGTGAAAAAGGTTTTTGCCAGGCTTCCGCTCAGCTTGAAATCTCAGCATATCACCCCCATTTCGGAGAAGAAAAATCTCTTGTGGGAAAAGGGGGTTCAGGAACGATCTTCTTCACCAATTGCGGACTCAGGTGTGTTTTCTGCATCAACTGGGAAATCAGCCAAGGAGGAATGGGAAGCTCCAGACAAATCGAAGATTTGGCAGAGATGATGCTCCAGCTTCAAAAAAAGGGATGTCATAATATAAATGTCGTTACTCCAACCCACTACTCTCCACATATCGTACGTGCAGTCGATAAAGCAGCAGGAAAGGGTCTGAGACTCCCTATCGTTTACAACACCTGTGGATGGGAAAGCACCGAGATATTGGAAAAACTTGACGGCATAGTTGATATCTACCTCCCGGACTTTAAATATTCCGATGGCTCAATGGCAGCAAGATACTCATCAGGGGCGGAATCATACCCTGAAATAACAAAAGCAGCTCTCCTGGAAATGCACCGTCAGGTCGGGATAGCAAAGCCTGCGCCTGATGGACTGATGTATAGGGGACTCATGATACGTCATCTCGTGATGCCAAACGAAGTCAGCGGAACAAAGAAGGTGATCAAATGGATTGCGGAAAACCTTCCTCAAGACACATATTTCAACATCATGTCGCAGTATAGACCCATGTATAAAGCTTTTGATTATCCAGAGATCTCCCGAAAAATCACTCGCACTGAATACGATGAAGCAGTAAGATGGGCCCGGGAAGCCGGGCTCACCAACCTTGATATTCAGGGATATTTCTTTTAGGCTCCTGGGAAAAAACACGTTCTGTGTATTAATTCCAAAAATGTGTTGAGCAATCAATAAAAACTAAAAAAATTCTCCTTAACCCGAAAAATGCAATTGATTGTTAAATCGGAGGCACAATTGCCCTCAAAGTCTTTTGATTTCAACATGATTTTATCATATGCCCTGATGCAATTCTTAAAAGTTCCCGCATATTTTCGCGCAACTCAAGAATTGCATCAGAGCATAAACAGGGTGTTGCTGCAAAAGACTTTTCAGCCAACCGTGCCTCCGGTAAATGCATTTTTCGGGTTAAATAATTGCAATAAGAGATTTGGTAGATATCGAAGGTTCATATGGCCGTGTAGAGCGAATAACACTACGGTTGCATCTTTGGCCTACGATAAAAAATGGTTAATATTATCCGTAATTATATATCCCTCTTACATTATATTTTTTAGTAATAATAAGTGAAGTGTCTCCTATTTCCATCCGCAAAATATGATACGTATTTTTCCTTAACAAATAGTGTCTTATTTAATCATATTGCTAAAGGAGCTTCATTATATATGAATGATCTAATTTCTCAAGAAATCATTGAGCAAAAAATTATTTTTATAAGAAATCAAAAGGTAATGATAGACAGGGATCTGGCTGTGCTTTACGGAGTAAAACAAGCATCCTAAATAAAGCTGTCAAAAGAAATCTTGAACGCTTCCCTGCAGATTTTATGTTTCAACTGACTGCTAATGAATTCAAAAACTTGAAGTTCCATTTTGGAACATCAAGTTGGGGTGGCACTCGAAAACTCCCCTATGCTTTTGCCGAGAATGGAGTAGCTATGCTTTCGAGTGTTTTAAACAGTAGAAGGGCTATTCAGGTTAATATTCAAATCATGCGAACATTTACAAAAATTCGGGAAATGCTCACTACGCATAAAGACCTGAAACATAAAATTGAGGAAATGGAAAAGAAATATGATACACAGTTTAAGATAGTTTTCGATGCTATTACACAGCTAATGGAGCCTCCTCAGAAGACAAGAAAAAGGATAGGATTTCTGAGAGAAAAGGAGAAGTAGAATTACTTCCCCCCTGCAATTGAATCTCTTTCATCAGGAACAAAGTTCACCTACAAGTATTTATTTTCAAGCCTTCTAAAATTTTGTTGAATTCGACAACAAGTCAACGCCCTTTAAAGCGAGTAATATGTGCGGAGGAAGTAATTCTTTTTAAGCCCGTGTTTGTAATGCAAGATCTTCAAGGGTTACTTTCTTAAACACCTCTTTGCTGCCGAACCGTTTCACAGCGTCAAGAATCTCAATACCTGCAATACGCCCATCTTCGGCATAATCAACAGCAATCCCTTCAGCAACATGTTTCGTTGTTACTGTTGTCTCTATGAAACGGATATACAGAGCATCCACCTCAGAATCATATGTTATTCTCATTTTTATCCCTCCTTTTCAAAGAAATAGGAATATACTGTCACAACAACAATCTCATGATCCTCTTCAATGAAAATCGGTCTTACCTGTTTTATTTTATAATACTTCTTATTCCATTCTTTTTCAAAAGCGAAGTTCTTCTTGCATTCCTGTCTGCCTAATTCTGCGGGCTGCCAAGGAGTAGTTCTAATCGTTTCAACAACTTCTTACTCCGTAGTACCTCTAAAGAGTAATTGGTCTTTTGAATGGCCAGACAATCTAATTGGTTTCATAATTTTTGCCAATAAAATCCATTGCTTGTAATCATATTATCATTGAAGACTACTCAATTATACAGTATCTTGGGTATTTATAAACTAAAGAGTTTCAGTGAGCATTTGCTTATCGGTTTATCTGAGCTGAATACCAAGATTTACATACTATTAATGAACAGGATAAACCCTACATAACCACCTAAACTCACTCGATGAACCGCTATAGAAAACTTTTGTCTTTATCAAGGTAGAATGCTGGATTTTCACCATCAATAATTTCTACTGTATCGCCATCGTGAAGTCTATGGTCTAGCCCCGTGATTTTTCCGTTCACTTTAACT
>ENA-OSEO01005176-OSEO01005176.1-sediment-metagenome-genome-assembly--contig:-NODE-5176-length-12818-cov-3.640923_pt1 | contig 12818 bp, 16 predicted proteins | sample MGYA00237883_ERZ534232 | MGnify/ENA metagenome assembly ERZ534232
GCCCAGACGGTGCGGCAGGAACGCGCCAGTGAAGTGTTTCTGGATCTGCTTGGTCAACTGATCGCCGGGGGTCAGGCGGTGCTGGACGACGATATGCGTAACCCGCGCGATCCGGCTCCCGGTACGACGAAGGTGGGTTATCGCGACGAGGAATATGTCTACTTGCTGCCGGAAATCACGCACAAGGAAATCAGCAAGGTGCAGCCGCTGCGCTTTTCAACGGCGGCGATTGGTGCGCAGCTCAGGGAGGATGGTGTGCTGCTGCCCGGCACCAGCAGTTTGACTGTACAGCGACGGGTCGGGGGCAACACCACACGATTCTGGCGGCTCAAGTCCGAGATTTTGGGCTGTGACGGTTGTGACACCTGTGACGACGACGGATAACACGCAAAAATCGGCGTGAAAAGTAAGTGAGTGAGAGCCTGTGACGCTGTGACATCTGTGACACAGGCTCTTTGTTTGGGTAGCGTCACACTGTCACAGGTGTCACGGACTGAAACAAACACCACCAGTGGAATTTCAAAAAAAACCTACCCCTTGAAATTTCGTTTTCAAGTGGCGAAAACCACCCTGTGACGGTTGTGACGGTGTGACACCCCGCAACGCGCCCGGTCGCGCGGCGAGTGAACAACACGGGCGACCTTCCCATCAAGTCACGGCGACGGTACTCTGGTGCTCATTTTTCTGCAAAAAACAGACCAGAGAACCATCGCCTCACCTGCTGCGCCTTTAAAGAAATTTCCTGAGTGAGCAGCGCAAGAGTCTGATCAAACGACTGTTGTGAGACATCCCGCAGGTGGCCTTGACGGGCCCCTGCCTCTGTGTTGTGCCGTTGGGGTACCGGCGCGTGCGGCGAAAACGCCGAGCTGGTATTTAACGGGCGAGCCGCCCAGGTATTCGAGTACCGGAGCGGCTCTTAGACACGGAAAGGGTCAACTTCCCATGTCTCACAGCAAGTCTATCACCGTTCAGCACCTCATGCAGCAGTTCGAAGCCCGTCTCATCGAGATGGAACCGTTCCTCGTCAACTGGGGCAACACGACGTTTTCCCACCTGGACGAAGCTACCCGCGACGAAGCCTTGCAGCGTACTCGCCTCACCCTCTGGACCCGCTACCGGGCTAATCCCGCTGAATTCGAGCAGAAGCCGCCCCGACGGTACACGCAGTACGCAAAAACCATCTATGCGCACTCGCTCTACGACAAGAAAGAACGTGTCATCAATCGCCGGTTCATTCAGGCGGGCGACATCGGCGGCGACGACCTGCATGATGGTGACCTCGATCCCCTCGACCTGGTGAGCCTGCCCACAGGCACCCGCCACACCAAACGCGAAACGCGCGAGTTGCGTCTGGCTGAAACCCGCGTCGATTTGCAGCGCGCTATCGCCAAAGGCATGAGCACACTCAGCCTGGAAGATCAGGCCGACATGCAGCGGCTGATGACCGACACGATGGAAGGCTACAGCGCCAAGGAAATGCGCGAAGCGCACGGCTGGACCTGCCGACGCTACACCCAGCTCAAGACCATCCTGCAAACGACCTTCTACGAAGCGCTCACCGGCGAGACGCGCGCAGCAGCGCCCAAGCAGACGACTTCCGAAGCCGATCTCGCCGAACTTGCCCGGCTCTATGATATGGGCTTGAGCGCTTACCGCATCGGCCCGCGCCTGGGTCGCTCGCAAGCCTGGGCGCTTCATCACATCGAGCAGCTTGTCGAAAAGCGCCGCCGGACCGCGCGCGAATCGCTGCACCGCGCGGTTGATCACCTGGTCGAGGGTATCCACTGGCCCCGCGACAACGACGATCTCGCGCTGGTGCCGGTCGGTGTATGATGTTTGACGTAGTTTCTAGGGGACATCGGCTCGGTAACGAGTCGCTAGTCCCCTTTTTTCGCTGGATATTCTACTTGATGGGGATCAGACTGTTGCACTTTGGATAATTCGGGCAGGCGTAAAACTGCTTGCCTTTATACTGGCCCTGTTTGGCGACCTTCACAACCATTGGCGTACCGCATTTAGGGCACATAGGTACATCTTCCACATCTACCTTAATGGCAGCGGAGCGTGGCTCATAACCGGCAGGTTGAGATTGGTGATTATTCAAATACGGTGCCAATCTTGAAGCCAAAGCCTCTGTATCATACCCTCGACTGACAACGACGCGCTCTAGTGGTAAGCCTGCGGCAGCAAATACGGCGTCTTTTACGGCATCACGTTCCTGGGCCGTTTTTCGCTGATGAGACTTATCATCCAGCTCAATTGCAGCAACTGGCTGTAGTGAAGTGGGATCGCACAGCAGGAAATCCACATGCATTTGGACTATGTGATTTCTTGCCCCTGGATTCTCGTTAGGGCGCGCCACATAGAAGATTTCCCACAATCCAACCTTCGTGAAGATGATCATGCGGTCTGCCACTACTTGCTGCAATACTCGATAAAATGACTTCTCTGCATTCGAGAGGAAGTCATCCCGTACCCGATACGGATACTCTTGATCGCTGCTATCCGAACTTCCCCCAAAAAGACCGAGTAACGCCGCAAGACATCCCTTACTCTCACTACTATGTTTTGACATATATCCACCCGTATTGAGTTAATAGACAATATATAGATGCAAGTGGGGTCATTTTACCTCGAAATTGTTTACAGTGTATAATGTTTCTGGCGACGAAAATAACACCAGACACACAGGTGACACCATGGCACAAACAACCAACGGAGCCGAACTCGGCTTCGAACAAACTTTATGGGCCGCAGCCGACAAACTGCGCGGGCATCTTGACGCTGCTGAATACAAACATGTGGTGCTCGGTCTGATCTTCCTCAAGTACATCTCCGACGCTTTCTACGAGTTGCATCAACTGCTTGATCAGGATGAATACGCCGATCCTGAAGACCGCGATGAGTATCTCGCGGAGGGCGTGTTCTGGGTGCCGACGGAAGCGCGTTGGGATTACCTACAACGCAGCGCCAAACGTCCCGAAGTCGGCATCATCATTGATGAGGCGATGGCCGCGATTGAGCGCGACAACACCCAGCTTAAAGGCGTGCTGCCCCAGGATTACGGGCGCGCAGACCTCGACAAGCGCCGTTTGGGTGAATTAATCGACTTGATCGGCACGATTGGATTGGGTGACAGAGACAGCCAATCCAAAGATATTCTGGGGCGCGTGTACGAATACTTCCTCGGCCAGTTCGCCAGCGCGGAGGGCAAGAAGGGCGGTGAATTCTATACTGCGACCTGCGTCGTGCGCGTGCTGGTCGAAATGCTCGAACCGTATCGGGGTCGCGTCTACGATCCCTGCTGTGGATCGGGTGGGATGTTCGTGCAGTCGGAGAAATTCATCGAGGCGCACGGCGGTAGCCGCTCGGACATCTCCATCTTCGGGCAGGAATCCAACCCCACCACCTGGAAACTGTGCAAAATGAATCTGGCGATTCGCGGGATTGAGGTGAACCTGGGCACGCACGCCGATGATACGTTCCACAACGACCTGCACCCCGACCTGAAAGCTGATTACATCCTGGCAAACCCGCCGTTCAACATGAGTGACTGGGGCGGCGATCTGCTGGCTGATGATGTGCGCTGGCGTTATGGCGCACCGCCTGCCGGTAACGCGAACTTCGCCTGGGTGCAGCACATGATCCACCACCTGGGAACCAACGGGCGCGCGGGGTTTGTGCTGGCGAACGGCTCGATGTCTACCAACACCAGCAGCGAAGGAGCGATCCGCCGCGCGATTGTCGAGGCTGATCTGGTCGATTGTATGGTCGCGCTGCCGGGGCAGTTGTTCTATAACACGCAGATTCCGGTATGCTTGTGGTTCCTCAACCGCGCTAAACCGGAGCACCGGCGCGGGCAAACACTGTTCATCGACGCGCGCGACATGGGCGAACTGGTAAGCCGCGTACGCCGCGACCTGGACGACGACGACATCGCCCACATCGCCGTGACGTACCATGATTGGCTGGACGCGAACGACAGCGTGTACGAGGATGTGCCCGGCTTTTGCAAAAGCGCGACACTGGATGAAATCGCAGGGCATGGTTATGTGCTGACACCGGGGCGTTACGTGGGCGCAGCCGACATTGAAGACGATGGTGAACCGTTCGAGGAGAAAATGGAGCGCCTGACTGCTGAGCTTGCGGGCCAGTTTGAGGAATCGATACGTTTGGAAAAGGTAATACGCGGTAACTTGAGTCAGATCGGTTATGACTTGTAAAGACGAAGAGGGGAAGAGACATCTTTCGCCTCTTCCCCCAGGTGAACTCGGAAGCCCTTACTTTTTGTTTGTTTTCGGTGGGCCTACACGTTCCCAAGTGCGCCCTGGTTTCTGTGTAGGGGGAAGGGGCTTATCACCTGGCTCGATGGTCACTGTGCGTGGTTTGGGTACCTCACCGCCGCGAGGGCCACGTTCGACATATTCACCTGGCTTGTCGGGGTTTTCCCCTGGTTTTTGGCGATCGCTCATGATCATAGCCTCGTCATTCACTTGAACTGGACTTGCTATCCCAACGTGTACTGCTTCCAGGGAATGGCTTGCAGTGGCACTCGTGACAGAAACTGCGCAATATCCCGACGCCCGTAGTAGGTTGGAACACCTCTGGCATCTTGTGCCATAAGGACAACTGGGATATGCCCGAACACGTCTTGCTGAAAGTTGGTGATAAGCCGATTGGCTTCCGTGTGGTTATTAAGAACATGGGGTTTCACGATGACAACCGCGAAAGTGACACCCTGCTCTTCAATAACCGATCCTTGAAAAATCACCGCTTACCCTCCTTGCCCGGTTGACGTTTACGTAACCAGGCATTATGATTACGTTACAAACGTAATATTACCGCAAGGCATATTACGCTGTCAACCCATATTGCCGCGCAAATACGCAAGGAGCGTAATCGGGAGGTCCTATGAAACTGCAAGACAGATTAAAGGAAGTGCGAACAACACATGACTTAACATTGAAGGAGTTGGCAAACCGTACAGGATTGTCAGTTTCTTACCTGTCTGACATTGAACGAGGAAGGACAAACCCGTCTCTCAGTACGCTTGAATCATTGGCAATCGCCTTGGAAATGACCGTGATAGATTTGTTAACCGGGGTCGATTTTGCCGGGGAAATAACGGAAGCGAGCTTACCACCGGGATTGCCCGAATTACTTGAAGATGAAGATTATCGAGATCAGATTACGCCTGAGTGGATCGCAATGTTGAGCAAAATTCAGCTTAGGGGAAAACGTCCTCAAACAAAAGAAGACTGGCTAATCCTGTATTTACAGTTGAAGCGTATCCTGGAGCAGTGAGTCTTGATTCAAAGGGTGACTGAGCATGATTTGATCCGGAAGGCTCGTGAATTGGCCCAGAAGACACGTCGTGAAATTGACGAAGCCGGTTTGTCACTGGACGATTTTGAAGGGATCACCAGCAAATACGGTATTACTCTCTGCTGGGATAGCCTGCCCGGCGACAATCCAGGGTGCTACATCAAAGAGCAAAAGAAAATTGTCCTTGACCCAGCGGCGCAGTCACCGGAACGGCTGAATTTCACCTTTTTCCATGAGTTGATGCATGATCGTATCGAACACGATGACGATATGTTGAACCTTTTTGCTGATGCGTATATCTCATCAGATGAGGGCACAATGGAAAGGTTGTGTAATGCGGGAGCCGCCGAATTGTTGATTCCCTCAGATGACCTGCAGGCGGCTGTTGCTGAGCAAGGATTCTCTGCTGGCATCATTCCAGCACTGTGTGATCGATATAATGCGTCGAGCATTGCCGTTGCCATCAAAATGGTAACAACCGCATCTCACGACTGTTATTTGGTCATCGCTGAACCCACCTATATTTCACAGAATGGTGACGACTTGCCCATGTTGGTCGATGCCCAACCCGTAAAAAGTCGATGGAGGTTGGTCATGACTTATACCGTGACCTCTCCTTCAATCAAGAAATATTCAATCAAGCGGGGCCAAATTGTGCCTAATGAGCACCCAATGTATGCCGCGTGGCAACAGCAGGGGCAAGTCGTTCGGTGTCAGGCAAAAATCCCTTTTGCAAGCGGAAAAGGTTGGAATGTGGACTTCGACGCATTGTTTTTTAGAAGCAAAGTTCTCGCATTCTTCAATGCAACCCAGCCCGTAGGCAAAAATCAGTTACGCCTTTTTTAACTGATCATATTCGGAGTGAAATCCTGTAGGAAAGCTATATGCAGCGACCCGGCCTCCAACCGGCCATGATGGGTGATAAAACGACAAGAAGGATTTACGGATGGGATCGTCGGGAACGCTATTCATGTATCGAAGATGTATTGCTCAGGAATAGTCGAGGGACTTTTTAACTATGGGTGAGTTGGCTTCCAGTGGTTTGACTTCTCCGTTTAGAAAAACACCTGATGATTGGTCTTTGGCACAACTCAAAGATGTGACTACCAAAATTGGTTCAGGTGCAACTCCAAGGGGTGGTCAAAAGGTATATTTATCAAAGCGAGAAAACTTTGCTCTGGTACGAAGCCAAAATGTCTTCGATAGATACTTCAGCGACGAAGGACTAGCGTTTATTTCTGACGAGCACGCGGCTGAACTTGAATCGGTTTGGTTGCAGCCAGATGATGTCTTGTTGAACATCACTGGCGACGGAATTACTTTTGCACGGTCATGTTTGGTTCCTGAACGAATTCTTCCCGCCTGTGTGAACCAGCATGTATCAATCATACGAGTTGATCAACAGGTTTGCGATCCTGGATATATTGCCTCATATCTAACACACCCGGTGATCAAGCACTACATCGAGTCATTTAATGCCGGAGGAAGCCGCCGGGCTGTCACGAAGGGAAATATTGAGTCTTTTGTTGTCCCGCTGCCTCCCCTCGAAGAACAACGTGCAATAGCGTATGTGCTTGGCTCACTGGACGACAAGATCGAACTCAACCGCCGCATGAACGCCACGCTCGAAGCGATGGCACGGGCGATCTTCAAGTCGTGGTTCGTGGACTTCGATCCGGTCCATGCAAAGGCGTCCGGCGAGCAGCCCTTCGGCATGGACGCAGCCACCGCCGCACTGTTCCCCGATGCGTTCGAGGAGTCGGAGTTGGGAGTGATTCCGAAGGGGTGGAAGATCGGAACCGTTGGCGACGAATTTGACATTACGATGGGACAATCTCCTCCTGGGAGCACATACAATGAAGAAGGGAATGGTTTGCCGTTCTATCAAGGGCGACGTGATTTCGGATTTCGTTACCCGACCCTTCGCGTTTACTGCATTGATCCTAAACGTTTAGCTGAAAAAGATGATATTTTGGTCAGTGTTCGAGCGCCCGTTGGTGACATAAACATGGCGATTGAAAAGTGCTGCATTGGACGTGGTGTAGCGGCTATACGCCATAGATCGGGTAGTCGATCCTATACCTACTACGCGATGCATTCCCTGAGAGCGCGATTTGATAAGTTTGAGGCAGAAGGAACTGTGTTTGGTTCTATCAGTGGAGAAAATTTCCGAGGTATGGAGTTTCTTGTGCCCCCAATTGATGTCGTTGATTGTTTTGAGAACTTGGTTTATCCCATCGATCAACTGATTGAAATGAATGAGACACATACCCTAACGCTTATTGAACTGCGCGATGCGTTGCTGCCTAGGCTTATTTCTGGTGAACTGCGCGTAGGAGATTTCGACAATGCCATTACCGGCTGAAGTAGACTCAAGAATACGGAAGCGCTTTGGGGATTTGATCGCTGAAGCCGAAAGTTTGGCTGCTGAAGTGCAACGTGTCAATGAAGAAAATCTGTCGAAAGCAGAGCGTTGGATGGGGGATCGCCATCGACGAGGTCCAGGTCCCCGACTAGATGCGGTTGGCGAAACTGATTTCTTCAGTTTACGAACCAAAGCACTCTCATTGCTGGAAATGTTCACCGGAAGTGGTTCGCACATTGCCACGCTGAGAGATGAAACCCTGGCAATGCAAGATGCAGATTTTACGCAAAGGCTTTGTGGCATCCTTAAAGGGTTAAAAGACGACTACAAGCAAGGAATGTTGGAGCCTTTGATCAATCAAATTGAGGCCAATGTAGCAGCCGATTATCTGGGGCAAGCTGAGCAATTATTGATGGAGGGCACTACCGGTAATCACGATCACGTTCCGGCTGCTGTTCTCATTGGTGCAATTCTCGAAGATGCCCTTCGTCGCTTATGTCAGCGACAAACGCCGCCAATCGACACTCACTATCCAAACGGCAGTCCAAAGACACTTGACCCTCTGATTACTGAGCTGCAGAAGGTGAATGTATTTAACAAGGCAAAAGGCGATCAATTGAAGTCATGGGCAAAAACGCGCAACTACGCTGCTCATGGAGAATTTGCAGAGTTTACACGCACTGAAGTTGAAGCCATGATCGCAGGTATCAGAAACTTTGTAGCGGATTACCTGTGATGAATGTGTTAGATGGTATCGAATGCGCCACGCGCACCTGGCTGCGCGACACACTGCTGCCCAGGCTCATTTCTGGTGAACTGCGTGTGGAAAGAGATGAGTGATAATGGCAAACAACACCGATAAACAGAAGTTTTTCGAGCGATTATCTCTCAACTTCAAATACGTGAAAGAGTCTTTCCCGAACCTGAAAGTATCACCTGACGTGCCGGGAATGGTTCCATGTCCGTTGTGTCTTCGGACATTCGTAGTCAATCCAGACGGGTTGACTCTGGAACATGCTCCACCATCGAAGCTAGGTGGAAAAACTGCTGCTCTGACATGCAAGCCGTGTAACAACAAACAAGGTTCAATTCTAGAAAGCAAGTTGATCAAATACTACCGAATACAAGAAAGCTTGACAGCGGACAGTCAACGCTTCGTTGATGCAACTGCACAGTTCGATGGTTTGCATTCTGTACGGGTTCAGTTCAAGGTCACGGAGAATAATTGGCACCTCGTACCAATCAGCAAGGCATCTAACCCTAAAGCCCTCGAAGCTATATCGCGGAGTTTTGGTCAAGGGGTCGGACCAAGTCGGTTCACGCTCCAGTTTAAGCAACCCGGTTTACGGTCAGTACGCATTGCTCTGATCCGGGCTGCTTATTTGATCGCCTTTGGACAATTCGGGTATGGCTTTGCTGTAAATCCAGGCCTGGACTATATACGCAACCTATTCACAAGGCCCGATGACAAGTCTTTATACCCACATGGTGTGATGTTTGGTTTCAAATGCCCTGATGATTTTCTTGGTGTCAGCATTATCACTCAGCCGGTGGACATGAGAGCATATCTAGTCGCCTTTGATCTCTTTGATGACGATAAACGAATAGATCGCATCGGAGTCGTATTGCCTGGTTGGACAAATGATCCTATGACACTGTACGCACACTTGGACTCAATTGATGGGCTAGAGATCAATATTTCATTCGAGAAAATAAACAACGATCTCGATTTTTTCATTGAGGCACCACTCGCCGCGCTTCAGCATTGGAACGATCGTTTTGCGAGAGATGATTCCACCGAACAAGAGCCTCAAAGCCAAGACGATGGAGATAAATGAGGTGCCAATCGTATTACTTGCCGACTTGAGCGATGCGTTGCTGCCCTAGGCTCGTTTCCGGTGAACTGCGGGTAGGAGAAATGAAGCAATACAACGCTATAAACAACTCAAAGTGAACAGCCGTTAGGCGTAAATGAAAGGATGAAAGAAAATGGCTGATTTTGTCAATGATTTCGAAGAAGCGATTCGCAGCAGACGAAAGATAAGGATCACATTCTACTCAAAAGAAGACGGGCATAATTTGGTGCGTACATGTGCGCCGTTGGATTATGGACCAAGCCGACGCGCACGGGACAAATCCGATCGCTTTCATATGTGGGATTATGACAGTGATACCCGATCACACATATTGAGCCTGTTTCCTAATCAGGTTGCCACGCTTGAAGTCTTGGATGAAGCATTTGAACCAGCAGACTTGATTACTTGGGACGTCACATCTTCTCCCTGGTTCCTTCCGCGAGATTGGGGAGCATACTCTTAGCCCAGCAGTAGCGCTATTGAAAAGTAAGCTGCGCCTGGATACTGCTGCCTAGTTTGCTGTTCAATGGCGCTCCAGGGAACATCAGGAGAATGAAATATGCAACGAACTCCCGTAAGTTCAAGTAATCTTCGTTCAGTGGGATATGATGCCACTACGCAGACGCTGGAAATCGAATTTCATAGCGGTGGCATTTACCAATATTTCGATGTGCCCCAGAGCGTATATGATGCGCTGATGGCCGCATCATCACATGGCAGCTATTTCTACTACCACATCCGAAATGCTTACCATTATCGTCCTGTCCGGTAACGCAGCAAAAACGGATAAAATAAGGATAAGGTTTAGTGGTATGGAGTGTGAGAGATGACCACCTATGATCAAGTCGTTACCCTCACCGAACGGTTATCGTTAGTGGACAAAGCCCGGCTGCTGGAATACCTGAGCGCAGGGCTGAAGCACGATTTGGAACTGGAAGCGTTCCGCCGGATGCCCTGGCATGAATTCATCGAGCGCACCGCAGGTAGCCTGGCCGATGATCCCATCGCGCGTCCGCCGCAGCCGCCCTTGGAAGATCGTGAGCCGCTGGAATGAAATATCTACTGGATACGAACACCTGCATTCGTCATCTGAACCGGCGTTCACCGTCCATTACAGAGCATCTGCACGCTACGCCCGAACCCGACATTGCGATCTGTTCGGTTGTCAAAGCGGAACTGTATTTGGGCGCGATGAAAAGCCAGTTTCCAGAGAAGACAATGCAGAAACAACAGGCATTTGCCTCTCGTTTTGTGTCGCTGCCGTTCGATGATGCGACAGCGCTGGTATATGCGCGCATTCGTGGAGCATTGGAACAGGCCGGTACGCCGGTTGGCAGTAATGACCTGATGATCGCGTCGATTGCGCTGGCAAATGGCTTGATTCTGGTCACGCATAACACCCGCGAATTCGGACGTGTAGCAGGCTTGCAGATCGAAGATTGGGAAGCTGAAGATGAATAATCTCCGGCTAATCCCATGTGCCGGATAAAGGACTTGAGCAAACGCCCGAATATTCGAACGCTTGGCAAGGTGTCTATATGTGTACAGCTAGAGAAAGTTATGAATAAAGAAATGGTTGACCAACAGCCCCAATTAGCCAAGTCACATAATTTCACTGCTGCATTCGAACAGATGTGTTTTGCAGCCATTGCTAGCACTGTGTCACCAGAAGATGTTTTGCGCCAATTGGTCTTACAATGCTTTGTTGTGCTGCCGGAAGATCAGTTCAGCCAGGCACACCAAATCGCTGAGGCGATCAGTGTGCTTTTTGGCCTGGAAATCTCATCATATCAAATCCAAACCGCACTGGATCAACTTGAAACTCAAAAAGTATTACAGCGTCCACTCAATACGAATTATGTACTTGACATAGCGGCAAAACGCCAACTCGAAGAACGACTTAATTCAGCCAGGGAGTTGGAGGAAAGGGTTCGGGATGAGTGGCTCGCGGAATTGACAGCGCAATTCCCCTCATTACCTACTGAGCCTATGTGGAATGCGCTGCGACGTTACCTCGCCAAATCATTTCGGAGACACGGTATACAGGCTGCGGCTTTGCTCGATCCTTCAATTGAAGCTCCGAATAATCATTCTGTTAGCCTTTCAACCTTGCTTGATGAAGCTCTGCAAGAGGTTTTCTCCGAAGACAAAGAACATACGATTCCGGCTCACAAAGCCATCTCTCATTTCTTTGCCGCTATTGGTGAATCACCTGATCGGGCGACATACATCGCTCAGCTCGCAGATGGTGCATTCAGCTATTATACGCTGACCGTAGACCCCGATGCAGCGAAGGCATTCCGAGAAAATCTGCGACCTTTGACATTGTATCTGGATACCAATTTTCTGTTCGCAATTATGGATTTGCATTCAAATCCACTTGTTGCGGTTTCCAATGAAGTCATTCGCGCAGTTCAAGATCATCGGCTGCCCTTCACGCTTTGTTATCATGAAAGGACTTCTCGCGAACTGTCATCTACAGTCAGCTATTACGGGGACAGACTTAGGGTACGACACTGGTCTCAGCAACTTAGTCGAATTGCAATTACCTCATCCCATTTGTCGGGCATTGAAATGAAGTACCATCAGCAGAACGCCCAAACCGCTACTGACGTTGATGGTTTCTTACGACAATATGAACATGCTGACGTGTTTCTCGAAACCAAAGGGATTGGTATTGCGAAGGCTGCATCAAACCGCTTGCAAGAACGCGCTGATTTACTCCATGAATATACCGACTTCCTGGAAGCACGAAAGAAATATAAGCCGGACTCGATCATTGATCATGATGTAACAATTCTTGACGCAGTCCGTCAACTTCGTTCACAAGCAAAATCGTCGCTGGATGCGGGAGCTTTATTACTCACATGTGATTATTACCTCTATAGATTTGACTGGGAGCAGAGTAAGAAAAAAGGAGTTAAAGCTTGTGTAGTGCTTCCCAATCAATTTGTACAGATCCTTCGTCCTTTTATCCCATCTAGCCCTGATTTTGATCGCTCTTTTGCTGAAACATTTGCTATTCCCGAATTCCGAACAATTGGAAGTGGCGCTGCCGAAGCAAGTTCAAGACTGCTGAATCTCATCGCTAGTTATGCAGCTTTTCCAGAGGAAACCGCGGTCCGATTGCTATCTAACGATCTGCTGCTCGAACAGCTAAAGAGTGTCAGAGACGATGACGAATTCCAGAATCAGGTCGAACTGGCGATAGCAAACGAAAACGCTACGCTCCTGGAAGAAAAAGCAGCCTTAACGCACCAGCTTGAACAGGA
>ENA-OSEO01005178-OSEO01005178.1-sediment-metagenome-genome-assembly--contig:-NODE-5178-length-12812-cov-4.155634_pt1 | contig 12812 bp, 7 predicted proteins | sample MGYA00237883_ERZ534232 | MGnify/ENA metagenome assembly ERZ534232
AAATCCGGGTGGCTGCGCAATGAAGAATGGGTCAGCATCATGATGATCGGCAGTCCCAGGGATGCCTGTTTGTTAATGCCGATGGCGAGTTTGAACCCATCTGATTCCGGCATGTCGGCATCGATAATGGCCAATTTAAACGGTGAGGACGGTGAATCAGAAACCGACAGGAGCCGCTGCGCGGCCTTGGCGTCGGTAGCAATTGTGGGCGACAAGTCCCAGCTCTCAAGCAGTTCCTGAATAATTTGCTGGTTGGAGGGATTGTCGTCTACCACCAGCACCCGCAGGCCGGACAAATCGAAATCAGGTCGCAGCGGCATGACGTCTTCTGCCTCCGGGTCCAGTTTAAAGCGGGCGGTATAATGGAAGTTGCTGCCCTTGCCCGGTTCGCTTTCCAGCCAGATGCGTCCTCCCATCAGTTTCACCAACTGGGATGAAACAGCCAGTCCGAGGCCGGTACCGCCGAAACGTCGCGAGGTGCTGCCGTCGCCCTGCTGAAAGGCCTGAAATATGCTGGTATGTTTTTCTTTAGGTATTCCGATACCGGTATCTCTGACTGAAAAATGTAAAATGGCGCCGGTTTCAGACATCTGTTCGTTTGTCACCGAAACCACTACCTCACCATGATCGGTAAACTTAATGGAATTGCCGGCCAAATTCAGCAATACCTGACGAAATCTGGCTGGATCGCCTAAAAGGCGGTCGGGTACGTCGGGTGCGACCCGATACGCCAGTTCGACCCCTTTTTCGTGGGCTCGGATAGCGAGAATCCGGACGGATTCGCCCAGAAAATTTCTCAGCTCAAAGGGAATTTCATCCAGTTCAAGCCTGCCTGCCTCTATTTTGGAAAAGTCAAGGATGTCATTGATAACCGCTAGAAGTGAAAAAGATGCCGCCTTGACCACTTCCAGATCTTCGCGCTGGTCGGGGCTTAAGGGGGTGTCCAGCACCAGTTCGGTCAAACCGGTGATGGAATTCAAAGGGGTGCGGATTTCGTGGCTCATATTGGCCAGAAACTCACTTTTGGAACGGCTGGCGGCTTCTGCCGCCATTTTTTCCTGAGTCAAGGCTTCCGCCTTTTTGCGTTCGGTGACATCGCGGATGATCCCCCTGAAACCGACCGGCTGATACTTCGAATCCCTGATGATGGATACGGATGATTCCACGACCCGGATGGTCCCGTCTTTGCGGATGACCGTTATGTCGAACGCCTTGATGGACTTATCGGTGTCCAGGACATTGTTAAACAGATCAAAAATTTTTTTAGCGTTTTCTTCATCCACAAAGCGTTTGATATTGATGCCTTCCATGGCATCGCGTTCATACCCCAGGATGCTGCACATGGCGTCGTTAAAGAACTTGAAATTGCCGCTCAGGTCAATTTCATAGTAGCCGTCTTCAAGGCTCTCAACGATGGTGCGATACTTTTCTTCGCTGTCGGTCAGGGCGTCTTCCACCTTTTTACGCTGATTAAAAGTGTATTGAGCATGGGAACCGAAAATAATAAAGAGGCAGCAAACGATCAAACGCGTCCACACCCCGTTGATATCGACGCCGGTGAGCCATTGAAAAAAATTAACGTTGTAGGACAGGAAGAGATATAAAAAAGAATCCAGAACCCAGTATATGGCCGCAAGACCAAAGCCGGTCAGAACAAATTGATCTGTCAGATAGACCCGATTTTTTCGGTCGTTTTTCATCTTCAGGTTTCCTTCAAGGGCGGTTGATCAACAGATCGGGCAACTCATGCCGCCGGCAAACAGAATCTATAGTATTTACAGGCAGTTTTATAACTTTTAATTTATATATATAAAATCATGCTTTTGCAAGGAATTTTTTTTTGGGGACTGCTGCAGTCTGAACTTGTTTGGGATTTCGTCAATTTCATTTGCGGAAATCATGCCCGCCGGGTTTGAACCAGAGTCACACCCTCCCGTACCGGATAGTTACAGAGACGCTTTAATCCGGTGCCCATATGATGAAAAGCCTTTAAAACTTGACAAACCATGATAATTTTTAGTAAATTAGTTGCCTTATATTGATTGAACAAGACCGTTTCAACCGTCGATTCGTCAACTTCTCTGTTAATTGTGTATTTGGCTGAACTAACGCATGGAGTGATGGTTTGGTACGAAAAGAAGAGATATCTTCAACTGAACGTCTGCTTGATCTGATTCGAAGCAAGAACGGTAAAAATCCCGAATCTTCGGATGGTCATCCGCCCCACTCTTTTGCCGCCGGCCTGACATCATCTATCCAAAAGATCATTCCCTTCAAGAAAATGACGGTTATCGGCGTCGATATCGGCGGAGATACGCTGAAATTTGTGGCCATCAATCGATCAACTGAAAAGAAAATGGAATTGCTCGATTATGCCATCATTCCATTTGAGTCCGACCTTACCAAAGACAGTTCCCAGTTTTCCCGGTTTTTAAAATCGGCTTTATCAAACTTTTGCGGCAATTCCAGATCTATTCAAATCTGGAGTGCGATTTCTTCCGTCAATGTTGAAACAAGGTATGTAAAAATACCCAAGGTGCCGAATAAGCAGATATATAATGCGGTTTACTGGACATATAAAAAAGAAGTTTCGTTTAACGAAAAAACTGAATTGTTTGATTTTGAAATATTGGGAGAAATTATAGAGAACGGTGTTCGCAGAATAGAAATCATTTGTTACTCCGCTCCCATCCAGGAAATTCAGGAATTGAAGAATATCTTCGATAGAAGCGGCTATCCACTGACCGGCATATCCATTGTTCCATTTGCGATTCAGAATCTTTTGCGGACCCAGTGGATTGATCCGGGGGTAAAAAATTTATGTAATTTGTTTATCGGCAAAGACTGGTCGCGCATCGCCGTTTTTTCGGAAGGAAGTCTTGTTTTATCAAGAGATATCAAGGCCGGGATCATCAGCATGATCGAAGCGATCCGGGAAGAGGTCGATCACCATGCAAACCGGGCTGTCCATACGTCGTCGGCAGTCGCAATTGCTCCTGCGGGTGCTGAAAATAGTGAAAAAGAAACCTTTCGTGATGGTGATCCGGCCGGCCAGCTTTTTAAACTACTGACCCAAAATCCATCTGCTGCCACCGTAGAACTGGAAGGGACAACTTTTTCCAAGGAAGAAATTTTTGATATGATCCAGCCGGCTTTAGAACGGGTCGTTCGACAGGTGGAACGCACCATCGAACACTACAACTTGCACTATACCCGGGACCCCGTCGGTAAAATCTTTGTTTCGGGGCAGGTTTGCACCAATCGGGAAATTGTCGAGTATATCGGCAAACAACTGGATCTTCCGATTGAAGTGATTGATCCCTTTAAAACCAGCCCGTTCTTTTTAGAGAATGTCACGACTCCCCAGGCGGAAGGGGAGAGGGGAAGCTTTGTTCCGGCATTCGGCATGGCCCTGTCGGACAATGCGATCACGCCGAATTTTATTTACACGCACAAAGAAAAACAGCAGCTGGCGACGGTTCTTTTGATTAACCGAGTGGCATTCGGTCTCATTGTTTTATTACTGACATTATCTATCGGCATCAACTACTGGCAGGGTCATGTGATTAAATTGAAGAAGGCTGTACAAACCCGTTTGCAGCGGCAGGTTGACAGCGCCATTCCCGCTGTTGATGAAAATCTGATCATTCAGATGGTGGCCCAGAGGTATCAGAATATTAACGCGTTGGATAGACTGACCCGGCGACACATGGGTGCGGCGGTGATCAGTGAGGTTACCGAATTAACTCCCGAAAACGTGAAACTGATAAATTTGACAGTTGAATTGGGCGGCATTGAAAATCCAAAAAAGCCGGAAAAAAAAGCGGCTGATAAAAATGAAAAAAGAATCTTAATTTTGGATGGCGTCATCCTGGGGGACCGGCTGGCATTTGAGTCATCACTGGCCAACTTTTTGATAAATTTGAAAAAATCACCGATTGTGAGCCAGGCTAAAATTCTAAGACAAACCATAGAACTATTTGAAAATAAAGAAGCCTTAAGGTTTATCGCTCAACTGGAGCTGGTGTGATCTAATGGAAATCGTCAAGTTGTCTCAAAGAAGCCTTTTTTATTTTGCTTTATTCGGTGTGGTGATTTTGGTTATTATTCTGGTAATGATTTATCCGGACTATCGCACCCTGAAGACTTTGGATAAAAATATCAAACAGCTCAACACCAAGATCGAAACCCAGAAACTTCTCTTTCCACTTTTCCAAAAGATGCTGACGGAGATCGACCTCAAGCTCCCCGAGGGGGTGTCTTTTCCGAAAAAGGAAAAACTTACTCAGGAAAAAACGGAAAGCATCGTTTCTGTTTTTCATGAGATGGCCGGAAAGACCGGCCTCGAAATAGTGGAAGTTTCCCCTGATGTGGAGTCCACCCTGAACGGGTCCGGCTTTCTGCTGATGAATGTTGTTGTGAAAGGTGATTTTTTCAAGCTGCGTGAATTTCTACTGGAGCTGGAAAACCTGCCGTATCTGGAAAAAATAGAGCAGATTAAACTTCAAACCATTGAAGGCGGCAAGGAAGGTCGATTGAAAATATGGCTGGTAAAAGAAACTCATGGCAAAACGTGAAAAAATCATACTGCTGATAATGTCGTTAGTCGTTATGTTCGGCCTTTACGACTTTTTGTTCAGTTCCGACGTCAAGAAAAAACCGGCCGTAACGGTAACCGATGTTGCCGCGACCCAAAAATTTATCGCCGAAGTCGCCGGCAGCCTCAAAGATGATTTTACAAAGACGAACATGTATATTCTCAGCCGGGCCAAGGACGAATGGCGCCGGGATCCTTTCTGGCAGAAGGATCGCCGGCCGGAAGCCAAAGCGGAAGCGAAGGAGGAAAGCGTAAGAGAAATCAAAGTCCAAGAAAGTCGTGTTTATACCGGATATCTGGAAATGGGAGAACAAAAGCTGGCCATCATCAACGGGGCCGAATACGAACTGGGCGACGAATTGGGCCGGGGAGGGCCGGTGGTAAAAAACATCGACCCCAAACAGGTGATACTTGCGGTTCCGGGAACGGCCGATGAGATTATTCTGCCGCTTAAAGAGACAAAGTAGCTTGAATACAAATAGGGAATCCTAAACATATGACGGTTTATCAATATCATAAAAAATCAGCGCCATGGCTTGTTGTTTTCGCTGTGATCGCGATCGTGACCGGTGGATGTGCTCAAAAAAAAGATGTTAAAAAAGACGTCTTTTTCGACAAATGGAAAATCATGGCGGAAAGTTCACGCGGCTATTCCCCCTCCTCACAAAAATCTACTGAAAAACCGCCGGTCATGAAACGTTCTGAAAATTCGTTCCAAGCGAAGCCTCCTCAAGTCATACCGCCGGTAGAGACGGAAAAGCTGCTTCCCACAGCGCCCGTGAGCATGAAAATGCATGATATCGATGTGACCGTCCTTCTCCGGGCCTTGGCCAAGGCTGCCGACCAGAACATCATGATCAACGAGAAGGTCAAAGGCAAGGCCAACATCAACATCAGCAAGGCGCCCTGGGATCAGGTCTTTAAAGGATTGCTGCGCACGCATGGACTGACCTTCAGATGGGAAGGGGACATCATCCGCATTATGACCCTGGAGGATATGGAACAGGATTTTAAACGCGAATCCCAGAAGAAGGACTTTCGGCTGGTGGAACCGCCGGTGACCCGGGTGGTTAAGATCAATTATTCCGAAGCTGCCAAACTGAAAACGAATTTAGAAAAATTTCTATCTTTAAATTCAGAGGGCAAACCCATCGGGTCGATTATGGTGGACGAGCACACCAACTCACTTATTATCCAGGCGATTCAGGCCGATATCGATTCGATCCTGCCGATTATCGACCAATTAGACCGGCCTACCCCGCAAATTCTAATCGAGGCCCATATTGTGGAAGCCACCAAGGCCACCGCCCGGGAGTTGGGTATTCAATGGGGTGGTTTGAGCAAAAACGGTTTCTGGATTACTCCGGGAGCCAACAGCTCAGGATTAGGAGGTACGGTGGATACCGCGATTAACCCATTATCTGGTGTGGCCGCGAATTTTCCCGCACCAAGTCCATTAAAAGATGGGATTGGTTTGACAATCGGTTTTGCAGTTCAAGATATTGGCAGCAGCATTATTTCGGCCCAGCTTTCAGCTCTACAGAAAGAAGACAAGGTTAATATCCTCTCAAGTCCTTCAATTACAACACTTGACAACCAAAAAGCGATCATTGAAAGCGGGGAGGATGTCCCGTATACGACCTTTGAAGATAATCAGGCAAAAGTTGAGTATAAAAAGGCAGTGCTCAGTTTGGAAGTTATACCTCATGTGATTGATGGAAAGACTTTGAGACTCAATATCAAAACCAAAAAAGACGAAGTTACCGACAGAAAAGTTCAGGAAAACCCAATTATTACAACCAAGTTTGCCGAAACTAACGTCTTACTTTTTGACGGTCAAACGACGGTAATAGGCGGTCTCAACAAAGAAAATAGATCGAAAATAGAAAGTGGAGTACCAAATCTTAAAGACATTCCGTTGCTTGGATGGCTGTTTAAGAACACCGGCAATTCAGAAAGAATGGATGATCTGCTGATCTTCATTACGCCGCATATTCTCAAAGAACGACCGATAGAAGAGGCGATTCAAACCAAGCCCGCAGCAGAACCACCTCCGGTAGTTAAACCGGATACTGTGCCGCAATAAGAGTCGACAGATGGATTATTTCCGCATCATTCACCTGATCAAGGAACCGTTTTCCAATTCTCCGGATCCGGAATACTTTTTCCAGTCCCGGCAGCATGTGGATTGTCTGCAGAAGCTGGAGCTCGCTTTGCGTCTGCGCCGCGGCTTAAATGTGGTCATCGGCGAGGTGGGTACGGGTAAAACCACCCTGTGCCGGCAGCTTATCCGCCGCTTTGCCGGCGACCAGGAGTGTGAAACGCATCTGATACTGGACCCTTACTTCAGCAGTGCTGCCGAGTTTCTGGCGACAGTGGCGGAAATGTTTACGGGGTCCTTGCCTCCGGGGGAAGCCAACGAGTGGCAGATCAAGGAAATCATCAAGAAATATATTTTCCAAAAAGGCGTCGATGAAAAAAAGATCGTGATTCTGATCATCGATGAGGGTCAGAAAATACCGGATTTTTGCCTTGAGATCCTGAGAGAGTTTCTGAACTTTGAAACCAACGACTATAAACTGCTTCAGATCGCCATTTTTGCTCAGAAGGAATTTGAAAAAACGCTTGAAACCTATACCAACTTCGCTGACCGGATTAATCTCTGTCACAGCTTGGGGCCGCTGAGTTTTCAGGATACACGCGAAATGATCCGGTTTCGCATCCGCCAATCCAGCGAGCGGCCCAAACCTCCGAAGGTGTTTACGCTTCCGGCCCTCTGGGCGATCTACAGAGCCACGGGCGGATATCCGCGCAAGATTATCAATCTGTGTCACCGCAGCGTCATGGCCATGATTATTCAGAACCGCACCCGGGCCGGGTGGCGCCTGGTGCGATCCAGCGCGAAACGGTCATTTTCAGGGTTGATGCCGAAATGGCTCCGTGCTGCGGCGACCGGCCTGGTTGTGCTGGCAATCATTATATTTGCGGCCGGGCTGGTTCCGACAAAATTTAAGCTGTCCGATCTTTTGAAAACCCGGGCGGACGTATCTTCAAAAATGGATCCGGCGCAGGTGGTTGCAAAAACCTTTGAAATAAAAAAATCTTCTCCGGAAGACAGCCCACTGAAGGTATCCGAATTGAATACGGATCGGGAAGACACCCCGGATTCGATTCTGGCCGCGACCATAGAGTCTTTACCAAAAGTCTCCGCACATCTTCAGGAAAACAAAAAGATCCCCCCCGCAGAGATGGGGAAGGTCGCTTTAAAACCGAACGAAACCCTGTGGCGGCTGATTGAGAAAGTTTACGGCGAGTACAGTTACCAGCATCAGAAGTTGCTGCTTGGGGCCAATCCGCAAATCACCAATCCCAGCCGGATCGAGGCCGGCCGTCTGATTTCCGTTCCGGCCATACCGGTTGATGTAAAGCCGCTGCCGCAAGCGGTCTGGTGGGTAAAACTGGACGACAAAGACCGGCTGGACGAGGCCATCGAGTTCCTGCGCTCTTATCCGGATGCGGCGCCGCCCATCCGCGTGGTGCCTCATTGGAATCCTGCCGGCGATATCCGCTTTGCAATTTTAGTGCGCGACTACTTTTTCGATGAGTCCAGCGCCAGAAAGCGGTTGGCGCAATTGCCGCCGGAATTTTCAGGAAAAGGGAACGTAGTGACCGGATGGGAAGAGGGGACGGTGTTTTTTGCTGATCCGTATTTGGCGAAGAAATAAACCATGGGCCAGGGATCGGGTGCCAGGGTTCAGGGGTGAGGAGCATAGTCGGCAGACTGAGAAGGATAGAAATAAAACTATTCACAATTATCAAACAGTGCACTTTTAGTTCATGCTCGATTAAAGAGGATAACCGCATTGCGAATCAAAAAAAGACTGGGTGAAATGCTTTTGGAGGGCGGGCTGCTGACGGAAGAACAGCTCAATCACGCGATTGCCAATCAAAAGCGGACCAACCTGAAACTGGGGCAATTTTTAATGCGCGAGGGCGTTCTGAGCGGCTCTCAGATTGTCGATCAGGTTTCAAAACAGCTGCGGGTCAAAAAGTATACCCCTGACAGGTACCCGCTTGATATGGAACTGGCCCGTGTGATCCCGATGGACATGGCCCAGAAGTATCAGGTTGTCCCCCTCAGGAAAACACGTTACCTGCTGACGCTAGCCATGACCGATCCCATGGATATCAATGCGCTGGATGCCATTGAAGTCTATACCAATACGGAAGTCGAGACAATCATTTGTACGGATCAGGAAATGAACCAGTTGATCGGCAGCCTGTATGGCACCTATTCCGGCATCGGCGGTGTTCTGGAAGACATGCAGTATGAAAAAGGCGAAGAGACCGAACGGGGGGCCGTACTGACAGAGGATGTGGAAGTGGGGTCGCTCCAGGATATGGCTGAAGAAGCCCCGGTGGTTCGTCTGGTCAATTCGATTCTCGCCCAGGCGGTCCGGGAAGGCGCCAGCGATGTGCATATCAGCCCGGAAAAAGACTATGTTCAGGTGCGCTTCAGGGTTGACGGCAAGCTTCACGAAGTACCGTCGCCGCCCAAGGCCATGATGCTGCCGATTGTTTCCAGGATCAAAATTCTGGCCAACATGGACATTGCCTTATCGCGGTCGCCTCAGGACGGTCGTTTTACGATCAAGATGGATAACAAGGAAATCAATATCCGAACCTCCACCCTGCCGACTATCTACGGCGAAAACATGGTGATCCGGCTGCTGGATACCAGCACGGGCGTTTATTCGCTGGAGAATCTCGGCATGTCTGAGGCCGACCGGGACAAGATCGAATCCATGATTGTCAAACCTTATGGTATGATTCTCTGCACCGGCCCGACCGGCAGCGGCAAAAGCACCACGGTCTATTCCATGATGAAAAAAATCAACACGCCGGACATCAATATCATCACGCTGGAAGATCCGGTGGAATACCGGATGGAGAAAATCCGGCAGATTCAGTTTAATCGCAAAGCCGGCATGACATTTGCCAGCGGGTTGCGGTCCGTTATGCGTCAGGACCCGGACGTAATCATGGTCGGTGAGATTCGGGACCCTGAAACCGCCAGCATTGCCGTGCAGGCGGCCCTGACCGGCCACCGGGTATTAAGCACGGTGCATACCAATGACGCTGCCGGCGCCATCACCCGCTTTATCGATATGGGGATCGAGCCCTTTCTGGTTTCATCCGTTATGCTGCTTTCAATTGCCCAGCGTCTGGTGCGACGGGTTTGCGATTATTGCAAAAAGCCCTACCGGCCGCCCCAAAAAGCTTTGGAATATTGGGGCCTGGACAAGGTAGAGGGCGCCAATTTCATGCAAGGGACCGGCTGTTTCAACTGCATGGACAAAGGCTACAAAGGACGCACCGGCATTTACGAAGTTCTGGTGATCGATGACATGGTTCAGGAAATGATTTTAAGCCGGCGTTCGGCCCAGGAGATCACCCGGGCGGCCCGGCAGGCCGGGACGTTGATGACGCTGTCGGAAGACGCTGCAGCAAAGGTCCTGGAGGGTGTCACGACGCTGGAAGAGGCAGCTTCGGCGATAATGGCGTGATCGGAGGCAAATAGACTGAAGGCGTAAGGTTGAAGGTCGAAGGGTTAGGAGCCTATCGGCTGATAAGCTGTTGAGTAATATTGAATAAGGGATAAGAGTTTCGCCGAAAATCTCCCATTGGAAAATTAAAAAATGCCAAAATATAGTTTTCAAGCCATCAATGAAAGCGGCAACACCTTTTCTGATGTCTTAGAAGCCGATTCCATCGATATGGCAAACAGCATCATAATGGGTCGCGGGTTTATTCCCGTGTCGGTTTCCGAACAGGGTGGGTCGGGAGGGGGACTTCTGTGGACACGGATCAAGGAAGGTCTGACGCCCATCCGGACGCCCGAACTGATCCTTTTTACCAAGCAGTTCCGGACCATGCTGCGGGCCGGGGTATCCATGGTTAAACTGCTGCAGGTTCTGGAAAACCAGTCTGAAAATCCGGTTCTTAAAAGAATCATCATGGACATGTCCAACGATATCAAAGAGGGATCCAGCCTATACGACGCGTTTCGCAGGCACCCCCGGGTATTTTCGCCGTTGTATTGCGGCATGGTGCAGGCTGGAGAAGCCAGCGGCGCCTTGCCGGATATTCTGGACCGCCTGCTCTACATCATCGACCATGAACACAAAATCAAATCGGATGTCAAGGCGGCTCTGCAATACCCGATGATCGTGGTATTTTTTCTGGCCATTGCTTTTTTTATTCTCCTGACGTTTGTCATTCCCAAATTTGTCGGCCTGTTTATTCGGTCCAATATCGTTCTTCCCCTGCCGACCCGGATATGCATGCTGATGTATAAATTGCTGTCCGATTACTGGTTTTTACTGGCCGGCGCGGTGGTTGCAGTCATCGTGGTGACAACCTATTATCTTCGGACCGAACAGGGCAAATATATGCGGGATGCCTTCCTGATGCGGCTTCCGATTTTTGGAAACTTGTTTGTTAAAGCCGCCATGTCGCGTTTTGCCAGCATTTTTGCCATTCTGCAATCCAGCGGAGTGGCCGTTCTGGAGTCCATGAAAATTTTATCCGGAACCATCGGCAACGCGGCAATTTCGCGCGAATTCGAAAAAATTACGGAGCGCCTGGAACAAGGCCGCGGCATTGCCGAACCGCTGAAGTCCTCAAAGTATTTTACGCCGATTGTTATCAACATGATTGCCATCGGGGAAGAGTCCGGCAGTCTGGATGAAATGCTGCGCGAAATTTCGGAACACTATGACGTTGAACTGGAATATGCCATGAAAAAACTGTCCGATGCCATTGCGCCGGCCCTGACGGTGGGGCTGGCTTTCGTTGTGGGTTTTTTCGCTCTCGCAATCTTTCTGCCCATGTGGGATCTTACCAAGATGGCGCATTAGGTTGGGCTGAAGGCTGATGAAGGCTGAAGGTGGAAGGCTAAAGGTGAAAGGTGAGTCAGGGGTCAGCCCCCTGCTGGCCGCTGAAGCGGCCAGTTTGATCGAAAAAACAGACTCCAACGTTGTGGAGTCAGATATATGGAGTCAGGAGAATTTCCTTTCTATTAAAAGAAGGCAAAGGGGGATTTTATAGGGAAGTGTTTTTAACGCCGGTCTGGAGGATCAATGGTCGAAATTATGGAAAACAATACTCAAGTGAGCTTATGACCTTCAGCCTTTAGCCTTGCGCCTAAAAACCTTATTTAGAGAGCTTTGGTCATCAGTCTTCAGCCTAAACTCCTGAGCTGTTAATAATATCGGCTAACACGGCTAATTTGATATTCAACAAAGACTATTCCTTATGCAGAGAAAAAAATGAAAGAAAAAAGATACAATATCAGTCTGTATGTGATTATTCCGGTGATTACAGCCGGCGTTACCCTGCTGGCTACAATCGTTGCATACAACATTACCATGTTTTACATAAAAAAGGGGGGCGACCCCATCTGGCCGGTTTCTTTCTGGGGAACGGTCCTGATTATTTTTACATTTTTTGCCGGACTGCTGATTGCCCGGACGATTCTGGTGCCACTGGATCGATTTTTTGAAAAGACGGAAAGCCTGGGAATTTTAAAAAATATTCCGATAGAATCATCCGAAAGTTTTAAGAAGGATGATATGAGCCGGTTTAACTTTTTGTTTGATCAGGTGACCGAACTTTTGGGCAAGGTTGAGTCGCGTCAGCTTTTTCCCACCATTATCGGTCAAAGCAAGGTCATGCGGGGTGTGTTTAATCAGATCATGAAGGTGGCCGAAACGGATTCAACCGTTCTGATCCTGGGAGAGACCGGGACCGGCAAGGAGCTTATTTCCAGCAGCATTCATGAACACAGCCAGCGCCGCGAAAAGCCGTTTATTGCGATTAATTGCGCTGCAATCCCGAGCGGTCTGCTTGAAAGCGAATTGTTCGGGCATGAAAAGGGGGCGTTCACCAGCGCGGACTCCAAAAAATTAGGAAAATTCGAAATTGCCAACGGCGGCACCATTTTTATGGACGAAATCGGCGATATGCCTCTGGAAACACAGGCCAAAGTTCTGCGGGTCATCGAAGACGGCCTGGTACAGCGGGTGGGGGGACTCCAACCGGTTAAAGTCAAGGTCCGATTTGTTGCCGCCACCAACCGGGACCTTGCCAAGATGGTTGAGGAAGGAAAATTCCGGCAGGATCTTTATTTCCGGCTCAATGTATTTACCATGAA